>Ga0163154_10001682_pt1 | contig 33824 bp, 41 predicted proteins | sample OliLakLV19MP9P1_FD_148649 | JGI IMG/M metagenome (GOLD analysis project Ga0163154, IMG submission 148649) | Freshwater microbial mat bacterial communities from Lake Vanda, McMurdo Dry Valleys, Antarctica - Oligotrophic Lake LV.19.MP9.P1 | ecosystem: Environmental > Aquatic > Freshwater > Lake >... | reverse complement strand
AAAAGAATACCAAACCCAACTTAAAAAAAAAATGTATTAAAGAATGTCCATCATCTTCATCACCCCAAGAAGTACACTTATCCCTAAAATAATCTTAGAAAGACCCCAAGCTATCGTGTGATCCCGAACTATCGGCCGAATGATGATGTTCGTGTGATCCGCTCTACTCCTATAATCCTCTAAATGTGCCGCCTGTGACGACTGACTTCTCTCCACCGAGTCCAATCTCTCATCCACCTTGTCCACCTTAGTTTCAATCCGATTTAAATGAGAAATAATCATATGATCAGACGTCTCACTCATTCTCTTGCTCCATAAGTTTTTGATACTCAAGATCAGTCGATTGAAGAATATAATGCGTCACCCCTAACGAATTTCCTCCGCGCTTCACCGCCTCCTCTAAAACACCCCTAAATTTACCCATTCTAGGTATGATTTGCTCTAAAGTCGGCCCCACCGCTCGTGATGCGTTTCCTGAAATAACTCCGCCTAAATTTGCCGCCTTCGTTACCAACGAACCAACACTAGATGGATTCAACCCCATCTTCTGATTCACCGATTTTAAAAGCTTTATATTATCTTTGCTCTTTTTAAGAGTCTCTCTAATCCGCTCAGGAACGTTACTCAGAAAATCCGACCAAGAAGATTCCGGTACCGAATCAATTAGTTTTTCAAACCGAGAAATAGCCTCCTTCGCACCAATAGAAACTCCCTCACTCGATCCTGCACTTGTCATCTGCTGAGACGTCGGAATCTCTGCTGCCGCTTTCGCTATCTCATGAAACGTAGAATTTATTCGACCAAGATCGCCACCCACACTGCTCTCTAATGCTAATTTTAAATCCGTCGCTAACGACTTATACGCAGACTCAACCCCACGCTCAATAGGAGTCGTCTTATATCCAGGCTGAAAATCTCTCCCATACGTTTCCGGTAAAGATTGCGCACTCATTTTGAGTGAATCTAACTCCCTAGGATTTAAAGATTTTGCCGCCTGCCGATTATAAATCTCTGTCTTCTCTACAGGAATCATCCCAGGTGAAGAATTCCGAATATCTACATCCACCTGCCTAAAAATACCATCCGAAGCCCCCACTCCATCCGGTACTAAATCCATCGCCTCCCTTATAACCTCTGCTTCCGCTGTCTTAGCCCCTGGTTTATATTCCAAACTCCGAATAGGCCTTGTACTCGATTCCGTTGTCGTTACCTTTTTTTTAAAATTACCTATCTCCTCAAGAGCAGATTTTACAGCCAAAACGTCACTCGATGTCGTCGGATCAAGCGCCCTTAACACACGCTCCGTTTCATCTACATACCCCAAAACTTCCCGACCACCCGTGGCAGAATTAATTTCAGCATTCTTTAAACGACCAAGACGATTCAACGAAGCCTTTATAATTTTACTCACCCGCTCAGATCCCGCTATGAGCTGCTTCTCTAATCCTTTTTTACCAACGTCGCCCCACGCGAGATTCGTACCCCTAAAGCCCTCCTTCATAGAGTTCTTCACCACATCGGGAGTTACTAAATTAACACCCTTTTTTAAAAGGCTCCCGACAGGAATTTTAGAAATCCCCTTCACTGCCATCCCTAAGCCAGCACCAAAACCACCACCAACAGCCGTATCAACAGCCGCACTTCCTAAACTATCCAAAGATCCATCCGTTAAATCCGCTTCAGACGAACCAAGCCCCTGCAAAGCTCCCTGAGTAATAAGAGCCGGAACTGTCGAAGCTCCCGCTAATCCAGGTAAAGCCGCCGTCGTTCCACCACCTATAAATTGTCCCGCTAAAAAACTCCCAGGATTCGCTCTCTCTGCCACCTTGTTTTGATCGCGATACGTATCTCTTAATTGAGAATAATCTAAGTCATTATATCGCTCGGTCGTCTGAGCATCCTGAAGCCCTAGCCCACCTGCCACCTTCGCTATCGCCTCCTCCGCATACGCTGAAAGCTCATCTTGAAATCCAAAAGTAATACCCTCAGATCCACCACGTAAAGCTGACTCCATTCGACTAGGTCCACTCTCTTCCAAAGAAGAAAAATCTCCACCCTCAGAAGAATCAACCTCATAAGGCTTGCTCGGATCAAATTTAGGCTTCGCTACCTCATAAGGCTTGCTCGGATCAAACCTAGGCTTACTCATATTCATCCGTACTTTCATTCCATGTGTAAGTATGCCCACCTTGATAAATCGTCTTCGCCTTTTTATCTAGCGGCTTAAACTCAAATCCCTTTAAACCTCGATTCTCTTGGTAATACTTTACCTTCGCATCTTCGGCCGCCACATTATCCCGTAACTCCTTTACCTTCTGCTTCAGCCGCTTCGAATTGCTCTCATTATCAAGAGAATCATTCCAATACTCCCTCGCCGCTGCCTCCCGCTCTCCATCCGATAACTGACCACCAAATAACTCTTTTAAAGTCGTGTTTGCAAAATTCCGTGCATCGTCTCTTCGCTGAATCGCTGTTCTTGACCTAAAAGAATCCGGAAGCATAGAGCCTATACGCCCTCCTCCAGACTCTCCAATCCCCGTGTCCTTTCCAACTTCTTCCGCAAGCCGATCAAGCTTATCTATCGTATTGACCGCATTGCTTCTGCCCTTTGCTGTGTAGGCGTTATATTGCTTGGCGTAGTCTTTATCTACCGACTTCTCCCCCTCCGTAAGCCCCTCCGTTTTTTTCGCCTCCAAAGCATCCCTTTTATCCGCCCTTATATCCGCTCTCTCCGCTCTCTTCTCCAAAAGCTCAGACCTTCGTAAATCTAAAGAATCACCCCGCTCCATACGTCTCTGCTGCCCCTCGTAAATCTTTTGCATCGAAGGCAACATTTTATTGATCTTAGATGCACTGAATCCGCTAAAATCTTGAGAAGGTACCATCTCACGAGCTAAACTTTGTGCTAACGCCGATTCCTCAGAATTGACGTCCTCTTCTCTCGCTAAAAGATCTGCATCCTTATCAAACCTCTCAAGCTTTTGCCCCATCTCCAAATCTTGTACTAATGCGTTTCTGCCCTGATCAAAATCTCGAAGCGAATTCTCACCACGTGAAAGATTCTTATTTCGAATAGACGACGCTGCATCAACAGCGCTCTTTCCCTGAAGCCCTGCCCCAAATCCTCCCAAAGCTGCTGACCAGTCGAAAGATCCAGCCTCCTTTGCATTCGCATCTACTAATTTCTGACGAGCCCCATCATTATACTTATCGCCTAAATATTTCTGACGTACCTTCTCAACAGCCATCTGCTTAAAAGAATCATCCTGAGGAGGAGGAGGAGAAGCAGAAGTAATTAAAGTTTCTGGCCCCTCCATCTTTGTTAAAAATTCATCCTCCGAAAGATCAGGGTAAAGCTCACGCATTTTATTAAATTGAAAATCTAACGCCATCTTATGACTCCTCTTTCTCAATATTCTTTCTTACATTTACAGCCTCTCCATATTCAGGAGCTTCCTGATGGGTGATAAAATCAACAAGGTCTGTAAGCTTGATGCGAAGTTGGTTTACTTCGCTTTGAATAACTAAAACATTCCCATTAACATCATCTACCATCAACGCTGCACGGATACCGACCACTGCGTTTTCCTTCGGAACTGTTACGCGTACGACCTTCAATGGATGAAAATCTAAAGCCATCTTATGACTCCTCCAACTTTCTTAAACGATCATGTAAATTGGAAAGAGATGCGAACAAAGGACCACCTGCCTTGTTATAATCCACCACCTTACCGTTCGGTGTGTCCGTAACCATTTGTGGAGCGCCTTTTTCTAAATCCTGAGCCATGACTCCCACCTGCTGACCTTCGCCGTCTTCCTTAGGATTCTTATAATTATATTTATAACTCGTTAAATTATCCAAAAATTCAGATGCATCAAATTTCTCAATATTCTTTTTTACATTTACATCCGATGCCGCCGCAGCTCCCGCCGCTCCAATTCCAGCTCCAATGAGACCCATAATCTGCCCACCAGCTGTATTAAAATTCTGAGCCTGATTATTATACGCACCACCAGCCCCAGCGGCCTTCTTATATTTATTCTCAAAATCCTGCTGCGCTAACTGCGCATTAGCCGCTGTTTCGGTGTTTCTAGTCTTCACATTATTATCCGCCACCCTTTGGCGCTCCGCTAAATTTGCTTTCTGAGCCTCATTTCGATTCGCTACACCTAAATTAGATTGATTCTGTAAATTTGAAGTATTGAATTTCTTAATCGCATCGTTAGCACCAGCTATTTGCGCCTGTTGCCCAAATTGATTCGACTCTAATTGACCACCAAGTCTACCCGCATCCGTTAAAGCTTGAAGAGCCCTTCCTTGTGCATTCGCTGCTACATCAAAACCTCTTCTCGATGCTCTCCCTGCGCCGTCCTGCTGATTCTGCATCTGAGATAAAAGCTCAATGCCAGATCCAGAAATACCCCTCGCCTGCGCGTTTTGAAGAATAGCCTCTCTCGATCCTCTCGCCCTTGTGTCTTCCTCAGATTGAATATTATTTAATTGAGCTCGGTCTACCGCTGTTATCCCACCACTATCCGAAATATTTTGAAGAGAAGAAAGCGCATCCAATTGAGCATTCTTAAAACGTGGATCTAAAGAAATTCCACTCATCTCACTCTGAGATTGAAGATAAACTTCCGCCTCCTCAGGAGAAATTTGACCCTGCTCAATAAGCTCCTCTAGCCGAATCCGCATGCCCTCTATATCTGGAGTCTCTAAATTTTTAAATTGTTCTAAAGCTTTCGCACTTGCATCAGCCGATTTACTACTGTTGCCGCCCGTTAATATGTTTGTTAGCCCGCTTAAAAAACCCATAGTTTTACTCCTTTGTTTATAACCAGACCTGACCATTAGGTGGTGGTGTGTATCCACGAGGCATCATCTTTACACTCGTCTCAAAAACTGAAGATGGATTCTTTTGAATTTCATCTAAAAACGTCGTGTAAGCCACAATCTTGGCCGCTGTTACGTAATCACGAGAACTCGGTTTTATTTGTGTTTTACTTTTCGAATTAAGAGTCGACATAGCCGCCCGAACTTTTTTATCGGCGCTTGATAAATACGAAGAAGGAATTCCTATCGAAGAGTCGTAGGCTGATTGCAAATCCCTTAACTGATTCCGCAAATTGGTACTTAAATCGTCGTAGAATTTTCCTAACGAATTACCGCCATCCCTATTCCTGTAAGCGATGTTACTAATCAGATCACCAAGCTTGTTGCCCGTATTTAAATTGTAAGCCTCGTTAATTTCCGGAAACGACTTCGACCCAAGCCGGTCAGGACTTGTGAAATTATTAATTCGATCCGCCACAGCATTTGGAGCCTTCGAATAATCAAAATTAAGCGTGTTCGAGTTCGCCCTTCCAGCCTGAGTCTTATCACTTAAAAAATTATTGGAAGTGCCCATTAAATCATTGAGCGCACTATATTTCGCATAATCGTCTCCACTCGCTACATTCTGTGGATTGATCTGATTTGCACCCTCTTGCTTTGTACCGAAAGAAGATAAATCACTAAGCGGAGTACTTTTTCCCAAAGACTTATAATAAGCCGCATCACTTACGAGGCCCTTATACTGACGTCTCGTCAGATTTAATAATTTTAATTCCGAATCCGTTAAACTACTTCCTTGTTTAAGTTTATTTAAAAGAGCACCCGACTCAGAATCCGCTTTTAAAACACCAGCTGAAGCTTTCTCTTTGAGAGAATTTTCTAACCTCTTCTGTACACCTTGATCACCAGAAAAAGCATTCTGAATCGCCTGTCTCGTTTTATCCGTCTCGCTTAAAGCCGCTTGTGCTTTTAAAGTAGACGCAGCCGATACGTCTTTTAATCTCTGATCAATCGGAGCTATAGAATCTCTCGCTTGAGATAAAATGTTTTTACTGTCAGGTGAAACACTTAAAAGCGCTCCATCTAAATTGGATACACCACGTGAAACTCTCTGCTTATTCGCTTTCAGAATATCCGAAAGTAAAGAAGCCCGACCTTCTGAAGATTTAGTTTTCTCCGACGCCCCTAAAGCGTTTTTAACCGCTAAATTGATCGGTGTGTAACCATCCACTTCTTCCAGTGATCTCGGACCCTTATACTCAGCATCTCTCATTTTTTGAAACTCAGCCTTTTTACTTGCATCGCCTGAGACCTGATAAGGATTCGCCACAGCCTGATCGAATACATCTTGATTAAAACCAACCCGGCCGTCGTCTACGCTCTTATTAAAAGAACCCTGACCCTCAGAAATAGCCGTATTTGCAGCCTCTCCCTGACCCCTTACATACTGACCCACATTCTCAGCTAACTTCGCAGCCTGTGGTTTATTTTGATTCAAATATTGAGTGATGCCGACAAAGTTCTGAGGATTATCCGGCGTCGCCGCCGACTTATTCGAAGAGGATCCTGATCCCTGCCCGCTAATGAGTCCACCCTGAGCACTCGTCTGAGGCGCACTCGGATCTAATACTTCGTCTTTAGTTTCTTCGTAGTACGCCATATCTCTTACTCCTACACTTAAAGTGTTAACCCCTAAAAAATTACAAACCTTATTACATACGTCTTCGATGCCGCTAATCCTGTAATCGTCGAAATAATAATGTCTCCGTCGTCCTCAATCCAAGGCGCATAAACAGGGCCGCCCGCAGGTACGTAACTCGTTTTCTCATAGGCCTGCATAACTTGAACACCAATCGGCCTCGTCCGAAGAGAATTTTGAAAGCTTACATCTTCAACACCAGCTGGATAAGTAGTCGGCGTCTTATAAACAATCTCTTTAATAAACGAAGCAATGTTCTCCTGAAGCGTTATGTTTTTATTCAAAGCCTGGTAAGTCGTCTGCATAAAAGAATTTACTGGATCAATAATCCCACCCACATAAGAAGGCGCATCCTTTAAATCTTCCCTTAAAATAACCTTCTGAGTAGGCAACTTCATTATTTGATCCTGCTCGACATCGGATTCAACATCAGACTGACACCCTGAAGACTAAAAGCCGTGAAAGCTTGATTTGTTTTCAAATACAAATAAAGCCATGAACATCTTTGATAATTTTTCGGCACATAAGTTCTTAAAACAGCTGCACCACCAAAAATTCCCCCCCAAGGAATTTGGCCCCAGTTAAAATTCCCCCATCCGGCCGTTCCACGACTCACCACATCAATCTCTTCAAAACCACTCACAATATTATTACTAAAACCCACTTGAATTTCAGAAAACGCCGCATTTTTAAAAAATAAAGAAAGCTCACTAAATTGTTTTAAAATTCCAGGATTGCCTGAATCAATCGGAGCCCACTGAATCTTATTCTCTATGGGCGTATAAACAATCCCACCACCCGTCGTCAAACCTGTTGTAGATTCTAAAGTTAAAACATTTCCCACCACATCGAGAATTAAAAGATCCCTAGAATTTTTAACTAAAGTCATCCCCACTACCACATTAGTAGCACTCGCTAAAGTAATCTCCGTTCCACTATTGATAGAATTAACCGTCACAGAATATTGCTCATCCGCATAATCTCTCAGGGTATAATCTTTCCTCTCGATCATGATTTGACCTGAGTCAGCCTCCGACATGAATAATTTATTCACAGCCGAATTAACAATCCCACACGTTCGATTCATGATCCATCGAGTCCAAGAATCCGTGAGACTATTATAAATAAAAGCCTGAGTGGCAAACTCGTCCGTTTCCTCCGTAACAGTGAAAAACATGTAAAGACGAGCCGATTCATAAGCGACACCAAATGATGCCGATTCAAAATACGTAAATTGATCGCTCGAAAGTTCTAATAACTCCGTCTCAATCGGAACTGAAACAATCTTCACCCCTGTGTCCGTTACGGCACAAATGCCTTGAGTCGTAAAACAAAACACCTGGTTATTAAACGGTACGGCAGATTCCGGCACCTTAAGTACTACTGTGTTATCCAGAAGAGTTACCGTAAAAGATTCAAAGGTTTCTCCAGAGAGTCTATAAATTCCATCCTGCTTGAAAAAGAAAATTCCATCTCTTAAAGCAATCACTCTCTGAATAGGAAAATTCGCCGATCCAACATCAAAAAATCTATAAATCGGCACAGCTTCTACTTGAGAGTTTTTAGAAATATAAACTCTGTTTTGATTAATGCTGTTATTCGAAATCACCACATCATCCGAAAGAACCCAATACCCAGAAGTTCCCGCTACCGTTACGTTCTGAGGTACTGAAAAAGTTGTCGGCGAAATAACCGTGACCACTCTCGCCCCATCTATCGTCGGCGTACTATTGGATCCATAAATCGTCACACTATCGCCCGTCGTAAGACCGTGAGCCAGAGATGTCACCACCGTTGGATTCGCTAGCGTATTCGAAGTAATCGGTAACTGATCAGGAAGAATCGGACTAAAAGAAGCCCCTATAGTCGAAGTCGCGATAAATGTACCGCCACCAATCGCTCTTTCTTCAAAAAGCATTTGTCCTGGAAGATCCTCTAAAGCTGAAATGTAATAAGCATAAATAGTAGTGTTACTTGCCGACGTATTAATTATTTCTACTAGATTAATGGCGGAGTTATTTATGTTCTGACCAGGTGTAGAAGAGATATCTATGAGAAATGTATTTGAGGCCACCGTTTGAGTTGTTCCAGCCCAGTAATCAACACCCCCAAGACTAAATCGATCCTGAAACTCTACGGAGACCGTTGCTGTTGCTGTGGTCGCTTTATTCAATGTTACTTGGGTAGCAGAATCGATAGAGACAATGACGCTATTCGAAAGAATGCCAGTTCCAACAGCTCGCATTCCCGCTCTCAAATTTGTCGTCGATGTGATGCTATCTAAAATAAAATTAGTATGCGTAGCCACCGACGCATCGACAACATAGCCCAAAGAAGGACTATCCACCGCAATAAGAGCGAGAGATAAGGTCTGCTTCTGCTTCGTATTGGCATAAAAAGCAGAGTTCTTAAATATATCCATGTCCGCTGCAAGAGGAGGCTGAAAATTACTGTTCGCTATCCCTTCCTGAGAAGGATTCGTATAAAGAGACGCCCTCATTAAAGAATAAGGCGTTTGATCTATTACCGTAAAAGCCTTTGCCGTTATCTCTCCAGCTGTTGCATTGCCTTGTATCACCAGCTGAAGCTCGTCGGAGGGCTCATTCGCTGCCGTCGCCGATGCATTACTTCTATAAATTTGATAAAAATATTCTGTGGTAATCGTCGCTGGAATTAAAAACGTGAGAGTCGGGTCATAAGAATTAAGCGTATCATTCACAACCACAAGTCTTTGACTCGGAGCTCCTAGAATTAAATTCTCATTCGCATCCACGTAGCCCCATACAATTCGATAAGCTACAGACGTGTCCGCTACTAAAAATCCAGGAGTACTTAAAAGAGCATAACTTCCACCTAACGCTCTCGGAGCTCCAGACGCTCTCGGCTCAGAAGTCAAACTGTCAATTTTATAAACCCCTGTACTCGATGTAAAATAGAAATTTCGTAAAGCTTCTAAACTTCTAATCTTGTTAGACACCGATGGTGCCTCGTAAGTCCCCGCGTAATTAACCCACACACCAAGCCCAGAATCATAAGCCATTTTATCGGCGTAATTCGCAATCAAAGATGAAGAGTAATTAAATAATTTATTGACCTGATCAGCACCAATAACAAGGGCGCTTCCATATTGAGTCTGGCCCCTGCGACTTTCAGCTAAATTTTTTGAATTAATAACAAGATTGTTTGCAATCTGTAAGGCACCATCAGGAACGCCTGAAAGATTATTCGCCGCAGTAAAAAGCCCGCGTAATTGGAGATCGAGCTGCTGCTGACTCATTAAAAACCTCCACGTGCTCCGCCCCATCGACCACCAATACCCATTCGAAGGCCACCGTCTGGATTAATTACTTTCTTCACCGATCCATCTACACGCTGAGAAATCATCGTAAACATCCCCACCTTTAAAAGATCAGCTTCAACTTCTAAAGATTTAGCGCCTTCTCGATCCCCTAAACCCCTTAAACACATCGCCGCCGTAAGCTGTGCTAAATAAGCATGCGCCTCCAGTGGAATCTGAGGAATCGCAGAATAACCATACCCACTTAAATAATCCCCAACGCCTATTCCTACTACAGTATCGAGAACAACACTCGGTGCGCTCACTGCCGTTACTGTCAAAAGTTCTGCAGTCGTTTCAAAATTAGGTTTTTGAGAAACTGTATTTAATTGCGTCCCCACTGCCCAGTCGGTGGGAGTTCTAGAAATGACCACGGTGTTCGATCCTGTATCGATAGAAAGAATCTGACCGTATTGAGCTGGTTCAGCTAAAACTAAAGTTCTTCGATAAAAATAAATCTTTAAAGTCGTATTCGTTGGAAGCGCGGTGCTCGGATAAATTCGAAGCGTATTACCTTCAATGTAAAATCCAGTGACCAACGTCGACCCAACTCCCGCGATGACATCCAAATCTAATCTCGGAAGATTAATCAAAAGAAGAGGACTAGCCTGCTGTAAATAACAAACAGATCTTAACTTAGCCCCAATCGCATGCTCCGGAAAATCTATGATTCCATCCGAAGGCACGAGGACATCATAATCATCTACAAAATATTCTTCCCTTGCAGACATGATGAGAGGAACTAATTTTCCTTGAAGCTCATCATTCGCGAGTAATGTAAAATCGTTTTCCGTATAAGTCAGCTGACTCGTCGGAACAGTACATCTTCTCTTAATATTTTCGATCAGCTGCTCGGTGCTATATTGTGGAAGCATTTTTGTTCCTTAAGAACGTAGTTTCATCAGTCTAGCTTTTAACTTTGATTCGACAGATTCCTCTTCTCCCATCTCTTCAGAAAGAAGATCCGTCATGTCTTCGCTGCCCTCTTCCTCTTCTGACATCGGAAGTTCGCCTTCCATCTTTACAACTTCCACTTCTGGTTTTTTACGGCCAAGACGTTCATTAAAATCTTCCTCGCCGTATTCCATTTTGGATTCCAATTCCGCCATCAACTCTTTGATGATATCTAATTCTGATCTGTCCATTTTTATTCCCCATCTCCGATAACAAGTGTTGAAGCAATTAAATCAAAAGCTCCTGCTGTTACCGCTTTTGTAACTTTGAACCATCTGTAAGAAACGTTTGCTTGCTCGATCATTACCCCACCATCAACGGTAACCGTAGTCGCCGTTTGAATCGTGAGCCAATTAACTCGATCATTGGATCGATTAAAAGTAACCGACGCACCAGCTAAAGCCACCGCCGTAATGGTTTGAGTACCAACACCCACATTTGTAATGGCTACAGCAGTTCCAGCCTGAGCATTCACCAGTGTTGTAGCCAATTGAAAATAATTGGCGCTTGTCGCAATAATAAAATAATCAGTAATCGCTACAAATGGAATCGGTAGCGTACTGCTAGTCGCTATTTGAACCTTAAGTCCCGTGATCAGCCCGTGAGCGGCTTTCATGAAAGAACTTGGATTAGTACCATCACTTGAAAGTGTAACGTCCGCTGACGCGACGGCGGCTGCGTTATAGGAAAGAACGTCGTAGGTAGCTTGGCAGCTAAACCTAAGAGCTCCATTTAAATCTATAATGCTACTGTCGCCTCCGGCTGCGTCCGACTGAGCCGAAGACATAATATCCTGTTCCAGAATTCTTAAATTGTTATTACCCACTTATTTTTCTCCTTACGCTTCTGATGATTCCATAATTATGCTGGCTCCACGATCATCCAAGCGATGACTGACGTATCGGCTCCATTAGATGATGTAATTACAAAACTTGTTGCAGCTGTTCTCGCTGTTATTCGTTGAAATCCTGGTGTACCGCCATCCGATTGACTGGTTAGGAAAATCCTACTTGAAGCCGTTACGGCAGTCGTAGATACCGTTACCGTTCCAGCGACGAGTGTAGATACACCCATTTTAGCGTTACTGCCTTCTTTTACAAATAAACCCATACCAGCTGTGGTTACTTTAAGATCACGTACGACGTCTAAACCGCCGTTAACTACATGGGCTTCTGTTCCAGCTGCAGTTCCAATGGTCCAAAGACCAGCAGCAGAAATGGAGCCTCTAATTGCCGCTGCATTTTGAAATTCTATAATATTCGCTTTTGATGCGTGAGAGTTTCCATGAAGTACAATTACTCCACCGTTTGATGAACCAGACGCTCCAGCTAAAGCGAGTGATCCAGCATTATCAGCCTTCGCTGAAAGTACTGATTCCACACCAGAGCCAGGGAGTATTCGAACAGTGTTCGCATTAAGAGTATGTGTTCCAGTGAAGCCTGTAGCACCAAGGGCCCATGCTCCTGCGCTTGTTACGGAGCCGTTAGTTACACCGTTTGTTTCAAAGGCTAAACTAAAGGCATCATTCGTACCAAGGGTCATGGTGGTACCGAAACTATTACCATTTTGATTAATGTCTCCAGATCCTGCAGCAAAAGCAGTTTCAACCCCAGCACTCGTTAATTTATAAAGATTACCGTCTGCCTTAAAATAAATTCTATTGTTTCCAGATGCAGGGTTGGAAGGTGTAGCTTGTTGCTTCCATTCCATAGGGCCAGAAAAAAGAGACGCACTGGCGCTACTACTATTAATGACCCAGTCGCCTGTAAAGGCAGTATTATCGGCCAATAGTGCGTTATTCGTGCCTTGTGTTGGAATACTTCCACCGAAGCCTAGATCTCTTGTAATGGTGCTTCCAGCGCCTTTAGTTTGATTTGCAAAGTGAAAATGTGTTCGAAGCGCGGCGGTAAATGCAGCAGCGTCCGTGCTTACCGCAGAACTAAATCCTACTACTTCTGTGGTGGCCGCAGAAGTTCCAACCATGCTTGTTCTGAAAGCTCTCTGAGTAACTCCACTTAAAGGATTTTGTACAGCTGACGGGCTGTTGTTTAAAATCCCACTCGAAGATAGTGCTGATCCACCAACGGCTAGCCTGTTCATTGTGACGCTGTTACCAGAATCAATTAAAACACCGGTGTCTTGAAGAATCTTTCCCGTAGTGCCGCTAAATTTAGCGACGGCTGTATCTGTAGAACTTACAGGGCCGCTTACGTCACCTTGGAGAGACCAAATATAATTGGCTCCATCATATTTTAGTAAAGCATTCGTAGCTGGTGCGGCCGAAGGAAAAGTAATCGTATAAGTGGTCTGAGTCGAAGACGCTCGTAATCCTACATACTCTCCACCAGTCGTATCTTGTAGCCGAAGCGCCCGCTGACCTAATAAATTTAAATGCCCACTCGCATCAAAATTCGAACTAGCCGATCCAGCATTTAGAAATTCTATGACATTCGCTTTTGATGCGTGAGAATTTCCATAAACAGAAACCACACCACCGTTTGAACTCGCTCCCGCTCCCGTTAAAGAAATAGAAGAGGCGTTTCCTGAATCACCAATGATGGCAAACTCAGAGGTAGCGCCCGATTGAAGTCTAAGTGCGCCACCGTTTATAATTTGTGTGGCCGCCGTTCCAACTCCTATACTCCATATTTGAGAAGCATTAATGGTCCCCGCTGTAACTCCTGCCGTCGCAAACCCTATAATGTTCACTGTGGTCATATAAAGGCCAGCCACCGGGCTACTTTGAAAGTTCAAACCCGGACTAGCCGCTCCACCACCTTGAATCTGCAAATTCGTTCTTATGATCGCTGAGGCCGAATTGAAATTAGCTGTTTGAACACCGTTAACTGAAAAATCTATATTTTGTGCACCAGTGGAATAAATACCAGCGCTTGAAAATAAAAGTGTCGGCGCAGCTACGGTGCCGTTTGGAAGACTCAGCTGCCCTGTAAATGTAGGACTACCTAGCGTCTTATTCGTTAACGTATCCGTCGTCGCCCTTCCAACAAGTGTATCCGTTGATGTGGGCAGAGTGAGCGTCCCAGAATTAACAATCGTCGCAATCACTGGTGCCGTTAAAGTCTTATTCGTTAACGTATCCGTCGTCGCCCTTCCAACCAACGTGTCGGTCGAAGTAGGCAATGTCAGAGTTCCAGAATTAATAATGGTCGCTAAACCAGAAATTCTGTTAGCCGCACTCCCTATCGTAATGCCGTTCGCTACTACACTTGTAAGACCAGTGAGATTATTTGAATCATCTAAAATAGCGCCTGAATTTTGAAGAAGCCTTCCAGTGATTCCATCAAATCGAGTCATGGCATTATCGGTGCTAGAAACGGGACCTTCTACATCTCCCGCTAAAATCGCATCAATCTGCGTTTGAATCGAAGACGTAACCCCTCCAACATATCCAAGCTCTGTGGAAGTAACAGAAGACACCGAAATGACACCAGCCGCACTTGAAACTAAAGCTCTCGAAGCCGTTAAGGCCGCTGAATCAATAATCGGATTACCGTTATAAGTCAGTCGATCACTTGTATCGATACCTAGAACTAAATTCCCACTATTAGCCTGGTTTCTAAAAACGATGGTGTCCGCTCTCGCAAGTCTGATTTGACCAGCGTCCGCAATATTAGTTGTGCGCGTCTTATAATAAAGAGCTTTAACTCCGTAAGCAGAGCCAAAATCTAATTCAGCTAAAACCTGAAAAAGCCCTGCAGATTTTTGAAGCATCCCAGCCGTTACGGCTATAGCCCACTCGGTCGCATCCGGGCCCCACGTTTGATCATCCGTTTCCGGGTAATCGTATCCAACACCATTTATCGTAAGAACTATCGACAAAATAAACTCCTGCTAATTCCAAAGTGTTTAAAATAAAAGGCCCGGTAAAGGGCCCCTCATCATCACCTTAAATCAAGGCTATATGCTGTGCCGTCCAAACCAGAAGCCATGGCTCCTAGTGTAACGTTCGACAAATTGCCAGCACTTAGTTCTAGTCCGTTACCGGCTAATCCTGGAACTACCGAAGTAATCGTAACCACCCCTAAGAGAGCTGTTGCCGTTACAATTCCTTTGAGAGTTGTGGAAGCATTAATAGCTGCTGCCATTGCCGCCGCCTGAGTAGCTGCCGTCGCTGAAATCGAAAACTCGTTATCCAACACTGAACTTGTTTTAGCCGTCAACGTCACATTGCCGATCGAACAAGTTTGATTGTTGGTAGATCCTCCGGTAGCCACCGTTAAAGTTCCAGCCGCTTCTACAGCCCCTACTTGAAAACTCAAAAGACCCATGTAATTGCCACCTGAAACGCCAGCGAGATAAGCAATAAAATTGTTCAGTGCCGGAAGTTGTCCAGGAGCCAAATCACAAACGGATTTAAATCCTGCTGCGCTTAGATCTGAATTGATAATTAATCTTTGTAAGCTCATCGTTTTTCTCCTTATAAAGAAAAAAGAGTAGGGGTTTTTACTCCCCCACTCCATTTTGATTTTTTATTACGCTAAGCTATTTACAATCCCAGAGATATACACAGCCTGAGCAGGAGCTTCTACGAAGACCGCTTGGTTAGTGTAAGCTCTCACCCCTACGCCAGCTTTTGCAGGAATAGTGAAGAAAATTTCATCTTGAGGACGAGTAGGATCGTTCAGACCCAACTCACGTGCTCCAATTCGCATCACCTTATCTTCAGGGAAGATGAAACAATCGCCTTCTTTAACGATGTTGTAAGAACAAATCTTTAAAGCTCCGTTTTGAGAAACGTATTCAAGTTCTTTCGAACCATTTACGTTTTTACTTCGGCTGTAGCTTCCATCGAATCGTCGAAGAGCGGCTAAATTACTTGCAAGATCGGCCCAGGTCGATGGGTTCACAAGTACTGTAGCATCTGAATCAAGACCGCGTTGAACGGCACGAGATACGGCACTCAATACTTTAGCCATGGTCAGCTGACCTGAGGTAGTCACTGAATTACCCTGCCAAAGATCATAACTAGAAGCACTAATACCAAATAAAGTTCCAGTATTGGTGATGATTTTCTTAAGGCCAGCCATTTCAGCATAGGCAAACGTTCCAGCACTTCCGGAAACAGATCCATAGAAATTGATATTGCAAGCATAGGCTTCAATAGCTGTTTCTAAGGTGCTCAAAGTACCAGCGGTTCCAGCAGTTCCAGCCGCAAGATAAATCGTACGTGTGTCGACATCCACTTTAGCAATCTTGAAAGATCGGAGTGAATCAACAGAGGAATTGTCAGAAGCTTTAGTGAAAACAACGTTCGCATTTTCGCTACCAGCCCAGATACCTGTTGCCCAGCTAGCGGTGTCAATAACCATAGGAAGCTCTGACGATGCGATGACAACAGCCTGAAGAGCGGCTGAACCAATATTGCCATTGCCGTAAAGCATTGCAATTTCAAGACGTTTTTCGGCTGACTTCAACATGTTCTCAAATTTAGTACTCATGACGCTCTTGAAAGCAGTCGCTGAGTGAGAAGCACGAGCAGCTTGATTATAACCAATTGTCGAATCAAGAACGATATCCGCTCCTGGAACAACGGCTGATTCCATATTCATACCAATAGAATCATTTAAATCGTAAGCCGATTGTGAATCGAGTGAGTAGGTGAAACCTGCTTCAGCAGAAAGCACCACTGGTTGCTCATAATGTTTGCCGTTTTGAAGATCAGAAGAAACAAACGGAATCATGTCTGATAATTTATTAGCTTTAGGTATTAAATCTTCTACGCCCTTAGCGTAAGCAACTTTATAAAGTGCATTTAGTGTTCCTGTATCAATAGCCATTTGAAATTCTCCTCAAAGAAATTAAAAGTTAGTCGTTTTGAATCTGGTGACTTACTTCTCTAAGGTTTGGCCGTAGCGACCTTTGAAACGTTTGTCGTTGGCAAAAGGATAGGCCGAGGGCCGTCATATCTGCCTGATATAAAGTGTTAGACTAAAAGAAAAATTATTTTGCGGATTATTTACGATTGAAATCTCGCCACTCGGCCGACGTCATGCGCTTATCTCGAGGCTTCCTCTCACGAACTTCCCCTTGAACTTCGGGAGTTCTTAAATTCTGCTCCGGATTCCTCAACTTGTTCGTGTCGTACTGACGAATCTTATTCGCCGTCTCCTGCCCTAAAAGTTTAATTAATGTCTCACCATCTGAATTACCAATGAGTCTTTTTTGAGCTTCTAGAAGATCCTCTTTCACAAGTTTAGCCGCTTCATGAGCCGTCATCTGAAAGCCAATTTTTGCAGAGCGTTGAATATATCGAGCCATTTCAGCAACCATGGCTTTTGTCGGAGGTAGTTGAGACTCACTCAAAGCTTGGGTAAATTGCTCCGTATATTCTTTGGCATACTTCTCTTTCAAAATATCACTGCGTTGTTTCTCGATACGATCTTTTTCGATCGTCTCTCTATCTTCAAATTCTTTCACTCGAAGCTTCGCATCTCTGAGCTCTCGATCCCGTGGGTCCATCATCTCTTCCTGAAGCCTCGCTCCCAGTCGCTCTTCAGCCATCTTTCTATCATCATGTCCAAGACGTTTCGCCACATCCCAAAACTTATCTGGATCTTTCATCATGTTAATAAATTCTTCCGCCTGCTTTCGAGCCGTTTTACCTTCCTGAAGAATTTTATTCGCCGCTCTTTGATGAGAATACCCACGTTTTAATTCTTCCTCATCCACCTCAAGATCCTGGCCATCTACTTTGACCTTATGTTTACGAATGGCTTCTTTGATTTCTTCCCTTTCACTTACCTGAGACACTTTCTTTATACTGACCTCTTTGATGGCGTCTTTAGCTGTCTGAGGACTCTTCTCTAACTTTTTCTTCTCCGATTCCACATAAGCTTTCGCCTCAGATCCCGTCATGTTAGACAAATCAGGGCCAGATTTATTTAAGGGTGGAGCAGAACTCTCTTTGGAGAATTGTTGGCCAGACGATTCGGTGGCTTCTTTAACGTTGATGGCTTTGCCCAGAGGGGCTTCTGATTCAGACATTGATTTTTTCCTTACCGTTTAAATGGGTCAGTTCGAGCGTCCGTTGTGGATAGCCCGGATAAAATTACTGAGCGGCTTCGATAATAGCCGCGGAAGCTGCATCCGTATTCTCTGGTGGATTTGGCATATTAGGCTGTTGAACCTGCTCTGCTTCGGCCGTCACGAAATTATTTTGAGCTAAAGGCTCACCCATTCCTTCGCTACTTGCCGGTTGAGGCGGTAAAGACATCACTTGATGCTGGAGCATCTGAGCTATCGCTTGATAGCCAGGACTCATGGCAAAATTTAAATGCTCTTGGATATGGTCCAAGGTGACTTGCATGATCTGAGAAGCTGGATCTGCACGCGCTTCTGAAGAGGCATTCACCACTCCATGCTCTAAAACATGTTTAGCATGATCATCCGTAATCACGGCTCTTTGAGGACGTCCTTCAGCTAATCCTTCATTCTCTCCCTTAATTAAAAGAAGTTGAGACTGCTTACCTTGAATGATCGGCTCTAATCTTCCAGTGGTGACGACCTGCACATATTGATCAGGATTTTCAACCAGGCCTTTTTCAAGATAAAGATCCGCCAAGTTAGTTTTACCGGCGATTGTCGCCGTCATTGGATTACCCATATCGACCATCACTCGGTTAATCGCATTTAAATCTTGGCCCGTAAATTCCTTCATGAGCGAACGATTTGATTTACCCGCAATAGCGGCCACTCTCGGAACGGCGGCAAAGTCTTGAAGAATCTTTATCGTCCCCGTTCCTAAATCTTCTACGAGCTGTGCGTAAGATTGTTGAAGCCCCATCGAAAACTGAATCGCCATCGACTGAACTAAAGCCAAAGCAGCACCTGACTTAAGTGAGGCTTCCGGATTACCTCTCGCCACAGAGTTCACCCCTGAAATGGTTTCCATCAACTTCTCTATCATTTGCATGAAATTGAAAATCTCAGGAGGAGTCGACGTAAGGTTAAGTCCTTCGGGCTTACCAATTTTTGGGTCGTATTCCATAACGTTCAATCCACCGCCCATTTGAGATGTGGATAAATCATGGCCTTTAGGAATTAAAATGTTTTGAACTCCGAAAGTGGCTTGGTTGGTCAGAGCCGTAGAATAAAGAATATCAATGCCTTCTTGCATGGGAAGTAGATCGGCCGAAACGGAGTAACCAAAAATAGTTCCTGATTCTTCGTCTGGGGCTATCCGATAGACATGCGTTTCTTTATAGGGAATCGGACCATCTAGCATGACGACTCCGTTATCAAGACATGTCGTAAACCTGCCTTCGGGTAAAGCAGGCGTCGGCTTATGAATCAGTGTGTAAACTAGAATATTATCGGACTCATCTAAAGTGAGCGCATTGAGAGTTGTTGTTCTAGCGATTTCTAGCATGTCATCCGAAGCTTCTAAGATATCGGCTCCGAGAGAAGGAAACTTCGCGGCCAGTGTATATTTATTTTGAAAATCTCTTAAAATAAACCAATCGTCTTGGTGAGGGGATGTCTTTGTGAAATCACGAATGACATCGAGTGGTGTGTAATTCGTGTACTGCATATCGCCCTGATAAACAGCGGCCCCTGTAGCCGTTTTTCCATACGTATCACCCGAAGATGGATTCCACTCAGCCCGAACGAAGCCTTCTGCAAAAATGAGGCAGTCTTTTACAGCCTGTTTAATATTGCGATTTAGTTTCTTCTCTCTCATGTAATAATCGAGGAGAGATGCGGCGAGGATAACCTGAGACTGACTCTTTACATCGGAGTTCGTCGCCTTCGGCTCAAACACAGCCCTTTGTTGGCACGTCATCGTTTCCAAATGAAGCAGTAGGTTTCTGTAATGATTTACCGAAATACTCGTTAGTTCGTTTTGGCTACCTTCAAAGTTAAGAGCTCCGCCGGTGGATCGACTTCTATAGTAGTAGGCCCAACTACGGCGATAGAAAGAAAGCCTTCCAGAGAGCGATAAATAATCATAATATTTATCCGCCTTATTAAGGATCTCGTCAGCGATCTCCTTTTGTGGAACGGACGCCCAATATTTTTTAAACAAATCGGTTTGATCCATGAAATCTCCTGCTATCTCTAAAGTGTTAAAAGCCATTGTTTTTAGGTTTATTTCTCAAGCTTGGTGGGATGAGCGCTTTCTCAAGGGCTCTTTTATTCGGAGTAGACTTCATCTGATCTTTCACTCCACCGAGCCAAGCCCGATGGTTTGGCTTCTGATGATCGACTGGAATGGGATTAACCCCTTTTAAGAGATTCCTTACCAGATAAATTAAAGCCGCTAAATGATCGAAATGGCCATAAGCTTTTGATCTGGCAAATTCTTTCCTGTGTTTATCCCATACTCCGTAGCGTAAACATCCGAGGAGTGATTTACACTTAGGGCTCACCCGAAGCTGACCGTTTGCGACCATGACACGAAGCTCATTCACCATCGCTTCTAAGGATTCTTTGGTCGTCTCGATAAAATAAACCTGATGAAGACTGTTTAAATCCATAATGAGGTGAGGATTATTATTATCCGAGATTCTTCGGTACGGCTTACTTTCATGCCACAACTCTTTTTCTTTTTTAAGAAGATCGTCTTTCAGGGTGATGGTCGTCCAAAGAGCGCCTTCCATCGCGTGCTCATCTTCAATATATAAAACATTTCTTTTAAAATCGTAGTAGCCAAAAATTAAAGCCGTTTTATCTTTCCTACCCAAATCCATGCCCACATATTTATGGTAGTAGAAGTAATACTCATCTTTAGGTGGAAGCTCTATGAATTCCTCTTTCCACTCCGCGATTAAGGTTCTCGTATCATCGAGCACGCGCTCACATAAGCCTTCTCTTCTAAACGCAATGGAGTCTCGACCACCGAGTTTTTTTGCAAAGGCTTCGATCTGATCGATCGGAAGTCCGGATTGATCGATGGTAAGTTTGATGTAGCTTTCTCTTAATTGCATGAGATCTGCGACTTCAGAGAAGTGATGATCTTGTCCTTCAGGTGGTGGTGTTGAGATGAGAACGGTGCGCGCCTGTTTTTCCCGAAGCTGAGCACCAGCAACGACCGAATCTAGAACATATTCTAATTTATCGGAATCAACGAAACCGGCTTCTTCGATGACGATGAGTCTTATTCTATTGCCTCGAAGTTTATCCGGATTTTTATCTAACCCGACTAGAATCACTTGAGATTCGTTGTCGTAATTCCAGGTGGCGCGTTTATATTTTGGTTTTAAAGACGACGGGCACGTTTCTAAAACTTTTTTATAATTTGGAATGATGATGGATTCGATGTCGACGTAAAAGGCTGTCGCAAGTCTGACCTGACATCCTGGATTTTCTCTCGCTACTTTATCGGCTAAGAAGCAGGCGAAATAAGTTTTACCTAATTGTCTGGAGCATTCGACAACATAGGTGGGATCTTTATTTAATTCAAAGCCCTCCCAGATAATTTTCTGAGCTTTGGATAAAATAAGTTCGCCTTGTTTTCCTGTTGTCCAGGCAGTCTCATGACTCTTTGGATGATCTAGTCGGAATAATAGTTCTTCCTGCAGCATCCTCAATTCGTTTTCTGAGTTCGTCATCGGATAATTCTTTATAGGGTCGCATTTCTAGGTGACCTGAGAATTCGACATCTTGTTTTACTTTGCCGACGGTTCTGTCCCATATTTCTCGGTAAAGCGCTGGATTACCTTTTTTGAAAGCCCACTCAAGAGCTTTAGCAGCGAGAGCGTAAGGAGCAGGCTGATTTGGATCTTTGGCGATGGCTTGAATCTCCGCGATTGATTTTGTCCCCAACATGGCAAACGATTTTTGGAAGTTTTCACGCATGGTCCTTTCTTCTTTAGTAATGACAGGGCGTCCGGATGGATTGCCGGATTGTCCGGGTTGAAAGCGCCATGGTTTGTCGATTTTTTCTGTATCCATTTCTGTTACCTGTTTGTTTCTATCAAAACTCCACAAGAGGGGCAGGTTTGGAGAGAAGCGTCTTTATCTTGTGGATTTTTCTTAAGGGTAGGTTCTGCAAAATCGGAGACGTCCAAAGCGAAGTTGGGGATACCGAAAGCTTCTATATCGAATGTAGGGTCGAGATCGGCGATCCATGAATTAACGACGGAGAGGTTTAAAGAGGATTCTTGGGAGGTGGCATTATCGGCGGCGACGTCGGCTTTTTCTCGATCTTCATTTTCGTAATCTTGGTATTGAACGGGGAATTCGGTCCATTGGTTAAGTTCTGCTGCTTTTAGTCTTTTATGACCTTTGGTTATTTTATGGGAGAGATTGGAGATAACGATGGGTTGTCGAACACCGTTTAAGAGCATGACTGTGGCTTGTCTTTGAATGGAGTGCTCGGAGTGTATATTCGGGTTATTGGGCCATTGTTTTAAGAGAAGGTCGGCTACTTTAAGAAGTTCGTGGTATTGGCAGAAAATCTTCAAAGGGTTTCCTTTTTAGTTAGGAGGTGGTTTCTCTTTTGGATCGAGTATAGAGAGCGTTGGTTAGATTTTTGGTAGAGATTACTTTTTGGATATCTTCGGCTGATTTTTTTATTTGTTCTTGAGTGACTTTAAAGAGGGCGAGTTGATTTTCTACATTTACGATAGCGGATTGATTTTGGTCATTGAGGTGGTGGAGTTCAGAGATTTCTTTTTTAAGAGTATTTTGGAGGGTTTGCATTTTATTATCGGAGAATCTTTTATAAGTGTAGGAGGCGACGGCAACGAGGAAGATGGCAGCGTCGGCGAGGCTGAGATCTTTTGGGATGGAGAGGCGGACGAAGCAGAGGAAGAGGGCAAAGTTAGTAAGGCTGAGGTGATTTTGTTTATCGAGTAGATTGAGCCATTTCAGTATTTTCAAGAGAGGTCTCTCGATTCAAATATTTCGAAATTTACTTTAGTTTGGTCCATAGCGATAGCTTTGAAGTCTGGCTCTAGGACTTCTATTTTTAATATTTCTCTACCTTTTGAGGTAATGATGTAGCTAAAGAATCGATTGGTACCTGGGAGGCTCGTATAGCCGATTGATTTTATTTCGGGGATTTTTTCATCTAAACCATCGAACATAATTTTAAGGATGTGATCTTGTGGTTGTCCGACGAAAGACATTGGTTCTTGGATGACGTCTGATTTTTTAGATTTAGTTTTTATCATTGAGGGCTTTCTATTTTTTCTGGATTGGCCTGAGCCTCTTTTATTTTTTTAAGTTCATCGAATTGATTGGCGTCGGGATGGATAATGGCTCTGGAGGTGATTTCTTGGTGAAGAGAGCGGATGAAGGCTTGGCAATCGACGACGGCTTGGAAGTCTGAGCCTACGAAAGCGCCTTTGGTGAGGAGTGTGTGAGTGACGGTAAGAGCTCTCATGGCGTTTACCATACCGGTGAGTTCTTCGTTCATTTTTGGTGGTGGTGGTGGTGGGGTATTATTTTTCATTTTAGTATGCATCCTTTTGGTTAGCCGTCCGTTAGTGGGTGGGCATTTAAAAGCGGTACTTTAGGCAGATAGTTGGGGCGGATCAATCACCTCTTTTTGTCTGTATTTTTTGAGAGTGTATATCCAATCAACTTATCTCTGCCTGATATTAAAGTGTTAGACTTTATATTTTTTTTGTAATCGTGCGGATTTTTTATAATCGAGGAGGCTGATGACGGTAGTTTCGTGACGTTTGTTATAGATATCGGAGAGTGGGATGAGGTGGGTATCTGAGTGAAGATTATCAGGGTTTGGTTTTAGGTTAAAGGACTGGAGTGGGAGGCACGATTTTCTATCTACGGAGAGGACATCTCTATTTCTGGCATTATTAGCGCTGTAGCGTTCTTGTCGCATGTATTTACTTCGGTGCATGGCAGATTTATCGCCCTTTTTAATCACAGCTTTATGGTATTCGTTATTAAACTTGGTGATGAAATCGAGTTCGAGGATGGATTGTTGATCCGAGTATTTTGAAGCGATGATTATTTTAAGGAGTTTATAGGAGAGTGACTCATCGATGAATTCTCGTGCGGATGCTCGGTGACCGCACTTAAAAGCGCCTAGAAATCTTTTTGGTATAAATGGTTTGTTCATCTCCTTAATTGAAATTGTAAGGGTGTGGGAGATAAAAAGTCATTGATTTAAGAAGGAGATATCTTAAACAGTGTTTGGATATGTCGTATTCATCTAACGAGTTATCGAATGGTTTAGTTACGCGTGAGATTTTAAGAGAGACTACGCTTTTTTACGCACCGCATTTAACATTTGAGGGGGATAAGTTTGTACTTTTGATGTGCATAGCGGAAATGGAGTCGTCTTATGGGGCGGCGGCTCGGCCGAGGTATGAGGCAGGGTATTCGAGGAGTTCGATAGCGTATAGGCGATCGGCGCATTTACGGCAGGGTCATGATTATTGGGGGGATACGGCAGCGATGTCGTATGGGTGTCATCAGATTTTATGGGTGGTGGCACGGGAGCATGGGTTTCCATTAAGTTCTAACCCGATGGATTTGCAGAAGTTGGAGGGGTCGCTTCCTTTTGTGATTAAATATATCAATTCGTTAATTAAGAGTGGGGCGACGAAAGCGGAGAGTATTTTTCGTTGTTATAATGGAGGTCTTGGGGCTTTAAAGCATCCTAACGAGGCCGTGATCAAATATGGGGAGAAGGCTTTGAGTACTTATTCTCAGTTAGTTTCGAATAAACCGATCATGTGAATGGTTTCACGTGTTACACTTTTTTTAAATACTGAAAGAAGGAGGACAATGAAAATGGAATCTAAGGGTTTTTGGAAGAGTAAAACGGTTATTTACAATTCATTACTTGGATTATTAGCGATCATTTCTGGGCTTGGATTTATTCCAAATCTTCATGAGTGGGTACAAGCGAATTCGAGTGTTGTTTTGGGTGGTATATCTGTCGTGGGTCTTACGCTTCGTTTAGTGACGTCGGGTAAGATTTTAATTTGGGAATAGGGGAAAATATAATGTCATTAAAATCAGAATTACAAGAGTTATTGGTAGTGGTTGAGGGCAGTGTAGGAGTGCTTCGATCAAAAGTGGAATCTATCGAGGATGTAGATCCTGGAGTAGAGGAGCTTTTAAAAAAAATTGAAGAATTATCGGCCAAGATTTTGGTATTGGAGGAGAGTCTTTTATCGAAAGATGAGATTCTTAAGAAAGCAGATCTTTTAGCAAAAGAGATTGATGCATCTATACCTGATGTTGATTAATTTTTAAGATGTCTATTATCGCTTTGATTCGAGTGGCCCTGGAGGCTTTTTTAGAAATTTCTAAAAATTTTAAGCTTTTAGTGGCCGCGAATCAGCGAAACAATGAGTTGAAGTGGTTGGAGCTGAAATCGAGAGCGCTTCAGGACACAAGGGATGCGATAACGGAAGAGCAGTATAAGACAGCTGTTAAGGAGTTACGTGATTCGATTCTTGGTTTGTAGTTTTTTTATATTATTTTTAAATTCTTGTCGGAAGATGCCGCCGATCACTCTTTGTCTTTACGATAAGGTTCGATCTAAAGCGCATTGTGTAGACGACAAGAACAATCCTTTTGAGTGTTCTTTTAATGCGCCTCTTTATCCTGACATGATGGAATGTCCTGATAAATTAGTAATGATGCCTGTGGAAGATTATGGGATTGCGATGGATTATTGTTTGCATCGTAAAAAGAATTAGCACCAGCCTCTCATCCCGTGATTCTTTTTTTTAATTTCAATTTTATCATTTATCCGAGAGTCGTGAGCTTTATAGAACATGGTGCCTTTGGCTTCGATTCGGTCGGTAGAAATTCCGTGAAGGGATCTTAAGAGGTGGAGGAGTCTTAGGACTTCGAGGCGTTTGACATTTAATTTTTCGATAATTTGAAGGATGCTTTTTTCATTTTTTAGGAAGCGGATGAGTAATTCGAGGAGGTGGTAGTCTTTATTGGTTATTTTTGGTCCTGGAATATATTCATTATTTGCTTCTGCCCAAAAAGTTTTTGGATTGAAATTTTTAAAATCATCATCCTCCTCCACGAAATGATTATTTCAAGGGTGGAGTTATTTGTCTTTCTTTTTTAAGGGCTTGGATTTCGGAGATAAGGGTGTAGATGATTTTTTGATTTTCTACGCCTTCGATTTGAGTGGAGATTTTTAGGATCAATTCTTTGATATCTTGGAGGGCTTGATTGTAGTCCATGGGTGTGAGTGTAGGGCAAAACGGCTCTGAAAGATGAGTGTTATTAATCAAGCGTGCCCGTCAAGGGTTTCGATTAATTGAGCGATAGACTTCAATTGTAATTCTCGTTCTTCAGCAGAAGCAGTATCAGCAGTAGCAGCAGTGAGAGTATCAGAAGCACCTTGAGCATAAGCAGCATCATAAGCAGCGAGATCAGCAGCATAAGCAGCATCATAAGCAGCGAGATCAGCATAAGAAGCAGCGCGATCAGCATAAGAAGCGAGAGAGGCAGCCTTAGCTGCATAAGAAGCAGCATAAGAAGCATGAGAAACAGCATGAGCAGCATAAGTAGAAGATTTAAGAACAACTTGAGCAGCATAAGTAGAAGCCCTAGAGGCACAATCCACAGCAAAAGCCGCAACTAATTCTTTAGGCATGAGTCTAACTGATACCCAAACTTTATCTTCAGTGGTTATTTTGTCTAGAGCCAGGAATTCTAGAATATCAAAGTTTAACTTATTGTAATGATTAAGATAATTAACTAATCTATCTTCGCAAGGAGTTAATGATTTAATAATATCACTATTTACTTTGATTTTCATGTTATTTAAATTCCTTTGATTAATTGAGCAATAGACTTCAATTGCAATTCTCGTTCTTCAGCAGCGAGATCAGCAGTGAGAGCAGCATAAGAAGAAGCATCATAAGCAGCGTGAGCAGCGAGATCAGCATAAGAAGCAGCATAAGAAGCATCTTGAACATAAGAAGCGAGAGAGGCAGCCTTAGCTGCATAAGAAGCAGCGAGATCAGCATAAGAAGCAGCATCATAATTAGAAGACTTAGCTGCATAAGTAGAAGCCCTAGAGGCACAATCCACAGCAAAAGCCGCAACTAATTCTTTAGGCATGAGTCTAACTGATACCCAGATTTTATCTTCAGTGGTTATTTTGTCTAGAGCCAGGAATTCTAGAATATCAAAGTTGAACTCATTGTAATGTTTAAGATAATTAACCAGTCTATCTTCGCAAGGAAGTAATGATTTAATAATCTTACTATTTACGGAGATTTTCACGCGTGCCCGTTTTGTTGTGCTGTTATCTTCCATAATGTTCAGTATACATGACTTGTATATACATGCAATGCCCTCAAAAAGATGAATGATAATCTTTGATTTTCAAGCGTGCCCATCTTGAATTCTTTGGACAATTTCATCGTAAATTTCGCGAGTGATTTCTTTGGTGCTTTCATAGCCGTAGGAGGAGATCAACATTTTAAGTTGTTCATTAGACCAATAGGCTTTGGAGGCGATGGTGAAGAGTCTTTTAATTTGATCGGCTGAGACGAGTGATTTTGGGAAGGGAGAGTGGATGGATTTGGGCAAATCATTGGAGAGTGTTGGGGGTATTTTTTTTGAAGGGCTTATGAGTTCATCACCATCTTGATCGTCATCGGCGAAGAGGTCGAGGAGGGCGGCTTTATTGTATCTTTTGGCGTAGGTTATTTCTCCACCGAATTCTTTGATATCGTCGGAGCCGGTGAGGGGAAAGAGGGAGTTGATCCACTGACCGCTTGAGTGGAGGATTTCTGTTTTAAGGTACATTTTATCTCCGAGTGGTTCGAGAGAGTTCACGATGGAGAGTTCATATTTTTTAAGGGCATTTTTGGAGACTTCTTTAAGAGCGCCGAGGTCGGCATATTTGAAGCTAATTTTACGGCCGGTTTTGGTGAGGATATCGACGGATTTATTTTTTTCTGGGTTAGGCATTTCGGCCTGAGCGTCGGAGAGGGCTTTGGCTAGAGCGTCGGTGGCTTCGCTTTTCATAAGAGTTCCTTTGGTTTGGCGTTAACGGAGATTCTAAGGCTATGGACGGGCTCTAAGTGGGCCCAGGCGAGGGGGCGTCCGGCGGATAGGTAGGCTTTGATCATGTCTTTATCGGGATCTTCGATAATTCGTTCACGGAGGAGTCCGAGGGCTTTAGCGTTTAGGCGGTCGTCTTCGGTGAGTGGGCTTACGGCTACTTTTGAGGGGGCTTCAGAAAGAGTGATTCGGTGATCCAAGCCTTCCAAGGATTTGAGTCTACGCGAAAGCATTTCGGTCTTTACGCGATTTCGGAGGTAGTCTTGAGATCTTTCTAGGCCTTTTGCTATTAAAGCGAACTGGGAGGCTTTGGCTTTGAATAGGGCGGCATTACTTTCGAGTTGGGCTTCGATGTAGGCGATAGCGTCTACTTTTTGGTGGAGAGAGATTTCTTGGAGGTTGATGAGGAGTTCGATTTCTGGGGTAATTTCACCTTCGCTGGAGATAAGGGCCTTGGTTATTTGGTGAGCCTGATCGAGTATTTCGTTTAAAGTTTCTTTCATGAAAATCTCTTAGCCAGGTGTATATACTAAGTCAAACTTTTCGGGTCATTGAATTTAGAGAAAACCTTTAGGCCAAGGTAGGCCCCTTTTTCCTGCTGCTATGATTTCTGGTCCCTTGTTTTAGAGACGAGAAGCCTTTTAGGAAAACCTGGAGAGAAGCACGTTAACGTATTCGTAGATAAACAGAATTCAAGAACTACTCCCTGCTATCCTTTCAAAGAAGAAAGTACTTTTAGGAGCTTAGAGGATTAACCTCTTAGAGTTAGACAAAGAAAACTAGTAAGGAAGTCTCGGCATACTTATCGCCTATTCTCAATTCTGCTTATTTTTTAACACTATATTTATGAAACCAAGGATCAATTCACTTGGGGCCTTGTAACTAGTTTTCAAGTGATTCTGCCGTATTATTAAATCCTTATCCCATACCCTATGAGTAACCAGCCCGGCTGATTTAGTTTTACGTCTAAACTGGACTAGCCGGAGACAAAGACGACGACATTAAGCTTGCTGATATTTACCTTGTGTGGTTTTAATGACAGCAAGCTTAACTAGTAATCAAGTCTAACTCCAAGAGGATCCCTTTCTGCAAGCGATTTTCTTGGAGTTTTTTTTTACTCAAAAATGCACCAAAATGTGCAAAATCCATTAAATGCACCGAAATGTGCAATTTCAGAAGTTAAAATAATCTGTATATACGACTCAGGGTTTTGGTGGTAAGGGTTTTGGAGTTAGGAGATTTAAGATGCCATACGAGACTGAGAAGATAATTAAAAATGGGGATGTTTACTGATGCACCGCTCTGGAGATGATACCGTAGACTGGGACGGGATAGAAAATGCCGCAGAGCTAATTAGTTCCTTCAGCAGGCGTTGGGGTAGACTTGGCGGGCAGTCTAAAGAGAAGTACGGGACCGTTCGTTTTTATGCAATTTTTGATAACCTCAGTCTTCACACCTTAATCTATCCCGGTTATGCCTCTAACCAGTTTCCGCAGTGGCTTTGGATATTAGATCTACTCTATATCGGACCTTTCCTGAACGCCATTTTCGGCGGCATGTTTACTCGGTGGCAGGCTTTTATTTACAGACAAGCGTATAAGAAAACACTCAAAAAATGGCCTCACCTGAGAGATGAAATCTTGTCAGCAGCAGATTACAAAGAATTTTTAAAGGGATTATACAAAGTTAGTTAGGAGATTTTTATGTTTGGATTTTTATTTTTATTTGTTGTTTCAGCTTCTTCGGTTTCACTTGCATGGGACCCTTCTTCGAGTGCTGAGTGGATCACCAGTTATAAACTTTATGAGAAGACAGGAGATCAAGCGGAGTTGATCTATAAACTGAGCGTACCTTCGACGCAAACCACCGTGACTTTTGAAATTAAGCCTGCTCAAAGATACAGCTGGCACGTGACGGCGGCTACAGACTCATTAGAATCAGATCCTTCAAACCAACTAAATTATTTCTTAAAACCAACTTTTAAAATCTCGCAGCATAGGGATGGTCCAAATGTGGTCATGACCATGGTATCCGATGTTTATCGAGGAATGGTTTACGAAGTAATGGGCTCCGAGGATTTAATAAACTGGGCTCCTGTTCATTCTGGAGTGGCCGGCTCCGATCTCCTCACCATTATGTTTAATACCACCGAGCCTCATTTATTTTTTCAGTTAAGAGAAAAAGGATTGAGTCTTACAGCTGCCGGCAAAACTGGAGCGGACTTCATTCCGTTAAAAAAGGGCCTTTCCTATTCACCCGCTTCTCGGTGGCAAAAGTTGAAACATTTCTTACGCTACCGCCCTGGTATGCATCCTAAAGATAGATTTTCAAATCAAGAGCCTGTCGTAAGGAAGTTTAAATTACCTCCGCTTCCAAGTGAACTTCGGATGCTTCAGCAGTGACCAAATTTAGTCATCACACATTGACCAAACTAAAAGGCGAAAATTGACGCTCCTTATCGCTTTCTCTATTTATTTTGGTGAATATCCGGATCTTCATTACAAAATGAAAGAATCTCTTAAGCGGATCCGCCTCGAAGACTTCAAAGGACAATCGTTCTTGTGTGTGGAAACCATTCAAGCGTTGAAAAAACTGAAAGGGAAAAAGTGAGAGCGGAAAATGGCTAACTACGGAATCCCCTACCAAGGATCTAAAGATAAACTCGTTCATCAAATAACCTCCATCTTTCCTTCGGCCGATCATTTCTACGACCTATTCGGTGGCGGGTTTTCTGTCACTCACTACATGATCCTTCATCATCGTTCTAAATATAAACATTTTTACTTTAACGAAATTGAAAAAGGAAACGGCGATCTCATTAAAGAAGCCATAGCAGGGAAATATAATTACAACGTTTTCAAACCAAAATGGATCGATAGAGAGACGTTCGTTCGTGACAAAGATACATGCCCTTATACTCGCATCCTCTGGAGCTTCGGAAATGGTCAGAGGACCTATATGTTCGGAAAAGAAATTGAAGGTGATAAAAAATCACTCCATAACGCTGTTGTATTCGGTGAATTTGATGACAACTCCATGAAACTTCTTTGTATTAAAAAATGGCCAGAGCATCTTTCGATCAGAGGCAGAAGGCTCCTCTGCCGGAATATTATGACAAAAAAGCTTGGCGGCCAGCTACAGCATCTAGAGCGGCTAGAGCGGCTAGAGCGGCTACAGCATCTAGAGCGGCTAGAGCGGCTACAGCAGATAGAGCAGCTACAGCAGCTAGAGCAGCTAGAGCGGCTACAGCGGCTCGAGCAGATAGAGAATCTAGGGGCGCTTGAAATAACCAGTCTCAGCTATGAGCAGGTAAAAATAAAACCTAACTCAATTATCTATTGCGACCCACCTTATAAAAATACGACCGGCTATCTTAAGGAGTTCGATCACGACAGGTTTTGGCAGTGGGTTAAAAAACAATCTCAGCCAGTCTTTGTGTCTGAGTACGATGCGCCAAAAGATATAAAAACTCTCATGGCTCTAAGAAATAAAAAAACAAAAGAAAAAAACGTGTCGGTCGAAAAACTATTCGGCAATGAAGCCGCCGTAGAAGTTTTATTTTCCAATCACACGTTGAAAAAACTGAAAGGCGAAAAATGATCTCTATTATCCTCGGAGCACTTCTATCTGTAGTGCCTCCTCAAAATATTAAATGCGGTGAGGCTCTTGAACAAATAACGACAGAAGACCTCCCTTGGCTGGCTCGCACTCGATGGGAAAAAATAGACAAACGCTACTATGTGGACGGAGAAGATTATTTCAAAATATTAGAGGCCTTTACAGCCCTAAGAAAGGCGGCCACCACGTCCAAGGATCCTCTCATGCAGGAATCTCTAAACAGAATCGCCAGTGAGCAATTTGGTTGGCCGCTTCCTACATTCAATATCATCATCAAATGAGCTCTCATGCCGTTAAATGGTCTATGCTTTTAGGCTCTATCCTAATCGGCTTAATTCTTTTTATCGCAAGCCTGCTTTATGCCGTCGTCTCTTAACTAAAAATCAAACGACATAATTCCAACCGATAGGGCCACTCCAGAGGCGTTATAAAGCATTCCCTTTTTCCAATTACCTTCACTCTGATTTTGCGTCGCTTCGACTAAAGCGCCTACTGATAAAGTGACGACTGCCGCAACCACTGAGCAGGTCGTCTTCTCTAAATTCGTAATCTTTTTACACACCACCTGACCAGCATGGGTGAGCATATAACTTCCAGCACCATGAGCAACAGGATGAAGTAAATCATCGGATGTAAATGCTTCCGCTAAAAAAGGAATCATCAAAAATGCAGAAAGCACCAAGACTCTGTTTATTCGGTTAAATCGGTTTTTTGTTTTCATAAGCTCCCTTTCAAAAATTCTGTTATTAATCGTAAATACAAAATACTTTTACTTTTTAATTACTTTTATAATTTTGTCGGTTCTCGCTGATACCGTGTATTCCTTCACATCTCGAAACTCAAAACCTAAGGCGTAATCTCCATATTGTCCCGCCTCCAAGTTTTCTTCTATTTCAGCCTTAAGCTCTTTGTAGCGTTTTTCAGCCGCTAACTTTAAAACTTGAAGTTCTTTGAATTCAGATAACATTTTGATTTTCTCACTCTTGCTCATAAGACTCCTCGGGAAATGTTTTTCCACAAACTGGACATGTTAAATCTTCTTTTAAGTATTCCGCGCCGCAATGTGCGCAAACGTAGAAGATATCGCTTTCGCCCGTTTTCAATCTGATCACTTAAGCTCCTTCGTATGAAACGGCTCACCTCTTCGAAGAGCCTCTCGCTCCATTTCTTCCAGAAAGTCGCTTTCAATGTCTGAAGCCCGATCTGAGAGCCAATTATCAGGGTCTCCGTCACGCGCCTTCATCGTGCCGTAAGGCATATCGTTCATGTAAAGTTCATAAAGGGCAGTCGACTCACCGTCATTGTAAAGCCAATCGTAAATCGACGAAATTTGATCTTGATTTAAACTCATTTTGCACCTGCTTTCATTCTGTCTTCTATATCGAGAGCTATATCGAAGTGACCAAGTTGTTGAAGTCGTCGTCTCATGTACTCACTATCTTCATCCGAAAAAGAAGCGACTTCTTCTGTGCCAGAAACAATATTCAAGGCACGTTCATAGGATTTCAAATCTTCGGCCTGTGCTTTTAAAAGATTTTTTTGATTCTCTTCTTGTTCTTTTGTTGTGCTGTTATCTTCCATATATTCAGTATACATGACTTGTATATACATGCAATACCCTCAAAAAGATCAATGATAATCAATGCTTGTGTATATTGTATACAGCGTCCATACGAACTAACACTTTACAAAGAAGCTCGTGTATTATTGAATATGAATATGATTAAAACGAAAATACCGCTCGTAGATAAGTCAACCGTCAGAAATATTCGAATCCTCGAGAGCGAGATGCTTGATATAAAAAAACTCTCAAAAAAATACTCCGGCGGAAATATATCCCTCTGGATGAGATACACAGCCGCTCACTTCAAACCTATTGCCTCTGATCTCCAGAAATTAGAAAAATTACAAACACACCACACCACCCCACTCATTCACCAAAAATAATAGCCTCTACCTCTAAAAGACTCCTCGCAAAACCCGCCCTAATTTTAAGAGATTGGCACTTTAAAATAAACGCCTCCTGAGCAGGCCTCATCTTCCCACCACTCGGTCGCTTTAATTCTAAATTGAAAGATTCCCCTTTTGACGTGTAACCCTGAATGTCCGGAAGCCCTATGCGATCTCTAGATCTCGTCTTCCTCGCCCTCACTCGATCTGAATCGTGCCTCCAAATGAGCGCTATTCTTTTGTCCAATCTAAGATGATCTAAAACTCGCTTCTGAAATTCCCCTTCAGTCTCCTCCATCAAAAAAAGAATACCGAAGCCCACTTAAAAAAAAAATGTATTAAAGAATGTCCATCATCTTCATCACCCCAAGAAGTACACTTATCCCTAAAATAATCTTAGAAAGACCCCAAGCTATCGTGTGATCCCGAACTATCGGCCGAATGAT
>Ga0163154_10001680_pt1 | contig 33839 bp, 33 predicted proteins | sample OliLakLV19MP9P1_FD_148649 | JGI IMG/M metagenome (GOLD analysis project Ga0163154, IMG submission 148649) | Freshwater microbial mat bacterial communities from Lake Vanda, McMurdo Dry Valleys, Antarctica - Oligotrophic Lake LV.19.MP9.P1 | ecosystem: Environmental > Aquatic > Freshwater > Lake >... | reverse complement strand
AACCCCTCAAAAACCCTTATACTGCTTGGACACGTGGGTACTTAACTCACATGGCCCGCCTTAGGTCGCCATAGCTCCTGCGGAGCTATGGCGACCTTTGCTACAGCATGACAAATATCAATCAAAAACTTATTTTTTAACCTTATAAAGAATATTGTCACCGGAAGTGAATGCTCTTTCAAAATATTTATCAAAATCATCCGGACCCGTACCATATACACTTTTGATATTACTATCAACCAAAATATAACCAATAGGATAATCTTTCAAGATAGAATCATTTGAGTTTGGTGAGCTATAAAATCGTCGAATCTGAGATTCACGCGCAACATAATCTATTCCTCCAATCGACCACAACCAACCAGGGTAACCTACCAAAATAGGCCTTCCAGCTAGAGACACGACCGGATTGATATGAGAAGTCGATGTTAATATAAGATCTTTCTCCTGAACATTGGCTCTGACGAAATCAGCCAGTCTCCAAGCTTCTACGGAGAAGATAACAGGCAAATCACTTTTTTTCATCTTCAACCTATAAATAGTATCTGAGAGACCCGAAAGAATAGTGAAGACAAAAAACAAGCCTAGAGCACTCCATCGAATATATTTTTTATCTTCAAAAAAGCTCGTGATAGCCCATACCACAAAAGGAGCCGTCAAAAATAGAAAATACACTAATAGCTTGTTATTATCAAAATCCCACGGCTGAAACTGAAAAAGTTGAACTGCTATAAACAAAACCATAGCCGAAAAACCAAACCAAATAAAATCCCCTTTCCCTTCACGTATATGTCTTGCAAAATACCAAACGCCAAAAATAAAAGAAACTATAAAGATAGGTAAAATAACACCGAAATTTGCCCAGAGAAAATTTATGTAAGTTAGAAAATGGTTTTGATTTTCGGCGAACTGAACCGAGCCAATGCCAGACTGTGACATCCAGCCTAAACGAAATTTTATAAAACTTGCCGACGTGGTTATGTTCGAGTTGGCACTCATTATAAAATATATCTGCGGTGCTGTTAGTATAAACGTACCCAAAAGGACGAGGCCTAATCTCTTTAGATTTGGAATATCCTTTTTATAAAATCGATACAACATGGCTGAAATGAGCATACCGCTTGCGGCCATGAAACTGTGCGCGTGAGCAAAAGGCAAGAAAGTCAGGACCAATATAGCCAAAACAATATATTTTTTATCTGGCTTTTCGTTTATCCTGAAAAGGATAAACAAAAACAAAAGAAATAAAAAAAATCCCAGAAAAAACGCCTGCTGATGAATGAAACTCATAGACAATACTGGTCCAAAATTAATATTTTGATTTGGAAATTTCGCGCCAAATTCTATTAGAGGAGATAAAATATTTTTGGAAATGATCGGCCAACCTGCTGTTCCTGCTCCTAAAAAGAATACAAGAAAAGCCATAACTGTTCGGCTATTATCAGCAAAAAGCTTCTTATAGATTGAAAATAAGAGTAAAATATTCATAATAGCCAAGATGAAAATTGGCATCAACATGGAAAATGACCAATCATTAGTAATGCGTAGAAAAATTCCACGAATAAAGTTAGTTAGAAAGTGATAATGTATTGTCGCACCGTAAAAAATCGGATCACTCAAGTTGAAAGAAGAATAATAAGCAAACTTGCTTACCATAGTCATGTGAAGAGGTATATCAGCATATCCTTCAACGGTAGAATGAATATTATTTGCTGGATCGACATAAAAAGTATTAGATATCAGAAATATATGCATCGTAGCAAAAGCAATCAGAAAGAAAGATGTCAGATAAAATGGCAATGATTTCTTCTTCATCAACGTCTTCAAACTCAATGTCGAGCTAATAATATTTTTGATATTCATTTATATTTACCTACAAGATCACGCCAAATCATTTTGAATATACCGTAAATTGTAATGATGGAATCTCTAAAAACATGGACTTTGGAATGACGGTTATCCTCCCAGACTACGGGTAGCTCTTCGCACTTAAATTTGAGCTTTTTTGCAACAAAGATAATCTCGGCCGCCGCTAGGAATTTGTTATCATAGACATGAGCGAACACTTCTTTTGCTGCCCGATTTCGAAACATTTTGAATCCACACATAACATCCTTGGTCTTGATTTGAAAAACATTATTGAAAATTAAATGAAAGACGTGGCCAGCTAGGATCCGAATCGCAGTTTGCTTCACGATAAATTTTGATCCAACAACCCCCCTAGAACCGACCACCATATCGATATCCTTATTTTCATTCAAATATTGAACAAACTGGCCGATAAAAAGAGCAGGTACAGGTAGATCTGCATCCGTTTCTAATATATATTTTCCTTTAGAGGCCAGTACTCCAGTCTTCATCGCAAATCCCCTACCTTTATTTTCTGGCAGAAATATATTTTTTATATTTTTATTTGAATCAGCGATCTTTTCCATCACTTCACGGGTAAGGTCAGTCGATCCATCATCAACAAATATAATCTCATAATCAGAAAAATTTTCAGCCAAAAATGATGTGTAACTGCCTAATTTTTGCAAGATCCTGTTCTCTTCATTATAGAGTGGTATTACTACAGATATGTCCGGTTCTTTCATTTTTAGAATGTTATATTTGAATTCTATATTTTAGGCCACATTGGTAATTATAACATCTATTTATTTTTTCCAAACAATCCTACTAACCCTAGTTCAACAATCAATTATATATATTCCTTCATATACCTTTCCAATACAATTGGAATAGCTCTCTAAACGCCCTAATGATCACACTTGGCTTAGCTCCGGTTGGTCGACCAGCCAGACGAGGAAGATGAGTGACTGGCACTTCCTTCCATTTGACTCCTAGGCGCATGAGACAGATCATGAGCTCGGCACTCATCGTCGCACCGCGAGTTTGAAGCGGGAGTCTAGCTAATAGTCTGCGGTCAAACAATTTGAAAGCACAATCTACGTCTCGGACCTTGAGACCAAAAAATAATCTGACTAAAAAATTCCAGCCTTTACCGTTCATAATCCGCAAAAAAGAATCTTTTCTGGGTGATCGATAACCAATCACAACTTTGTATTCTTGGATATATTGGAGAAGTTTACTGATCTCTTCGAGATTGAACTGAAGATCAGCATCAGAAAAGAAAACCCAATCATATTTGGCTGCTTGGATGCCACTCCAGAGAGCCGCACCATATCCTTGATTACTTTGATGATGAACGACCGAGACATGAGGATCGTCAGCAGCCAGACTATCTGCTATCTGACCTGTTCGATCACGGCTACCATCATCGACGATGATGATCTCGTATCTACTAGTGATCGCCTTTAGAACATCTCCAGCTTTCCGGACTGCAGTCAAGATATTCTTCTCTTCATTGAAAGCGGGAAAGAATAGAGATATTTCTGGATTTTTCATTAACTTAAATAATATCATATTATAACGTATAAAATATACATAGAACAGCTATGATCCATAATAAAGTTGACCATACAAATGACCAAATGAGCTTAGGTAATAAATAGATGACCTGATTAAATATCCTTGCTATACTTTGTCTCGTGATATCTATTATTATTTTGGCCATAAGTGGGATTGTCCACCTAATATACTTCGGCAGACCGTCATCGGTAGTATTTGATGAAGTTTTTTATGGCAATTTCACAAGTAGTTATTGGCAAGGTAGTTATTTCTTCGATGCTCATCCGCATTTTGTAAAAATACTTTTTGCTTTTGTAGGTAAAATCTTTCATTTGGATCAATTCACGGTGAACTGGTCATCAATAGGTAATTCCCTGCCAATAAGTATCGTTGAGCTGAGAATTATACCTATTTTATTTGGCATTTTACTTCCTCTGATTATTTATCTGATATGTAGAAAATTGGATCTTTCCAAAACTTCTGCTTTTGTTGCCGGAATTCTTATCTGTTTAGAAAATTCTCTGATCGTCCAATCACGATATTTATTACCAGATATAATAATGCTAGTTTTTGGCTTCTCTGCTATTTTATTTTATCTAGAATATAGGAAAAAAAATGGAACAAAATACCAAGGTTGGCTCTTTGCTATATCGACCTTATGTGCCGGTATTACCTTATCCATAAAATGGACTGGTTTAACTTTTCTTTTTTTAATAATTACCATGGAAGTAACTAGGTTGTTAGATGATCGAATAAAATTTAAATCATTGTTCAAAGGATTTTTTATTTTCATTCTTAAATATCTCTCTATTTCAATAATAATTTATCTTTCCCTTTTTGCTATACATTTCGCTATCTTGAAAAATTCTGGTCAGGGTGACGTATTTATGTCCTTAGAATTTAGAAAAGATTTGATCGGAAGCGTTGAATCTAGAGATCCTAATCTAAAATCACTAAACTTCTGGCAAAAATTCACCGAACTAAACCGTGTAATGTTCACCTCAAACTCTGGTATGACTGCCACCCATCCTTATTCAAGCAAGTGGTATACCTGGCCAATAATGCAGAGGTCGATTTTTTATTGGCAGGACAATAATCCAGCAACACCTGAGGCGCGTTCTTATATTTATCTTCTTGGTAATCCTTTTATTTATTGGCTCGGTACTTTATCTATTTTATCCTTGATAATGTTTACTCTCTATAGTTTGGTTTTCAAAAAAACTATTAATCCTAATCCAAGAAAATCAAAAGTAGTGATCTTTTTAATTGTAGGTTTTCTAGTTAATTTCCTACCTTATATGTTAATTGGTCGGGTGATGTTCTTGTATCATTATGAAACTGCTTTGATCTTCAGTATTTTTGCTATAGTTTTCTGGATAGATTTCATAAAAGGTAAAAAACTTATTTATATCAGCACAATAATTATAATTCTTGCCCTTTCATTCTTTTTATATTTCAGCCCCCTTACATACGGGATACCTTTAACCGAAAAACAACTGAACTCTCGGATGTGGCTTCCAAGCTGGCGCTAAGTTATAATTAGACTATGGCAACCGAAGCTCTCATCTCATGGAATGCTCCTGAGCATTTCCACATTACAAAAAGCCAAGATTGGTACTGGGCAGTTGGTATTATTACCCTTTCCGTTTCTGCTGTTTTAATAATTTTGGGTAATATTATTACTGGCATTTTTGTACTCGTCGCGGCCATTACTTTAGTTATTCATGCTTCTCGCCCACCTAGAGTTATTTATCACGAGATAAACGACCGAGGTATTCTTGTTCATGATAACTTTTTTCCCTTTCTTTCTTTGGAATCTTTTTGGATTCCTCACAATGAGTTACCTCCAAAAATAATTCTAAAATCGAGGAAATTATTGATGCCTTATATCATTATTTTTATTGAAGAATTAGACCCAGAAGATATCCGCGAAATTATGCTCAAATATATCGCAGAGACCGAACATCGTGAACATTTTCTACACAAGGTGTTAGAGAAACTTGGATTCTAGTATTTTTATTTTACTTGGTGTAAGGTTATAGTCGCATTTATTTTTCGCTTCATTTATGCACACAAAACATACTGTGCCAGTTTTAGGACGACTTTTAGTCAAAATCTCTTCATGTATTGGAGCATCTGTTCTGTTAGAACCAGAATGGAATGTGGTAGGTCAAATTATTTTTAAAAATGGTAAAAAGAGTTATTTTCGATACAACACCCTCGATCTCAACCCAATGGGAGCTTCAGAAATTGCTAGAGACAAGGATTATTCGAACTTCTTTATGAAGGCGATGGACTATCCGATTGTACCGGACTCAAAGACATTCTTTTCGGATCAGTGGGGTCATGCGATTGGCTCACCTCGGAGAAACATCGATGCAGCATATCGGCATGCAGTTAAGATCGGTTTTCCGGTCATCGTTAAGCCAAATAGTGGCAGTCAAGGTGTAGGAGTTTCGCTCGTTTTCAACAAACGTGAGTTCTACAGCGCTGTGCGAACTGTGTTCAAGGGTGATCGGATTGTGCTTGTTCAGCAACCGGTAAGTGGCAAAGATTATCGTCTGGTCATCCTCGACAAGAAGTTGATCTCGGCTTATGAACGCATCCCGCTCAATGTTGTCGGTGATGGAAAATCCACAATCGGACAACTCTTGAAAGCAAAGCAGAAGCAATTTGTTGCATCAAGCCGTGATACACGAATCAAAACGGATGATCCGCGAATCGTGATGAAGCTGAAGCATCAAGGTTTGAACTTTCGGTCTGTTCCAACGAAAGGACAAAAGGTTTACCTCCTCGACAATGCCAACCTATCTACTGGAGGCGACTCTGTAGACGTAACCGAAAAGGTTCATCCTTCATTCAAGAAACTGGCAGTGAATCTTACTCGTGATATGGGGTTACGCCTCTGTGGTGTTGATCTCATGATCCAAGGAAATATCACAAATAAACCCGATAAGTATTGGGTTCTTGAAATCAATTCTGCACCAGGCTTGGACCACTACGCCAAGATTGGTAAGGCACAGGAACAGATCGTCGAGGATTTGTACCTTGAAGTCCTCAAGCACATGGAGCGCTGAACCAATACGCCTAGATGATAGTGCATGTTACAATTCAAGGATGAAAATCCTCCTAAAATGGTTAAAAAGAATACTGTACTTTTTCCTAGCCATTGCAATACTCATCACCTGCGTATTCATTGTCGTGCATTTTTCGACACATCCCTCCAACGATCGGACATGGAATACCGATCAAGAGATTTTGCCGTACGCAGAGATCCAAGACAACCTCGTCTCAATACATAATATTAGGAATTTCTCATATGCTTCAACCACAAGCTATTCGGCTAATTATTACGATAAAACATTTGATCTAAATAAAATTAAAAGAGTCTGGTATGTCGTTGAGCCATTTTCAGGAATACCGGGATCGGCGCATACATTTTTGAGTTTTGAGTTTGAAGGTGACCAATTTGTTTCAATTTCTGTCGAGATCCGTAAAGAAAAAGGAGAAACATATGATCCGATCAAGGGTCTTTTCAATAAGTACGAGCTCATGTATGTTATCGCAGATGAGCATGACGCGATAAAGCTACGCTCCAACTACCGAAAGGATTTGGTATATGTATATCCTACAAAGACAACAAAAGAAAAAATGCGGGCATTATTTTTAGATATGATACAGCGAACAAATTTCCTGAAAGATAATCCAGAATTTTACAATACAATCACAAATACCTGCACGACTAATATTGTAAGTCATATAAACAAAATAACTCCTGATCGAGTACCTTTCTTTAACCTAAGAATCTTACTTCCCGCCAATTCCGACAAGCTTGCGTACGAACTTGGACTTATCGACACAGACCTTTCTTTTGAAGGTGCGAGAACGCGCTATTATATAAACGATCGAGCGATGAAATATGCTGATGATCCTAATTTTTCAGTGAAGATCAGACAGGAAGAATAGATCACTCAGGTATATTTCTCTTAAATTTAAAAAACTAAAAACCTGTGTTGTTATACACAGTAGTTGCACTTCAAAAGAGAATTTTCCATCTCATGGCTTATATATTAAAAGTGTAATAATCTGTATCACAAAATATATACAAGTATATTGAATATGCAAGTCACCTATTGGGAGACTCCTTAAAGATAAACAAAAAAACCGAGTTTTCTCTGTTTTTTTGATCTGGTGCTGTATTCTTGAATTAGTCCGAACGCATTTCGCCGCCTGCGGCGGCGAGGAATTCCCCCCGCGAAAATTCGGAAAGCCGGCGGAGCTGCACCGCTGATGTAGCAACATCACCTACTGGGTGACAATTTCAAGTTTTTCTTTGGCGGCAATTCAATTATGAATTTACAAAATAAATACAACTATACTTTAGGAGCTTCTACGTTTCCACCCTCAATAGGGTTTGGCTCTTGTTGTATTTCGCCCGGCGGAACTTTGCCTTCTGGAGTTTTTGGTTTTTCTTCTGACTTCGGCTCTTCGGGTTTTTCTTCCTTTTTCTGCCCCTCTTCCATTTTTGCTTTTTCTTCTTCCAGTTTTTTATCTACACGCTCTGTTGCTTCTTTGGTCAAATCCTCATCAAATTTTTTCAAAAGCTTCGGTAAAGCTTCAAGAATTTTTGGGAGTAATTTTATTCCTTCCCTGAAAGCTTTTGCTAAAGATTGTGCGACTTCGGGATCAAGAGAACCCATTGATTTACTTTCAACATTGCGTCCCTCGGGAGTTTTTCCACTCGTAAAAATACTTTCGAAGTCGTGCGAATTTAGTCCTTCAAATTCTTTAAATACTTCATCGAGTTTTTCTTGCAGAATTTTTTCTTTCTCCTCTCTGATAAGTCGTTCTTTTTCTTGCCTACTAATAAGTTCCTCTTTTTGTTTTTCCAAAACTTCTTGCTCAGCTTTCAGTTTCTCCATTTTGTCTTTTTCTGAAGATATACTCGGAGAATCTTCTTTGGTTGGCAGTAATCCGAACCGTTCTCTCACCTCATTCAACTTCGCTTTTGTTCCTTCAACAGATTCAGTTAATCTCGTAATTTCTTGCTGGCGAGCTTCGCCTTCACCCTCCAAATTTTTAAGCTGTTCTTCTGGTGACAATTCTGGTTTTTCAGGTTTTTGCTCTTGTCCTTCTTCCACTTTCAATTTTTTTAATTCTTCCGGCGTAAGTTCACCCTCCGATTTTTTTCCAGTATTAACATCCGCCCCAATCTCACTGGGGTTTAATTCCGAATTATTCAAATTTGGTGCGTTTTCAAATTTAAGCATAGTTTTTAGTAAATGTATTAAAAAATTTTCTTCCTCCAAAATGCGAAACCGCCAATTCGTTTTTACCCCAAAAATTGAATACCAATTAGTCGCGAAGCGTTGCGAGGCTAACCTTTCAAACTTGCAATTTCCTTTCTGGTGCCCCCGCGAGGAATCGAACCTCGATTGCAGGATCCGCAATCCTGCGTCCTATCCGTTGAACGACGAGGGCAAATATAAATACTACTTACCCAACTTGGTAAGAGCATTCATGGCACGAGATTTCAAACGTGCGGCAGTGTTATTCTTGAGATAATTGGTCTTAGCAGCTTTGTCCAATGACTTATAAAGGAGAGGTATGGCTTTGACAGCTTCAGCTTTGTTCTTTTGAGTAATCAGGCGGCGGAAATTTTTGATTTGCTTTTCGATCTCGCTCTTTCTACGAAGATTGAAAACATGCTTCTTTTGTGAAGCTCTAAACGCCTTCTTTGCTGATGATGTTATTGCCATAAGTTTTGTTTTAATAAGTTAACACGGCCAAAGAATAAAGTAAAGGTATGGTGTGTCTGAGGGTAACCCTAGCCCTTTGGGCTAGGGTTACCCTCTGCTATAATGCTCCCATGATCGCTTCATTAAAAGGAACTATATCCAGCATCGAAACCAAGTCCGTTATCTTGGAAGTTAACGATATCGGCTACAAGATCTTTGTAACGGCCGATACTTTGCATATACTCAAACTCAATTCTAAGCAACATTTCTTCACTTATTTGGCCGTTCGAGAAAACGCTATGGATTTATATGGATTCACTACTGTTCGAGAAAAGGATATCTTCGAATTACTTATAAGTGTTTCTGGTATTGGACCGAAAGGTGCTGTCAATATTCTTTCTGCCGTCACAGCTGAAACTTTACTCAGTGCGATTCAGACTGGTTCAACGAGTCACCTCACCAAAGTTTCTGGTATTGGCAGGAAAACTGCCGAAAAGATCGTCTTGGAATTAAAAGATAAGCTTGGCAATTTTAAAGGATCGGAGTTTACCGCAGGACTTTCGAGTGATTCCGATGCTATAGAAGCCCTCAAAATGCTCGGCTATAACACTGAAGAAGCGCGCGAATCATTAAAGAAAATTAATAAAGATATTACCGATACTGGCGAAAAAGTAAAAGCTGCACTTAAGGTATTAAATTAAAATAAGAAACATTTAATAAAAACTTGAATTAATCCCACTTCGCGCTATCCTAAAATAATGCTAGATAAAACCTTATATACAATTCGTCGATTCGTCCCAAAGTCTATTTTTAATTTTTTTAGTCCCACTTATCACTGGACTCTTTCGCTTATTTCGGCGATAGTATATCACTTCCCTTCCCGTCAAATAAAAGTCATTGCTGTTACAGGAACAAAAGGTAAAAGTAGTACTGTAGAAATTTTAAATGCCATATTAGAAAAAGCTGGTCACAAAACAGCCCTGTCGAACACCATTCGATACAAGATCGACAAAACATCACATCGTAACCTTTCCAAAATGAGTACTCCTGGACGTTTCTTTTTGCAAAGATTGATCAGACAAGCGGTCGACCAAGGTTGTGAGTACATGTTGGTAGAGATGACTTCTCAGGGCGCCCTACTCTACCGTCATCGCTTCATCGATCTAGATACTCTTATTTTTACAAATCTAACCCCCGAACACATAGAAGCGCATGGTTCTTATGAAAATTACCGAGATTCCAAACTTTCTATTGCAAAGAACATGATTCGTTCGCGCAAGACATTAAAAACAATAATAGCAAACACCGACGACAAAGAATCTCAACTATTTATAGCTTGCAAAGCAGATCAGACCATCGGTTTCAATTTGAACAATGTTGAACCTTACGCTATCGATCAATCGGGTATTGATTTTACTTTTGCTGGTACAAAAGTTCATTCCAACCTTCAAGGTCAGTTTAATTTATATAATATCCTCGGTGCGATCATTTGTGCCAAAAATGAGAACGTTTCTAATTCTGACATAATTACTGCTGTCCAAAATTTCTCTGAAATCCCTGGTCGTCTCGAAAAAATCCAAGCTGTAGGTTTCATTGTTATTGTAGACTATGCCCACACAATAGATTCACTAACTAAAGTCTATGAAATCTTCAAAGACTCCCCTATCATCGGAGTTTTGGGTGGTACCGGTGGTGGTCGCGATAATTGGAAAAGAGCAGAGATGGGTAAAGTGGCAGACAAATATTGCAGAGAAATAATCTTAACCAATGAAGATCCTTATGATGAAAGTTCTATAAAAATAATTTCTGATGTTGCAAAAGGTATTACAAATCACAAAGCACAAATAATCATAGATCGTCGTCTAGCTATTCGCAAAGCACTAGAATTGGCCGTTCAAGACGATGTTGTGATCATTACCGGCAAAGGTACAGATCCATATATTATGGGACCAAATAATACACGACAACCTTGGAGTGATTCGGAAGTGGTAAAGGAGGAGTTGGAGAAAATTTCTGTTAGATAAAAGGTAAAAAATATCCAAAAAATATTTGTTACTACTGGCTTTGACCCTAAATCGCCTTCACCGAATAACTTTTATTTAATTCTTCTAAAGTCTTTATTCCGACCATGCCATATTCTCCAGTAACACCACGTTTCTTTTGAAATGATTCCACCGCTGTTTTTGTACAATTACCGAAACTTCCTGTTCTAGGACAATCATTCATAGATTTGTTATTTGGAGGATAATCCCCCTCCATTACTAAAGCTGTTTGCAAAGAATAAACATCCTTTGAACTATATTTATTATCTGTAATTGGAGAAGTCCAAGTGTAAGGCATTAGTGAGGTGTCATAAGTTCCAAATAGATTTGTAGGACTCTTGTCATCGAAGAAATCTTGTAGACCAAGATATGTTTGGAAAGCCAAATCCCTGATCGCTAAACCCTTTAATTCTGGATCATTGAATTGTGGTTCGTAGATGTAACCATATTCTATAAGCATACTGGCAGCATTAACTGAATTGTATGCCCCGACCGCAATCAAGTCCTGAGTCTCGATTATTCCACCACTTTCTCCACCAAAATTTGAGATTGGATTTAATTTTTGCAAACGATTAAAAATAGAATTAGCAACGGTATGTGTTGTTGAACTATTAAAATATTGATTTTGTGGAATATAAATAGCAAAACCAGAATACTTACCAGGAGAGTTTCTAAGATGGCCAGGATTATCGTTAAAATGAATATGGACAATAATATCTATGTCATTTTCGTTTGACCATTTACTTATGCCGTACAAACGCAAGGCTACATTTTGTGGTGCTTTATTATGAATTACACTAGGAACAACTGGGTGAAACTCTCCGAGCCTAGACAAACGTTCTGTTTCTTCTCTATTATTCCTGGTCCAAGCAACTATTTCATCCCAATTTGTTTTGAAATAACTTGAAAAAATTGGTGACCAACCATTTTGATTACGACTCACAAATACTTCATAACGACTATTCCCTCCAATAAATTGGCGAAGTTGTTCAGCAAGTTCTACGGTCATTTGTCTTTCAAGAAGATTTGAATATTCTGCACCACCATAACTGGGTTCATGTCCCGGAACAAGTAAAATCTTTACTTTAGGACGAGAAGTAACCGGCGTCATACTTGGTCCAACACCAAGATATCTTGATTTTATTTCCATTACCAACTTTGGACTATGACTCCATATAACAGCGGCTATTTGCTCCTTAACAGAACCTATATTTGAATAGACAAAATTGGCCTTTTCAGGATTGATCATCAACCAAGGTACAGCAAGAATGGCTATAATGAAAATTGAAGTTAAGATATAGCGCATAATTACATTATACATTATAGTTGGATTATGCCCGAATTACCCGAGGTACAAACAACTGTTAATGGTCTAAGTAAATACACAATCGGACTAACTATTTCCGACGTTTGGACCAATTACAATAGTCCATATTTCAAAGGATCAAACACTATCAAAGATCCTGTTTATTTCAAATATTTCAAAAAAGAAATTCTTGGTCAAAAAATTATTAAAACAGAAAGACGGGCTAAAAATATACTTATTTCGCTAAGTAATGCTAAAACGATTTTAGTTCATATGAAAATGACCGGACACCTACTCTTTGGTCTGTACAAATTCATTCCCAAAAATAAAAAAGATCCTTGGGAGCCAGTTGAACCAGAGGGATTAAAAGATCAATTCAATAAAAGAGTGAGGTTTGTTATTTGTTTTAGTAATGGTCGCCATCTAGCTCTTTCTGATACAAGAAAATTTGCCAAAGTTACGCTGATTGATAGTGAAAATTTGCACCAGTCTGAACATTTGAAAGATTTGGGACCTGAACCATTAGATAAAGCTTTTGATTTTAAAACTTTTGAATCAAGGCTTGGTATCCGACCCTCATGGAAAATCAAACAAGCTCTCATGGATCAAAGCCTTATCGCTGGCATCGGAAATATTTATGCCGACGAATCTTTGTGGCGCGCAGGTATTCATCCTACCCAAAAAGTTTCAGAAATTGTTGTGACAAAATTACGCGAACTTTTCAAAGCAATAAAACTTACTCTTGCAAAAGGGATAGATCTCGGTGGAGATTCTATGTCTGATTATAGAAACATCTTGGGCCTCAAAGGTAATTTCCAAGAACAACATGGTGCCTACCAAAGAACAAATGAAAAATGTTCAAAAAGAGGTTGTGGTGGAACTATCCGAAGAATAGTGGTTGTTGGAAGAGCGACACATTATTGTGATAGACATCAAAAGTGAGAAATTCTGATTATTTTAAATCAATCATCTCAAAAATCATAACCCCCGTCGCAACCGCCACATTCAGAGACTCCTTCTTCCCCTTCATTGGTATCTCTGCGATCTCGTCCACCAATTTTAATAACGATTTTGAGACTCCTCCCACTTCATTGCCGACAATAAGTGCCACTTTATTGGCAAACTTTATTTTTCTATAATCAACAGACTCTTTTGCTTGTTCGAGTGCGACAATCTCAAAACCTTCTTTTTTTAGTTTTTTAATTAAAGGCGCAGCAGTTTTCAAGTGTTCCCATTCCACCAAATCCTCTGCCCCCAAAGACACTTTAGCAAAATCTTTTCTTTTTTGACCAAATCTATCTACCGGTACAGGTGTTGTTCCCAAACAATAAATAGCTTTTACACCCGCCGTTTCTGCTGTACGGAAAATAGAGCCGACATTGTGAACGCTTCTTATGTTATCCAAGATTAATCGTGTCTCTTTCATATTTCATAAAATACCATATAATAATCTAATACTAATAACAACATTACCATGCTTTCCATTTTCCCTAGTTTATTATCTTGGCAGTTGCTTTCACCTTTGATTATTCGACTAACCTTGGCTTCTGTATTCATTTTTTGGTCATATCGATCAATTTCAAAATACAAAAAAGAGGTCCAGAGTACAAATCAGAAAGTGATACGCTTGATCGAAAGTGTTTGTGGGCTTTTGTTAATTGTTGGACTTTGGACACAGCTTGTAACCTTGATTATCATTATCGACCTAGTTATTCGGCTCTACAAAAAATACACAGAGAAAGCCCTGTTCACCGATGGTATAAATTATTATCTTATTCTTTTAGTTTTGGCTATTTCCTTGCTCTTGACCGGGCCGGGTCTCATCGCTTTTGACTTGGCTCTTTAGGGCCAAATACTTTCTCAAATACAAGGCAACTCCAGCGCCGATCGTTAGTACAACTAATACCAATAGAGTGTTCAGTAAATATTTATTAGCTTCAGTAAATGGTACAACCGGTGGCTTTGGTGGAATATAGGAAGTATTCAATACTTGTGGACCGGCCGAAAGTATCAATAAACTATCTGCTTGAATATATGAAGCAAAAGCAGAAATATCGTATTGTGGCATTCGAGCATTTTTATTTCCGTAGAAAATACGGTAGGTATTGTTTGGTTTTGAATCGAAAATCACTTCTAGAATTGGACCAGAGATTGTGACTTTTGGTTCGAAAACTAGAGGCGGGTTATCGTCATTTACAACAGAAATACGAGTGTATCTAGATTTTTGCTCTCTAAAATCAACTTTACTTTGAGATCCTTGGAAAAGTGAAGTCGAAATACTTGAAATTGAAGATTCGCCAACATAACTCCAATCATTGCCATCAGTTGAGTTTGTTTCCGAACTTTCAACGATCACTTTACGAATATAATTTGAATCTTTTGGAAATAAACTGACTGAATTACTCAATGCTCCCGAGACTCTCCTGTCGAAAATAATTTCCGTGGTTTTCTTTTTTGGATTATTAAATATTGTTACAGGCAATTCTTCACTATAACTTGATAGAGTAATAGATGTATTATCAGAAACATTTGCGCCTGTAACTGTTACAACACCTTCTTGTCCTCCACTTATTACTATTTTGAAATAACGTGAAGTATTGGCTCTAAAATCTACAGAACTTTTACCTTGCTTTGAGTTGGTACTGGGATCGGTAAACGAGAAGATATAACCTGTTTTACTAACCAAAGACCAGCGACTATCATCTATCGGTAACAAAGAATCGGAAGCGTAAACACTCAACTGTCTTCTAAAATCAGGGTTTGTAATCTTGAAATTAAGATTTGTCCTAACTATTCCCGATTTCAAAGTATCTACTACAAACTTCGTAGAACCACTAGAATCAGTACTGGCATTCAAAATATTTACAGCAACAGGAGAAACTGGGGTCTTAATATTTCTAGTTAAAACAAAAGGAACTTCTGCATTATTTGCATCGATCACTCTCAGTTCAGAAAAATCTCCCGTCGTCCAAGAAATATCCTTTGGTAAAGCTACCTTCATCATTCCAGAACCCAATATCACTCCAGAATTATCGAAACCATTATTTATAATTCTTGAATATTGCCAATCAGATAGATTGAATTCGGCTTTTACATTTTGTCCAACAAACAAAATACCAGACAAAATTAAAGAAAAAATAATCAAAAATTTACCGCTCCAACCATACTTTACTTTTTTCATTCTATTTTTCATTAATATTAATTCTACTAAATCACATCCTTCAAACGATCCTTGTATTTGGCGTAAGCGAATGAAGCAACGAGAGCGATAAGACCAAAGGCGATGAAAGAAATTATTCTATACAATTGACCCAAACTCCAAACATTCATAACCACCTTTACCGCTGTAATAAAGAATAATATAAGACCAAGTCTGCGTACGCTCGATATTCTCTTTGCAAATCCAATAGCTATCAAAATAGCCGCATATATCGTCCACAAAATAGATACTAACGTATTTGATTTATTGTTGATACTTTCATAATCCGACCTGTAAGTCCTATCCAAATCCTGAATTTTCTGACTATTATCATAACCGGTACTGTATTTCTGAGCATCATCTATTTGTAATCTATGACTAACTTCTAGAGAACGTAGTGATGAATCGTAATAATAAATAACCTGAGTACTCAAAGCATAAATTGTAAGAATGTTCGCTATTACTACGAAAACCATTATTCCCCTCTTTTGTATATCAACATCTATGCTACCAAACTTTCTATACATGTAAGCAATAATGTAAGCAACGATAATTGCTAGAACAAGAACAATGAAGGCTGTGTTGAATATTGGTACAAAAAATTCTTTTGTACGATTGGTAGCAATCCAACTGAACAAATCCAAAAGTCCCAAACAATAAACAACAACCCCCATAACCTGAAATCCTCTATTACTAATAACTGAGGCAATACCGTAAAGTGCGATTGATTCTACAAACCAAGCAACCGCGATCCATGGTCCAGAGAACTGCAAAGGAACAGCAACAGACAAGAAGACTACAGCCAAACCAGGAAGGAATATATTGAGTGCTTTATCTGCATAATTTGTTTTGTTTACCAAATAAGCTACGACCATATAAATCAAAGCAATAGCAACAGAACAAAAACCTAATATACTAGGATAAACCGGGTTCAGTAAAACATAACCAATGACAGCAAAAGCTAGAGCGTTTGCACCGAGTAAGAAATAATCTGTTTCATTGGCCTTAACTCCAGCTGTAATTCCACGAGCAATATTTGCAACAAGAAATATCAGGAATGAAATGAAGCAGAACATCAAAGTTGGTGCTAATGCTGTCTGATCATAGAAACTTCCATACCAAGCAAGGAAATTTATTGCATTACCAACAAATGTTAGTGCATTTAATCTTGGCCATTTTTTGAAAAATGATATTCCCAAAACACCTAGATTGATGAGAGTTAGATAAGCAAAGATCCAGAGCATATTGTTTTCACTATATCCAACTAGAAACGGTGTTACGAAAGCGCCGACAATACCAACAACAGATAGTGTAATAGTTGCATCAACAATACTTATAGCCAAAGTTAGGGCAGTAACACAGAGCATCAGTATTCCTGCTGTAGGCGCAGAAATCAAACCGTAAAAAGAATAGGCCGAGAAAAACGAGAGGTAAAGTATTGCACTTCCCCCACCCATTATTAGATCTGAATATTTCAAATATTTCTTTCTTAGCATTTGACCAACCACGAGGAATGCTAGACCTAACAAAACTCCGATCATAACTCTCCCCGATGGGCCGACCCAATTATTATCGAAAGCATATTTCAAAAAGAACGCTACACCAACGAGAACGGCACCTATACCTATCTTACCGAGTAGGCGTCCAGAAGACTCTTCGGAGTGTTTTGTATCTTGAATAGAGGTTGGGGCTCCACCCATGTTTGTATTTGCTTGTAACGGAGTTTGACCTAAATTTATAGATAGAGGTTGCGCCATAGGATTTGCAACCATGTTTGACGTGGTAGTTTGCGACACCGACTGTTGTTGGTTTTGTCCAACATCTACGGGTTTTTTATTGAGTAAAGCTAGGGCTTTTTCTACTCTAGAGATTCGACTAGAATGATTGATGACCAAAATAATAGCGATGATAGACAAAATAGTAGCCATATTTATAATAATTATTTATATGGATTAATTATAACAGATGTGTGACCTCTGTGTACGTACCTGCTATAATAACTTCTATGAAAGCTTTAATTTATACAGCACCAAAAACTTTGGAATATAGTGAAGTGCCAAAACCAGAGGTTGATAAGGATGAAGTTTTACTCAAAATAAAAGCTGTTGGTATTTGTGGAACAGATCTTCATATATACAACGGCGGAATGAATACCCCTGTACCCCTTGTTATGGGTCATGAATTTTCTGGGATAATAGAAGCGGTGGGAGAAAATGTTCTTGATCTAAAAGCTGGTGACAGAGTCGTAGGAGAACATGTAATAACCTGCAAGAAATGTAAATACTGTCTGGAAGGCAAACCAAATCTTTGTATCAACGCCAAAGTTATCGGCCTCGATATGCCTGGCGCATTAGCAGAATACATGACTATACCAAAAGACCTTGTTTACAAAATTCCCGATAGTATACCTTTTGATGAGGCGGCTTTGTTAGAACCTTTGACTATTGCCCTATATGCCACCAGAGAAGCTGGCAATTTGCTAGATAAAAATGTGGCGATAATCGGCCAAGGACCGATCGGACTTTTGCTCGATCAGGTCGTAAAGAGCGCCGGAGGCAATGTGATCGGTATAGAAACTCAAGAGAGTAGGCTCAATTTTGCCAAAGAAAAAGGTTGGTTGGATATGGCAATCAATGCCAAAACAGAAAATGTTAACGAAGTTATTGCTAAACAATATCCTTATGGAGTCGATGTTATTTTTGAAGTTGTCGGTGCCGAAGTCACGGCAGAGATGGCTCTAGATATTGCTTCCAAAGAAGGTCATGTTTTCCTGCTTGGAGTCTTCGAAAAACTTGCAAAGTTAGACCTTATGAAAATTGTAAAAAAGGAACTTCATGTCCATGGTTCATGGACTTGTGCATTCTCCTTCCCTGAAGCTATAGATCTTGTATCAAAAGGAAAAATTGATTTGAAAAGTCTTATCACTCATCATTTCAGACTTGAAGACGGAGCCAAAGCTTTCTCGGATTCTTCAGAGTACAAAGAAAACAGGATCAAAACTGTTATTGAAATCTAATTTTGATGAAAAAAATAGAGGGGTTGTTGGTAACTATTATTATTTGTACCCACAAAATAATACTTTTCGTGGCTTGAATCCTATTGAAGCGTATGATAATATCATATTATATTATCATATAATTAACTATTACAACCATGTCTACAATATCAGTTCCCCTCCCCGCTTTTCTTGAAGAATTCATAAAAAGTATGATCGATAACGGTTATGGTGCCAATAAAGCTGACGTTGTAAGAAAAGCTTTAATCAAACTTAGAGAAGATGAGGCGGTAAATTCGGTACTTAGAGCAAGACAAGAAATAAAAGAGGGTAAACTTCTAGCAGGTGATCTTGATGAATTAGCTAAAATCTACTCGTAATATTACTGCTTATGGAAGTAAGATACACTCCTGAATTTGTAAGGTCTTATCAAAAATTTGAATCTTCCCTGCAAGAAGAAATAAAAGAGAAGATTACTTTACTAAAAAATAAAAATAACCATGAAGCCCTTAAGGTACATAAACTTCACGGCAGACTTCATCATAGTTATAGTTTTTCTATTAACTACAAATACAGAATTGTTTTTGAGTATATAAACAATAATATAATTGCTCTAGAAAATGTAAGTGATCACGATGTTTATAAGTAAAAGTAGCTTTATCACCCAGCGGTGCTTGCACTTCGAAGCTCGCCCGTGTGTTACGGGTGAGCGTAGTAGTACGCCCAGTTGGATTCGAATAACTTGACCCACCCAGCGACAAGAAAAAAACCGAGATGAGCTCGGTTCTTTTTCTGTCGTGTGCGCCCAGTTGGATTCGAACCAACGACCCACTCCTTAAAAGGGAGTTGCTCTACCACCTGAGCTATGGGCGCATATTCCTCTCAGGGTTTCTCAACTCTGTTCGAGACAAGTTAAACCTGAGAACAAACAATACAATAACACAAATTTAGACTATCGCAAGAAATTATCAAACCCCCAACATCATCTTCTCGATCCCTAGCTCCAAATCGACCAAACCTCGATGCCCATCATGATACAAAACAATTGTCTGTTCAAGTAAGTTATTCAATTCTCCCCCCTTATAATTCCCCGCTCCTTTTTTTGCTTTTGAATAAACAAAGGGGTTGAGGCCAGCCTCGGTGGCCGACTTTGAATTCATTGCTAAAATCATCACTTTTATTTGCCAAAATATCGTTCCCAAAATACTTTCTGATTCCAAACCATTCCCCACTGCTTCCCTATATATAGACCAAGCCTTAAATCGGTCACGTGCACCGATCGCATCAGCTAAAGAAAAGATATTAAATTCTTTACTAAAATTTTTCTTCTCGACCCCGTCACTTAACACCACCTTATCGCCAAACTTTTCAAAAGCTTTTTTCAATTCAGCATTTACTTTTCCTTCACTAATAATAAAAATATTATTAGACTCTTTCATTAATCCCATCATTTCAACCAGCTTCTCGACAACATCTTCACTCTTAATTACTTTATTCAAAAAAACAATATATTTATTAGAAAATAAACCTTGACCACCGACGTGCTCTTCGATTGCCGAGGCACTCCAATTATCTGAATTTATCTCTACAAAACTTGCGTCCGGTTTTTTTGTACGCAAAGAGTCCACGAGCACTCTCGATTTGTCCGTACTATTTTTTCCATCAGTACCATGAAAAATGTAAAGCATGCTATTTTAATTCGCCCCAATTATTACCAACATTGGCCGAAGCTTTGAGAGTCACACCCTTTGTTTGTTCCAAATTCATAACTGTTTCCATAATTTTTTGAATTTGTGGAGACAATTCTTTAACTCTATCCTCTCTTATTTCATAAACTAACTCATCGTGAACTTGTAATAATGGAAAAACGATATTGCTTAATTTATTTAGAACTACATATTTATCGATAGCGATCATCGCCAACTTTATAATATCCGCCCCCGTTCCTTGTACTGGAGCGTTTATAGCCATTCTCTCGGCAGCTGCTCTAATAAAAGGAATTTTTGAATTTATCCCTTCGAAATATCTACGACGGCCAAAAAATGTTTCTGTATAACCACGGCGCGCTGTTTCGGCTTTTACATTATTCAAATAATTTGCCAAAGTTGAAAATGTCTCAAAATAATCATTAAGAAACTTTTGTGCTTCATCGCGAGTCGTGCCCAAATTTTGTTTCAAGGCCATTACTCCCATACCGTAAATAATTCCAAAATTAATAACCTTGGCTTTTCGACGCATATCTGAACTCACTTCATTTGGTGGAACTTTGAAAACAAAAGAAGCTACCGAGGTGTGGACGTCCTCCCCTTTGCGGAAAATTTCCAGCAACTTTTCATCCCCAGAAAGAAAAGCTGCGATTCGTAATTCCATTTGTGAATAATCAAAACTGCAAAGTTTGAAACTCTTCTCAGTGACGAAAGCGCCACGAATAGCTTTGCCTAATTCAGTTTTTATTGGGATGTTTTGTAAACTCGGATTCTGTGAAGTCATCCTGCCAGTCGTAGAGCCTGATGAAATAAAGTTTGTATGCAATCTGTCTTTGTTATCCAAAAGTGGCGGAATGGCGTCAATATAAGTAGAAAGTAATTTTTGTAATTCACGATATTCAAAAAGTAGTGGCACAATCGGATGCAGATCGCGCAACTTTTCCAATTCAGATTCGCGAGTAGAGCGAGCCCCGCCACTGGTCTTCTTCATATTCTTTGCAGTCAACTGTAGTTTGTCGAAAAGGATTTCACCCAACTGTTTTGGTGAATTTATATTAAATTCAATGCCAGCAAATTCATGAATTTTCTTTTCTAGTTTTGAAAGTTCGGTATGATAAGTTTTTGCTAGATTAGCCAACAATTCCCTATCTATTTTTATACCCCTCTCTTCCATTTTTTTAATTACTGGAATAAGTGGCAATTCAATAGTCTCATATACTTTACGTAAATTTCTTTTATCTAGCTCCGAAAATATTGCCTTTTTTGCTTGCTCATAATCACCACTATCTGCAAAATTAACCACATCTTCTATTTGCGGATTTGTAATTGTCGAATTAACTAGCCACAGAGCTAAAGTTGTTTTTTCCAAGTCTTCGGGTATTGTGTCATTCCCGCGCAGGTGAATCAACAGATTTGTGCATGGCCGGGAATCCATGTCATAAGAAGAAACTCTATCTTTAGAATCATGGATTCCCGCCGAAGCCTGCCCTCGACCACGATCGAGGGCGGGAATGACAAAGGAAGCAGAATTAACAGCACCGTGAACACCATTCATCACCCTCTCCAGTCTCTGAGTCAAAGTTCTAAATTCCAATTCATGCCACAAGCTACTAACTTTCTTGAAATCCAAATTTTCTTTGAATGTTTTTTCTGGGAAAATAAAAGTGACTGGAGAATCTCGGCGTATGGTCGCCAACATCTTACTAAACTCCGCCTCTTCTTTGTTATCTTTTAAAAGTTGAATGATACGCGGAGTAATACCAGCTTTCTTGAACTTATCTTCATTACCCGCTTCTAATTCTTTATAAATATCTTCTATCGTACCAAAAGTTGTAATGAGAATGGTGGCTGTCTTTTCGCCAATTCCCTTCACTCCGATAATATTATCTGATGGATCACCTCGCAAGCCCTTGTAATCAGGAATAAGTTCTGGTCCAAATCCAAAACGTTCGCGTACCGCTTTTTCATCATACATAATCGTATCTTTTATTCCCTTCTTTAAAGTAAAAACTTTTACTTCTTCGTCACGAACTAACTGAAGTGTATCCATGTCGCCTGAGGCAATAATTATTTCCAAATCTTTGCCACGATCTTTGAGTTGCTCGACGATGGTGCCGAGCATGTCGTCTGCCTCAAAACCTTGTTTGTCATATATAGTAATGTTAAGCGCAGAGAAAATGTCTCGCGAGCGCTTCATTTGGGAGATCAGATCATCTTCGGCAGCAACTCGACCTGCCTTGTATTCTTTATATGCTTCATGTCTGTAAGTCGGACCTTTTACGTCGTAACAAGCAACAACATAGTCAGGTTTCAAATCTTCGATAATTTTAATCAACATCGTTGAAAGACCGTAGAGTGCGCCTGTTGGCTCACCTTTTGCGGTAGCGAAGTCTGGGAGCGCATGATAAGCGCGATGCAAGATAGCGTGCGCATCGAGCAAAATCAGGCGTTTTTTGTTTGAAATGGTAGAAGCAGACATGGTGGCATTTTAGCATAAATGGTCATTAACGAGACGAGGGTAACCCTAGCCTAAAAGGCTAGGGTTACCCTCGTCTGTCCGAGCGCCTTGAAGTTTATTTGGATGTCTGTTTTGAGACCGACATTTTCTGGCCACTCTATCATGATCAAATTTTTGGGATCTGAAATAACTTTTTCTAGGTTTAGCGCTTTTATTTCTTCTGGTTTTTCTAAACGATAAAGATCTATGTGTACGAGGGTTTGCCAGTTTTTTATTTTACTTTTAATTTGGTCCTTGCCGAGGTTATCTGGATCACTAACGCGCTCTGAATTTTCACCTTGTTCTAAATTCGTATTAACCCCATAATTTTTCATTATTACAAAAGTTGGACTTGTAACAGTTTCTCTAATTCCTAGCGCCTTCGCCACCATTTTTACAAAAGCAGTCTTACCTGCCCCTAAATGTCCGGACAAACCAACGATTAATGCTTTGGGTGTGGTGGGAACTTCATCTTTACTCATAACATTTTCTCCAGCAGAATTATTTATATTAAAATGCTTAGCTGAAATTTCCTCCAACCATTCTCTGGCGATTTTTTCTGTTTCTTCAAGGTTGTGTGAGGTAACTTTTTTCATATTTTTACTTGCCCTGATTTATCCTGAGTTCTATCGAAGGAGTTTGTCGAGGGGGTCGAGGGGGTCGGATTTTAATATATCATTTTTTAAAAAGCTTTGCTTATAAAAATTTTCTATTAAATTTCTATTAAAAAAAGGGGGGTATGCATCACAGATAATTAAACAGCCACTTTAACTAACTAAAGTGAGTGTTAAAAAAATAAATGACCTCCTCCCCGGAATCTCGCTTCGCCCAACGTTTCCTTGCTCGGCGCTAATCGCGGGAAAATCACACCTATTCATCCTTACTCTACGGATGAGTCGCAAGATGAGTCGCAATGAGCGGAGTTTTCTGGGAAAAAAACAGCCACTTCCCTTAAGGAAAGTAGCCAACAAAAACAGCCACCATCCTCGAAGGAAGGTGGCCGTGAACTAGCTATTATGGGTGCTAGTACCCAGACCCCTTGGACCGACTACGGCCCACTGAGGTTGTAAAACTTCTGAACGTCTGCACTGACAGCACTATTGCCTCCGTGCTTCCCGTGCCCGCTACCGCCAGCACCGTTTCTGCCGAGTCCGTATCTGCGCCAGGTTTCTTCCTGGTAATACCGTTGAGACTCGATCGGAACCGTGATCATTGGGTGACCTCGGCCTTCCAAGTAACCGTAATGACCCCCACCCTGTCCAACGTTATAGCCGTAACGGCCACCGATCGGCGACCCGTAGACGGAACCTCCTCCAACCGCTGCGCGGAAGTGGTTTCCGTTGTGGCTCACGGAGGAGCCGAGCTGGTTCACAGACCAGCTCTTGTCCTCGTGGGTAACCACGTTGGTCCCCCATGGTCCCGGCGTGACCGACTTGGTCACGATGTTGTTGCGGGTGACGCAACCGCCAACAAAAGCAACAACAAACAAAACAATCAATTTTTTCATATAACCCAAAATTTTTACCCCAAGACATTCTCAGGGATTCCCTTATATGGTAGCACGTTTGATACTTGTTTGTCAAGTCTGTATCTTGACTTATTTATAGATACAGTGTATGCTGTCGATAGTGGTACTGAATGGTACCATTGCCTCGCAAGTGGCAAAATTCAACTTGCAATTAGACCCCACAACCGTGTGTGTGGGGTCTTTTTTTATCCGCAGATGTCACACATCTGTATTTACGCTATAATATTCAAATGACATTAATCTTCGACGAAGACAAACAAAAAAGAAAAATTACTGACCTTCTACACAAAGAGGAGGAGGATTTGGTACAGATACTGTCTGCCAAATACGGTGTTGACTATGTAAACTTAGCCACTACTCCCATCAACACAGACGCACTCCGTCTTGTCAATGAAGAAGTTGCGCACAAATCTCAGGTAGCCAGTTACGCTATGGTTGATAAAAAGATAAAGGTAGCCGCAAGAAATCCACAAGATGAAAAAGTTATCGCTGTCATAGAAGATCTAAAAACAAAAGGATATTCCCCAGAAATTTACATATCCTCGACTTTGGGACTAGAAAAAGCTTGGCTCGGCTACAAAGATCTTTATTTTGCTTATGAAAGTAAGGCTGGCTCATTAGAAATTTCAAATGAAGAAATAGCCAAGACTATTGAAACAGTGAAGACTCTTCCAGAAGTAATTAAAATAATCCAAGACCTTTTGGCAACAAAAAAGAGCTACCGAGTTTCTAGAATCCTAGAGACTTGTGTTGCTGGCGCACTCTCGATAGAAGCTTCCGATGTTCATTTCGAACCAGAACAAGAATATGTCCTGCTTCGCTACAGACTAGACGGCGTATTACATGATGCTATTCGTTTTGATAATGAAACCTACGCTCTACTTTTATCTCGTATCAAACTTATTTCGGGTATGAAATTGAACATAAAGAAAGACAATCAAGACGGCCGTTTTAGTATCAAACTTGCTACCGGTGAAATAGAGGTTCGTGTTTCCCTATTACCCGGAGCTTACAATGAATCTGTTGTGATGCGTATCCTCAATCCAAAATCTATCAACGTCCCACTAGAAAGCTTGGGTATCAATCCAAAATTATTGAAAATATTATTGAAAGAGATGGAAAGGCCCGATGGAATGATACTTACTACCGGACCAACCGGCTCTGGTAAAACCACCACCTTGTATTCTTTTTTGAATAAAATAAAATCATCCGACCTCAAAATTATTACTCTAGAAGATCCGATCGAATACCACATGGAAGGTATAGTCCAAACTCAAGTCAATGAAAAAGGTTATAACTTCGCCGAAGGTTTGCGTGCTACCGTTCGCCAAGATCCAGATGTGATAATGATCGGTGAAATCCGAGACGGAGAGACTGCTAGTATTGCTATCAACTCTGCTCTTACTGGCCACATGGTCTTCTCTACCCTACACACAAACGATGCCGCTGGAACTTTTCCAAGATTAATAGACCTTGGAGTTAATTCAAAAGTCATTACTTCAGCACTTCGAGTAGCGATGGCACAAAGATTGGCGAGAAAACTTTGCGAATTCTGCAAAAAAGAAATTGTTTTGTCTGGCGACACCCAACAAGAAGTAGAAACTATAATAAATAGTATTGAAGACAAGACTTTAATTCCTCAAGAAAGAACCAAGATTTGGGAAGCTATAGGTTGTGACAAATGTAATCAAACTGGATACAAAGGTAGAATTGGAATTTATGAAGCAATCCTTACTGATGCAAAAATTGAAAGTGTAGTCGAAATGAACCCTAGTGAAAGAGAGATTTGGGCCGCCGCAAAAGAACAAGGTTTGTTAACAATGCGTCAAGATGGAGTTTTGAAAACTTTACAAGGAATCACTTCTCTAAAAGAGTTAGAGCGAGTAATTGCTCTTACGGATTAATTGTGTTTTTGTAAAAATAACCTAAACTCCGAATTATCCACTGTGTCAATTGCTTTTTTCCTGTGGACAAGGTTAGGATGCAAGATGGGTGTCGAGCGCACAAATCTCTAAGCAATATCATATCGCGTGATGCGTTATGCGAGGCATAGTCCCGAGGATAATACCAGTAAACAACGACAAGCGTTGCAACCAAGATGTCCTTAGCACCATGCCCAAACCTCGGAAGGCCATTGCTTAGAGGTTTACGAGCTCGACAAAAATAATTACGACCATAGTATACTTAAATGGAGGTAAAAACATATGTAAACGAATAATATCTAATACCTTAATATACTATCATATAGCAATACAAATGTCAAGAAAGAATACAAATGAAAATAAAACAGATAAAGATCCGGGGTTTCTCGATCAAACCTTACGACCGTCACGTTGGGACGAATATATAGGTCAGAAGAATATAAAAGATAATTTACACATCCTTCTTACGGCTGCAAAAGAACGTAAACACCCACCAGAACATATACTTTTCTATGGTCCACCAGGACTAGGCAAGACCACGCTCGCCCACCTTATAGCCAAAGAAACCGAGGCTCAAATGAAGGTTACTTCTGGACCAGCAATCTTAAAAGTTGGTGACTTGGCTTCGGTTCTAACCAATCTTTCCTCTGGTGATATTCTTTTTATTGATGAAATTCATAGACTAAACAAAGCCATTGAAGAAGTTCTTTATCCCGCTATGGAAACTGGCAAATTGGACATAATTATTGGCAAAGGACCCTCGGCCAGAACGATCCAGCTCGATCTCCCACCCTTCACTCTCATCGCCGCAACAACACGTATTGCAATGATCTCTGCCCCTTTGCGCTCTAGATTTTCTGGAGGAGTTTTCAAATTAGAATTTTATTCTAATGATGAAATAAGTGCAATAATAAAACGCTCTGCAAAAATTTTAGACATTGAAATTCATCCTGATGCGGTAAATGAGATATCGATTCGTTCAAGATTTACTCCAAGAACTGCAAACTATCATTTGAAAAGATGTCGTGACTTTGCCCAAATAAACAAATCTACTTTGACGCAAGATATCGTTGAAAAAGCTTTGCTTATGTTGGGAGTTGATAACATTGGTCTCACTGGCGCAGATCGAGATATTTTGAAAACTATTATAAATAAATTCTCCGGCGGACCCGTCGGGTTGAACACTATTGCCGCTGCCCTCTCCGAAGAGCAAGCAACTATCGAAGAGGTATACGAACCGTATCTTATCCAGCTTGGATTACTCGAAAGGACACCTAGAGGGAGAATTGCAACAGACAAAGCTTACAAACATGTTGGAGTAAAAGAGGGTGGGAGGTTGTTGTAGAGCTGGACTAAAAACACAAAGAAGGTGGTGTTGAATTTTGGTATGCAAGAGAGTTATACCTATTCCTTGGATATATAAAGTGAGTGTTTTCCAATTTTCCTGGCGCCAGGAAAATCGTAAAAATGGACATGGATTTGGAAAAGGAGGTGGAAGATATTAAATTAAGAAGATGTGCATGTTATCTCATGGCCATTAACGGCGACCCCCGAAAAGAAAAAGTTGCATTCACTCAAGCATACTTCGTAACTCAAACCAGAAAAATAGAAGTTTTGGAACAAATGATGGCAGAACTTGAGAGAGTAAGCGCGAGAGAAAAACTTTCAATTACAGAAAAAGAGTTTAGTGCCATAGCTTTTAGTTGTGGTGTAGATGGTCGTGGTTTGGAGAGGTGCAGAGTTTTGGAGACCGAGCTTTATTTGGAGGAAAGACAACCGAAGAAACGAAAAAGAAGTTGGGGGCTGATAACAAAGAAGTTTTGGCGGATGTCTTACCAAAAGTAACCGTTATTGCAAAAGAGTTGGCAACGGCAATGACTTCAGAAAACACCAGAAGAAAAGATTTGCAAGGGAAAGATAAAATCTTTGATAAAGATGTAAACAATAATAAGAGCGTCCGAGGTGCATTAGTAAAATCCAACGTTTACCCCAAATCACTACCACTTGTTGAAAACATTAAAAAACTAAAATCACGGCACAAAAAATAATTGACCGAGTTGCAAAAAAGACAAAAAAGAGAGATAAATAAGGTGCTTAAACAATTAAAATAATAAAATCATGTCAGGACATAATAAATTTTCTAAGATCAAGCATTTGAAAGCTAAGAATGACGCACAAAAGAGTAAACAGTTTGGTAAATTTGTACGACTTATCACCGTTGAGGCCAAAGCGGCAAAAGGTAATCTTAAGTCCCCAGGACTAGTGGCTGCTATAGAAAAAGCTCGCAAAGAGAACATGCCAAATGACACCATAGACCGCGCAGTTAAAAAGGCTTTTACAGACAATAGTACAGCGATGGAACATATTGTTTACGAAACTTACGGCCCAGGAGGTGTTGCTGTTCTTATTTCCACCTTAACTGACAATAGGAATAAAGCTGCCCAAGAAATAAAACACACACTTTCTCTCAACGGTTTCGAACTCGCCTCCCCTGGTAGTGCATCTTGGGCATTCCAAAAAGACCATGCTGGATGGGCAGCAACGACGACGACTGAACTTGCGGACAGTGATATAGAATTACTAACAAAACTTGTGGAAGATTTAGAAAATAACGACGATGTTCAAGAAGTCTTCACAAACGCAGAATAAAACAAGTGTCCCAGATGTCCAACATCCGTTAATTATCCTCGGTATAGATCCGGGATACGGCAGACTTGGTGTTGCTGTGATAGAAAAAACTAATAAGGCAAAGGAAACTGTAATTTTTTCTGATTGTATAGAAACTGAAAGTTCAATAGAAATTTATCAACGCTTCAAAGATATTGGTCTACAAATTTCAGCATTATTAGATAAATATAAACCAACAGAAGTTGCTCTTGAATCACTTTTTATCGCCAAAAACCAAAAAACAGCAATGCGTGTAGCAGAAGTACGCGGAATCATTATTTATGAAATAGTAAAAAGAAATTTATCAGTCTTTGAATACACGCCCCTCCAAATAAAATCTGCAGTCACCGGAGATGGTACTAGTGACAAAACCAGAATAATTAAAATGATCCATTTACTTGTTAAACTAAAGAAGAATATTGCTCTTGATGATGAATATGACGCTATTGCTGTAGCTCTAACCCACTCAGCAAGACGGGCTGTTATAAAATGATTATCATTATCCACAACTCTTTGTTCTTGCAAAAATAATTAAATTTGTTACAACGTAGATACAATACTTATAATTAAGTTAAAAGAGATGACTCAAAAGAAAAAAGTTGTAATGAAGAATGAGGTGGATGAAGAAAAAAGTTCTACCAAGGAAATTGAAGTAGATGAATTGGTTGGACCAAAAACAAAAAAACCAGTGGATTTGGAATCTGCCCTTGAACCAGTTGGAATAATTGATGAAAAAACAGACGATGAAATTCCAGCCGCTGTTGATGATACGGAAGAATCGACTAGTGAAGAGATTACTCTTGACGATGAAGAGTTAAATCCTTTTGGTGATAAATGGGAACAGTAAACTTACATACTCAGCTTTTCTTTGCTACAATTGGGTTCTGATGAAATCTCACAAAAAGGCTAAGCTTCATCACATTAAATCGGCCATTCTATTATTTGGTTCATTATTTTTGATTGCGGTTGGGATATTTGCTCTATGGATAGCCACTTTAAAAATTCCCGATCTAGAATCATTTCAAAACCGTAAAGTTATAGAATCAACAAAAATTTATGATCGTACCGGAGAGGTGCTACTTTATGATACTGGAACAGATTTAAAATCAACCTCTGTTCCATTAAATTCAATTTCTCCATATATTCAAAAAGGTACAATCGCAATTGAGGATAGTAATTTTTATAATAATATTGGCGTTGAACCAACATCAATATTCCGTGCCGTTATTGCAAACTTTCTATCTGGTAATTATAGTCAAGGGGCATCAACAATAACACAGCAAGTAATAAAAAATTCTCTATTAACAACAGATAAAACTGTTACTCGTAAAATTAAAGAATGGATATTGGCTATTAAAATAACACGAGTAATGACTAAAGATCAGATTTTGGAGATTTATTTGAATGAATCTCCTTATGGAGGAACTGTTTACGGGGTAGAACAGGCCAGTCAAACTTTTTTTGGTAAACCAGCAAAAGAACTATCTCTTGCTCAATCTGCATATGTTGCGGCTATACCTAAGGCACCAACCTATTATTCTCCATATGGAACTCATAGAGAAGCTTTAGATTCAAGACAAAAACAAGTTTTGAACAAAATGTTATCTCTTGAGATGATAATGTTAGATGATTATAAAAAAGCTGTAACAGAAAAAGTCCAATTTTTAGCCAAAAATTCTGAAAATATACGGGCTCCACATTTCGTAATGTATATTAGAGATTATTTAGTCCAAAAATATGGCGAAGATATTGTTTCCGGTGGAGGACTTAAGATTAAAACAACACTCGATTTTGGTATGCAACAAAAAGCTGAGGATGTTATTAAAAAGTTTGCACCCTCAATTGCTGAAAATTACAATGCTAATAATGTTAGCATGATTGCTATTGATCCAAAAACAGGTGATATTTTAACAATGGTTGGTTCAAAAGATTATTTTAGTAGAATAATTGAAGGTAATTTCAACGTCTCCCTAGCAAAAAGACAGCCAGGTTCAACGTTCAAACCCTTTGTTTATTCTACTCTTTTCAAAAAAGGTTATACTCCAGAAACTATTTTATATGATTATAAGATGGAATTCTCTCAATATTGTAATCCTGATGGCACACCAAAAAGCTCTAGTAATGAGCCTGGGAAGGCTTGTTATTCTCCAAATGAATTCGATAAGGTTTATAGTGGACCAATGCCAGTCCGTCAAGCTTTGGCTCAATCGAGAAACATTCCCGCTGTTCAAGCATTATATTTAGCTGGTATTTCTGACTCTATCCAAACAGCACATGATCTAGGAATAACAAATCTTAATGATCCTAATAGATATGGTCTCACTCTTGTTCTTGGGGGTGGCGAAGTTAGTCTTCTAGATATAACTGGTGCTTATGGAGTTTTTGCAAATGATGGTATGAGAAATCCAACACGTTCTGTTTTGGAGGTTTATGATAATAAGGGAAATCTTTTGGAACAAGCAACAAATGGTCCAATAAAAGTTTTAGATCCAGAAATTTCTAGACAAATAACCAGTATTCTTTCTGATAACAACGTTCGAATGACTAGTCTTAAACCAGTTGCTGACAGTGTTGGCCGTAAAGTAGCAATAAAAACTGGAACAACCAACGATTTCCGAGACGTTTGGGCATTGGGATATACACCAAACTTAGTTGTTGGTGCTTGGGCTGGAAATAATGACAATAGCCCAATGAGTCAAAACGTTGCCGGACTTATAATTTCCCCTCTTTGGGGAGCATTTATGTCTCAGGTTGCCAAAAATTTTCCTCCCGAAGATTTTCCTACACCTCTCAATCCAAAAATAGATTTAAAACCTGTGATGAGGGGAATTTGGCAAGGTGGGCAATCGTATAAAATAGATACTGTGTCTGGTAAATTAGCTACACAATATACTCCGACAGAAACAACAAAAGAAAATGTTTTTGGTGGTGTTCATTCAATATTACAATGGGTTAATAAATCTGATCCTCTAGGTCCAATCCCAACAGATCCAAAACAAGATCCTCAATATGAGTATTGGGAATATGCTGTACGTAAATGGTTTGATGAATGGAAGGTTTCAAACCCAAATTTTAAAGAAATTATAGATACAACAATACCTACTGAAACTGATGATGTTCATCTTCCAGAAAAATCTCCAAAAGTTTCCATTGTCTCCCCTGTTCAAAATTCGGTTGTTGATCCAAATGTTCAAATGTCGATTCAACTTCAATTTAGTGGTCAATTTCAACCAAAGAAAACTGAAGTTTATCTTAACGGTAAATATATTCTTACCAACGAATCAAATCCTTTAAATATAAGTTTTGTACCAGCAGATATTGGTAATTTGTCTACAACCAACACCTTATCTGTTACTTTATATGATACGGTTTATAATAAAGGCCAAGCTAATGTTAGTTTTGGAATCAGGTAATACAGAGGTGTGACATCTGCGAATACAGATGTCACACCTCTGTATTACCTGATGTCTTGAAATTTTGGTAAGTCCTCTAAAATTTTAGTTTTTTTTATAAAAATAACAGATAAAGCTGAGGAATTAATATTTTTTAGATTAATAATACTATTTCTGTAGGTAATGTTCTCGATTGGAATATCTATTTCTGTGTGTTTTTTAATTATATTTTTAATAGTTGTACGTAAAACAACCTCTTTTGTGAAAGTGTTTTGTATATTTTTAAAAAAACCTGAGATTCCAAACATTCTTTTTATCTATTCATTGGCATTGCTAAATACATAAAAGATTGATCACCAGAAATTGGACGAATTACCATTGGCCGATTGTTACCAGAAAATTGTAAAGAAAGACTATCTGCGTCAATTGACTGAAAACAATCCGCTATATATTTGTAGTTAAAATTAATTTCAATAGCATCTCCATTTAAAGAAGCTTCTACTGAAGTACTATTTTCTCCTATATCGCTATTTTTGGTCTGTATCTTGAAAGTTTTAGCTTTAGGGTCAATACTTAGGTGGACCTGATTAAACTTATCTGAGAAGATATTTGAGACTTTGAGAGCATTTATTAGGTCTTGTTTCAAAATTACTATTTCTGTACTAAAGTTTTTTGGAATAATTTGTTGATAGTCTGGAAAAATACCGTCTATTAATCTTGAAACGAGATATGTGTCGTTTGTGGAGAAGGAAATTAAATTTTTATTCAATAAAACCGACACAGAATCTTTCATATTTTCCAAAACTCTTATAATATCTGGAATATTTTTAAATGGAATAAGAATATCATTAATATTTGTTGTATTTGGAATTTTTATTTTCTTTTCTGCAAGACGAAAAGAGTCTGTAGCTGCAAAAACTAAACCAAAATCATCTTTGTAAATATAAACACTGGAAAGTTCTGGTTTTACACTAGAAACTGAGGAGCTATACCAAACAGATTTAAGGCCTTTTAGAAAAGATTCTGGAGACAAAGTAAACTCTTTTCCATCAATAACTCTTGGAATACTTGGAAAATCATCAAATGGTTGAGTTTTGATAAGGCCTTTAGATTTATTGGTAGTGATTTGGAGGTTACCAGAAGAATCCTCAAGTTTTATCACCTGATCCTCCCCTGCTATTTGTGAGACGAAAGAAGAAATTATATTAGCTGGAACAGTTAGTGTGCCGTCTTCGTTTGATTTAACTGGAACCGTAACCTCAATACCAATATCTAAATTAGTTGCTTTAAAAGTAGCAATATTACCTTTAACTTCAATTAGAACACAAGAAAGAACTGGTAGGGTCATATGTTTTCCTGCTATACGATCAATTGTTGAGATAGCATTTTTTAGTTTTTTTAAATTTAATTCTAATTTCATATTTTTATAAGTTTATTAC
>Ga0163154_10001678_pt1 | contig 33840 bp, 33 predicted proteins | sample OliLakLV19MP9P1_FD_148649 | JGI IMG/M metagenome (GOLD analysis project Ga0163154, IMG submission 148649) | Freshwater microbial mat bacterial communities from Lake Vanda, McMurdo Dry Valleys, Antarctica - Oligotrophic Lake LV.19.MP9.P1 | ecosystem: Environmental > Aquatic > Freshwater > Lake >... | reverse complement strand
GCGATCGCGGGGCGTCCGCTGACGAATTTGCCGACGGGGAAGGTGTGATACGATAGAGGCGTCCGACGTGCGGCGAGAAAACAGCACAAACAGTTTTCAGAGGATAAAAATATGACATACATAATTTATGTTGATGCTGAAGTCACAGCAGATGGCAGACTGATTGCCGACGTTCCGAATGCAGGATTAGAACCGGGGAAAGTCAAAATTGCGATTGAAGTCGAGGAAAAATTCACTGTGACACATCAGCCAGAGATAGAGTTCGTCCCGTTCGACGAAGATGAGCTGGAAGAACTTCGAGACGGCGGTCCACGCACAGGCGAACAGATGGTCAAGCAAGGATTCGTCGGCGGATGGGAACATATGGAGATCGAGGACTCGGCTGCATGGGTTCAGGCGCAGCGTGAAAAAGCGAGAAAGAGAAGAGGATTAGACTGGTGAGGTTTGTCGACTCGACCGTCATTGTCGATGCGCTGCGTTATTATGAGCCTGCGATCCTCTGGCTCAAAGCACAAAAAGAACAGCTTTATGTCTCCCGGATCGTGCAGCTGGAAATTATTCAGGGAACGCGCGATCGTGCAGAAATGCGCTCCGCGCTGCGGGTCTTGCTGCAATTTGCACCGATTACCCCCACTCAAGAAGACATCGACTGGGCGATCGACCAACAGCTTTCACTCCATCTGCGTCTGCGTCCTGGCATCAACGATCTGTTGATCGCCGCCACCTGTCACCGTTTGTCGGCTGAATTTTTTACGCATAACCTCAAACACTTCACCCCCTTGATCGGCGCGCTCGCCCTACAGCCGTACTGACCCGCGCCAGAAAGTAACCCGCCATGCCCCTCGACCTGGGAATCGTCATCGTCAATTGGAACACCCGCGACCTGCTGCGCACCTGCCTCCAGACCGTGTACGCCAGCGCCGGGACGACCTTCGCCGTCGTCGTGGTCGATAACGCATCGGATGATGGCAGCGCCGATATGGTGCGGACGACATTCCCCGACGCGATGCTGATCGAGCCGGGCGCCAACCTCGGCTATCCCGCTGGCAACAACGTCGGCTTGCGCGTGTTGGGCTACCGCGCCGCTGGCGATGTGGACGAGGATGCGCCGCGCTATGCGCTGCTGCTGAACCCCGACACCGAGCTGCCGCCGGACGCGCTGGCGTCGATGGTCGCATTCATGGACTCGCGCCCGGATGTCGGCATCGCGGGACCCAAGCTCGTCCTTTTGGACGGTTCTCTGGACAAAGCCTGTCGGCGCGGCTTTCCAACACCCCTGGTCTCGTTGTATCATTTCAGCGGGCTGGCAAAACTATTTCCGGGCAGTCCGCGTTTTGCACGCTATAATATGACGTATCTTCCCGTCGATGCCGAAGCTGAAGTCGATTCGGTCGTCGGGGCATACATGCAGGTGCGCCGCGAAGCCGTCCGCACTGCCGGACTGCTGGACGAGACCTTTTTCATGTATGGAGAGGACATCGATTGGGCGTTTCGGATAAAAAGCGCCGCATGGCGCGTCGTGTATCATCCTCAGGTCGTCGTGACGCACGTCAAGCGGGCGGCAAGCCGGCAGAGCGCGCGGGCACAGCGCGAATTCTGGCGCGCGATGCTGCTGTTCTACCGCAAGCATTATCGGCGCACGACTCCACTCTGGCTGCACAGCCTGATCATGACTGGGCTGGCGCTCAAGGGCGGACGCTGGCTGTGGACGGAAATTCGCCAGCCGACGGCATGATCGTGCCCGTCTATACCCCCGCCGATCCCACCGTCCCGATCGCGCTCCCGCGACGCACCGACCCCGCCAAGATGCTGCTGAGTCTGCTGCTGATCGGCACCGACATCATCGCGCTGGCGCTGGCATTCGTCCTGGGCTACTACGCACGCGAATCGCTGCCGCTGTTTTCGCCGCCGCCGTTCTCGCAGCCGCCGCTCGAACGTTATATCCCGACGCTGCTGCTGCATGTCGTCACGATCGTGCTGATCTTCTACTTCACACAGTTGTACCATCTGCGCCGGGGGATCAGCCGCATCGACCACGCCCGTAACATTCTGGGCGCGGTGACGATCGGCGCGCTGATGGTCAACGGTATTCAGGAACTGGTGTTCAAAAACACGCTGCTGGAACCGGTCGATTATCCGCGCAGCATGTTTTTCTACGTGTGGGTCTTCAGCGCGATTCTGGTGGTGAGTGGACGCGAACTCAATTCCGCCATCCGTCGGGCGCTGCGGCGGCGCGGGATCGAGCGGGCGAATCTGCTGGTGGTCGGCATGGGCAAGATCGCCCGCGACATCATCCGCAAGATCGAGGGCAGCCCGGAGCTGGGCTATCACCTGGTCGGCGTCGTCAGCGCGCGCCGCGATCAGAAGCACAACGATTTCGGCATGGGCGCGCCCAATCTCGGATTCTATACCGAGCTGCCGTCGATCATCGATCAGCACAATATCGAGCAGGTGATCATCGCCGTGCCCGACGCGCACCGCGATGAACTGGTCGATCTGATCGCGTTTTGTCGGCGTGGGCGGGTGGACATCAAGATTTACCCGGATATGTTCGCCTACATCGCGGGCGATCTCTCGGTCGATGACCTGGGCGGGACGCCGCTGGTGACGGTGCGCGACATCGCCATGCGCGGCTGGACATTGAGCCTCAAGCGCGGCATGGACATTGTGGGATCGGGGATCGGACTGGTGCTGCTGTCACCCTGGATGCTGCTGACCGCGCTCTGGATCAAGCTGGAGTCGGAGGGAGCGGTCTTTTACACGCAGACGCGCATGGGTCTGGACGAGCGCCCGTTCGAGATGATCAAGTTTCGCTCGATGCGCATCGATGCCGAGGCGATGGGCGCGGGCTGGACGGTCAGGAACGATCCGCGCGTGACCCGGATCGGGAGCTGGCTGCGTAAAAGCAATTGGGACGAGATTCCGCAGTTGATCAACGTCTTTCTGGGTGAGATGAGTCTGGTCGGTCCGCGCCCGGAACGCCCGATGTATGTGCAGCAGTTCCGCGAAAAGATTCCGCGTTATATGGAGCGGCATCGTGAAAAAGCCGGCATGACCGGGTGGGCACAGGTCAACGGGCTGCGTGGGGATACCTCGATCAGCGAGCGCACGCTCTACGATCTGTGGTATATCGAGAACTGGTCGGTGTGGCTCGATATGAAGATCATCATTCGCACGGTGCTGAACACGCTGCTGCGGCGCGATCGCAATGCGTATTGAGCACTGCAAGACCATCTTGATTTCTATGCACATTGGAGCAGTCAATGAAAACGCGATTTCTGGTCATGCTGGTGCTGGTGTCTGGTACGATCGCCGCTGCGCACGCTGAAGATGTGTATGACATCACCCTGTTCATATCGGAGAACAGCCTCATTCTCTATGCAGGCGGTGAGGCGCCGATCAATCTCGACGGTCTTGGCTTTGAAGTAGTGGATGGTGAGCAGCGAATCACCTATCTCTTGTCAGAATTCACCTCGTTTTCCATACTGCGGCTGGATCGGGTGCCGACGCCGATCTGTCTGCGCATCGAATTGACGGGCAACCGTGAGCCGCTGCCACAAAGCTGCCAGTCGCCGACGCGCACGCTCACCCACGCCGTCGCGCAAAACGACATGTTCTGGTGGGATCGCGCGGGACGCCAAACGCGCACGATCCTGTTCGTACAGCGGGCAGAACAGATCGACTTTTGCCCGGCTGGTGTAGTGGAGTGCCAGCTCCGTTATTCACCAGGGCGTACCAGTGCGACGGCACCGACGCTCAGCCCGGCACAGCTTGCCCTGGTGCCTACAGCGGTGCGATCCGTGCCCGCCGACCTGCTCGGCACGGTTGGCTACCCTGTCCTCTCCAACGACGAATGGACGCCGATCGTCCAGGTGTTTGGCGCGCATACGATGGTCTTTGTCCCTGTGGGCTGCTTCCTGATGGGGGATGAGACAGGCAGCTTAGATGAACGTCCGGTTCATCAACAGTGTATCGATACACCATTCTGGATCGACCAATTCGAGGTGAGCAACGCGCAATATGGCAGTCCAGGTCAATTTCCAGGCGCCGATCTGCCCCGTGATTCGCTCACCTGGTTTCAGGCACGCGCCTTTTGCGAACGGCGCGGGGGACGCCTGCCCACCATCGTGGAATGGGAGTACGCCGCACGCGGACCGAGTGGGCTGAAATACACCTGGGGGGCAAGCTTCGTCGAAGAGAATGCCAACGCCTATCGTGTCGGTGTGCAATCATCGGAACCCGTGAACAGCCATCCCGGTGGGCAAAGCTGGCTCGGCGCGTTCAATATGACCGGCAATGTGTGGGAGTGGACAAGCTCGACCTACACGCCCAGTTATCCCTATACGACCGCGCAGGAAGACCCGGATGATACGATGTTGATGCGCGAAATGCGCGGCGGCTCGTGGCGCTACGAACCTATCCGCGTTCGTTCCGCCTATCGAGGGGCGATTCCGCCAACTGGCATCTATGATGATACAGGGGTGCGCTGTGCGCGGGATGCTGCGCCGGGTGATCGCAACTGAAATGCGTATTGAGGGCGAGAACGCACATGGCAAATTTGCTCGACCGTATCACCATCGACCCGGCGATCTGTCACGGCAAGCCCGTCATTCGCGGGCTGCGCTATCCTGTCGAAACCCTGCTTGAACTGCTGAGTGCGGGCATGACGTTTAAAGATGTGCTGACAGATTACGCCGATTTAGAGCGAGATGATTTGTTGGCGGCGCTGGCATATGCTGCGAAAGCTGTCGGTGTGAAGCGCGTGACCCTGTTTGCGACATGAAATTTTTAGTCGATGCGCAGCTTCCGCGCCGTCTGGCACGGGCTTTGCGAACGCGGGGGCGCGATGCTGTTGAGGCGCTCTTTTTGACTCAATTGGATACGCTGGTTGAGGCGCTTCAGGCAGCACGCTTTATCGAGCTGTCGCATGAAGCACTTATCGTACATAGCTGATGATCGAACGAAAGTCCGACGACAATCATGGACATCGCCACCCTCACCGCCGCCATGCACGCCTTCGTCGCCTCCAAAGGCTGGTACGCCGCCGACTCGACCCGCCAGCAGACCGCGCGTAATCTGGCGATCTCGCTCTCCCTCGAAGCCGCCGAAGTCCTCGAACTGTTTCAGTGGGGTGACGCGCCGCGCCGCCCCGACCAACTCCCCGGCGAACTCGCCGACGTGATGCTCTACCTGCTCCAGCTCGCCAGCATCAGCGGGATCGACCTGGGACAAGCCGTTATGGACAAGCTGGCGATCAATGCCGATCGCACCTGGGACGACCCCGATCCATGATCGCCCCCCACGATTGCGCGGCGTCCTGCCGTGACATACAATCATCTCTCATTATGTCGATCCGCATCACGAGGAGACCGCCCGCATGACTCAGGCGCTGACATCGATCAAGGATGATTTTTCCGGCTGGTACAACGAGATCGTCTACCGTGCTGATCTTGCGGCACCGTCGCCAGTGCGCGGCTGCGTGATCATCAAGCCGTATGGTTACGAATTGTGGGACACGCTGCGCATCGCGCTCGATAAACGTTTCAAGGCGACCGGTCACCAGAACGCCTACTTCCCGCTGTTCATCCCGGAGAGCTATCTCAAACGCGAAGCTGAACACGTCGAAGGTTTCAGCCCGGAACTGGCGATCGTCACCATCGGCGGCGGCAAGACGCTGGAAGAGCCGCTGGTCGTGCGTCCGACCAGCGAGACGATCATCGGCGAGGCATTCGCGGAATGGATTCAATCGTACCGCGATCTGCCGCTGCTGATCAACCAATGGGCGAATGTGGTGCGCTGGGAAATCCGCACCCGTCCTTTCCTGCGCACCACTGAATTCCTGTGGCAGGAAGGGCACACCGCCCACGCTACCCACGACGAAGCCGAAGCCGAGACGCTGCAAATGCTCGACGTATATAACGACGTGGTGGTCAACATGTGTGCGATCCCGGTCATCAAAGGACAAAAGAGCGACAGCGAACGCTTTGCCGGGGCGCTGCGCACCTACACCATCGAGGGCATGATGGGCGATAAGCGCGCCTTGCAGTGCGGCACCAGCCACAATCTGGGTCAGAATTTCGCCACTGCCTTCAATATGCAGTTTCTCGATGAGAACAATCAGCGCCAGAGCTGCTGGACGACCTCATGGGGCTTTAGCTGGCGCGTGGTCGGCGCGGTCATCATGACGCATGGCGACGAGAAGGGCTTGCGTCTGCCGCCGCTGCTGGCGCCCATTCAGGCAGTGATCGTGCCGATCTTCAAGACCGACGACGAACGTACCAGCGTCATGGCAGCCGCCAACACGGTCAAAGCGGCGCTCGTCGCCGCCGACGTGCGCGTCCACATCGACGCGCGCGATTATCAGCCCGGTTACAAGTACAACGACTGGGAGATGCGCGGCGTTCCGGTGCGTCTGGAGATCGGTCCGCGCGACGTGCAGAATGGCACGGTCGTGGCGGCGCGGCGCGATGTGCCCGGCAAAGAGGGCAAGGCATTCTTCAGGCAGGAGGGGATCGCGGAACAGGTGCGCGACCTGCTCACGGCGATTCAGGCAAATATGCTGGCGCAGGCGACCACATTCCGCGACGCCAACATCGTCGATGTGACCAGCTACGACCAGCTCAAAGAAGTGGTCGAGGCGGGCGGGTTTGCGCGCGGCTGGTGGAACGAAAACCGTGAACTGGAAGCCCAGATCAAGACCGAGACGGGCGCGACGCATCGCTGCTACCCGCTCGAACAACCGAGCGGCGGCGGTGTCGATTTTATGACCGGGCAGCCCGCCGAGCGGGTGGCGCTGTTCGCGCGAGCGTATTAGAAGCGGACTTTACCAGGGGCAGGGGGTTGGCACGCCAGCGCCAGCCCCCTGTTTCTTCACGTTTCCCCACAGGTTACCGTTCAGCGGCGTTTTAACAGCGCCAACAGACCGCCTGCCTCCAGGATCGCCCGCACCTGATCGGGCAGGGATGGCAGCGCGAACGTCTCGCCCGCCGCCGTGATCGTCGCGCTGTCGGCGTCATACTCGATCACATCCCCGGTCGTGACCCGCTTGTAAAGCCCTGGCACGACCGCCGCATAAATCCCCTGATTGATGCAGTTGCGGAAATACAGCCCGCCGAACGACTCCGCGACGATCAGGCGCACACCCAGCGTCTTGAGCGCGGTCACCGCCTGTTCACGGCTGCTGCCCATGCCCCAGCTGCGTCCCGCGATGATCGCATCACCGGGATGCGCATTTGCCGCGAACGTGGGATCGAGGTCTTCCAGCGCGTGTGCGGCGATCGCGGCGGGATCACGTAGTGTGTAGGTGTACTTGCCAGGAAAGATGAGATCGGTGTTCACGTCGTCACCATAGACCCAGACGCGATGTGTCGTGATCATGATCGCACCGCCTCGATCGACTCGACGGGCACGATCGCCCCCGCCACTGCTGCCGCCGCCACGACCGCCGCATTTGCCAGATAGATCGGTGCATCGGGCGTGCCCATGCGTCCGTGAAAGTTGCGACTGCCTGAGATGATGCTGGCTTCCCCGACCGCCGGGACGCCCATATGATTGCCCATGCACGCGCCACAGCCAGGCGTGCCGATAGCAGCCCCCGCCGCGATCAGATCGCCCAGTACGCCCGATGCTGCCGCCCGTGCCAGCACATCGCGGCTGGCAGGGATGACGATCAGGCGCGCCCTGAGCGTCTGTCCGCGCACGACCGCCGCCGCCGCCGCCAGATCGTCGTAGCGTCCGCCTGTGCAGGTGCCGATGAACCCCTGCTGAATCGGCGTCCCGGCGATCCGACTGAGCGGCACGACCGTATCCGGCGAACCGGGCAGCGCGATCAGCGGTTCGAGCGCATCCAGGTCGATGGTGTGCGTCTGGTCGTAGCGCGCGTCGGCGTCGGGGTAGATCGGGGTGTAGGGGCGCGTGCGCCTGCCTTCGAGCGCGTCGAACACGACCTGATCGGGCGGCATGTAGGCGCTCATGGCGCCGAATTCCGCCATCATGTTCGGCAGCACCGGGCGATCGTCCAGAGGCAGCGACTCCATCCCATTCCCGGCGAACTCGACCGCGCGATAGGCGCCGCCGCTCACCGTCAGGTCGGCGCACAGCCGCAGCGCGATGTCTTTGGCGGTCACGCCGCGACGCAAGCGACCGTGCAGCAGCACGCGCAAGGTCTCAGGCACGCGAATCCACAGGCTGCCAGTCGCCCACAGCGCAGCCATTTCGGTGCGTCCGACGCCCATGCCAAACGCGCCCATCCAGCCAAAATGGGTGGTGTGGCTGTCCGACCCGAAGATCACCTCGCCAGGCAGGATCAGCGCTTCTTCACTGATCACCTGATGACAGATGCCGCGCCCGATCTCGAAAAAGTGGCTGATGCCCTGCTCACGCACGAACGCGCGAATCTCGATATGATTTTGCGCGTGCGCGGTGGTCGGCGCGGGGGCGGCGTGATCGAGCGTGACGGCGATCCGATCGGGGTCGAACACGCGCGCGACGCCGATCTCCGCGAAAATCTTGGCGATCGCCGCCGTGTTGTCATGGCTGAATACCAAATCGGGGCGCACGATCAGCACTTCACCCGCCCGCGCCGACTCAACCCCCGCCGCCCGCGCCAGCACCTTTTCCACAAACGTAAACCCTGTCATCTTTATTGCTCCCTGTTTTTCTTCCACCCTTCGCGCCTTCCTGTTCATCTCTTGATTTTCATCTCACCCCACCGCCGCACGCAGCAGCGCGTCGATCTCGTCGAGCGTGAGCGGCTGCGCGTCCGCCTGCGCCTTGATGTCGCGCGTGACCGCCCGCACCGTGTCGTCATCCAGATCGAGTCCGATCGTCCGCGCCCGATCGCGCACCGCATTCCACCCGGTCAGGCGGTGTCCGATGGCGATCGAGCGCGTCACGCCAAAGTCGTCGGGATCGATTACCTCGTAACTTGTCGGGTCGGCTAAGACCGCCTTGGCGTGGATGCCGGCTTTGTGAATGAACGCGCTCGATCCGGTGATGTAGTTGCTGAACGGGATGTCCAGGTCGCAGATGTGCGCGATCAGTCGATCCAGCTCAGGCAGCAGCCGCAGCGCATACTTGCGCACATACGCTCGATCGAGCGTGTACAGCCGAGCGATCAGCCCGCCCAACGGCGTGATGCCGTTGCGTTCGCCAATGCCTAAGACAGTGGTATCAATATGAGTCGCGCCGGCTTCGAGCGCCGCGCACGCATTGGCGATCGCGCAGCCGGAGTCGTTATGTCCGTGAAATTCGATGTCCAGCCCGGTCAGCCGCACCAACTGACCGACCAGCGCGCCGACCTGGGTCGGAGTCGCCACGCCGACCGTATCCGCCACGCCCAGACGATCAACCGTGCCGGAGTCCGCTACCGCCAGGTACACGCGCAAGAGGTCGCTCTCGCGGCTGCGGAAGCTGTCCTCGGTGCTGAAACGCAGTATCAGGTTGGGCGCCTGACGGCGGATGAAGGTCAGCACGTCGAGCGCGGTGTCGATGATGGCGGGGATGGCTTTGCCGTGACTGTGCTGCATCAGCTGCGGCGAGGTGCCGATCAGCACGTCAATCCCGTCCACGCCTGTTTCGAGCGCGCGCATCGCATCCTCACGCGCACAGCGGACGTGCGTCAGGATTTTAGCGTTCAGCCTGGCGGCGACGACGGCACGAATGTCCGCCGCGCTCTGAGGCGAGGCGAGCGGGGAGGTCATCTCGATCATCTCGACGCCAAAGCGGTCGAGCAGGTGGGCGATCTCCAGCTTTTGCGCGGTCGTGAAGGTCGCAGTGCCGAATTGTTCACCCTCACGCAGGGTCGATTCGATGATGGCGAAATGATGCAAGGGCATAAGGCATCCTCCTGTAGGGACGCATAACCGTGCGTCCGATCATTTACAATCGCGGAATGGCGGACGCCAGCACACGCACAGCGCGTACATATTCATCCAGGTCGATCCGTTCTTCGGGTGTGTGGTCGAGCGCCGAGTCGCCCGCGCCGTAGGCGGCGATCGGACAATCCCACAGGCGCCCGACGATGTTCATATCGCTCGTTCCGGTCTTGTGGACAAACGCGGGTGTGCCGCCCTGTTCGCGGATGGCACCCCGCAGCGCCCGCGTCACGGTCGTGTCCTTGTCCGCGACGATCGCCCGCTCGTGCCCGCTGCATGTGACCGTACCGTCTTCAGTCAGCGCGGCGATCAGCTCTGCTGCCGACTCAGGCATGACGCCCGGCGGCAGTCGCAGTCCGATCGTCACATCCGACCAGCCAACCACGCCGTCGCTGCCGCTGTAAATCGCCTGGACGGTCGCGTCGATGCGCCCGAACACGCGCTCGATCCCGGCGTTGTGTCGATCGACCCAGGCGCGCACGCGATTGCAGAATGCCACCGCGCGATCGCCCGGTGAGGCGATCTGTCCGGCACTGTGAGCGAGTCCGCCGCGCCATGTCCAGCGCGCGATCAGCCGTCCTTTGTAGCCCAGCGTGATCCGATCCCACGACGACGGCTCCCCAATCAGACACGCCGAAGGTGCGTACTGGCGCACGGCATAATGCGCGCCCTTGCTCGACGCCGATTCTTCCTCGACCGCGCCAATGACGATCACGCGCGCATCGGTCGGGATCGTGCCGTCGGCATGGGCGATCGCCGCCGCCGCTGCGAACGCGCACAACGATCCTTTGGCATCGACTGCGCCGCGTCCATGCAGCACTCGTCCGTCTGTATGCACAGGCAGCGCCGCGCCAAAGGTATCGATGTGTCCGAGCAGGACGATCTGGCGTGCGCCTGTGCCGAATTCGCCGATCGCGTTACCAGCGGCGTCGCGGGTGGCGCGCGTCGCACCGTGCGCGCCCATCCAATCGACCAGATGCGCGACGGCGCGCGATTCATCGCCCGACGGCGAGTCGATCGCCACCAGATCGCACAGCAGCGATTCGGCGGAAAATGCAGGTATTGTCTCTGCAATGCGCGTTCCTGCGTCAATGGGATGCGACATCGTGCAGCGCCCCCTCGACGGCATCTGCTAATTGCGCTGCTTCGTGATCGCTCAGGATCAACGGCGGCAGCAGTCGCAAGACCGTCTTGCCCGCTGGCAGTGCCAGCACGCCGCGCGCCGCCAGCGCCGCCAGCACCGGCTGCACGCGATCGCGCAGCTCGATCCCGATCATCAACCCGCGTCCGCGAAGCTCTCGCACGCCTGGCAGGTCACGTCCGCCCAAATCCGCGATCAGCCGCGCACCCAGGTCACGCGAGCGAGTCGGCAGGTCGGCGTCACGAATGGCGGTCAGCGCCGCGACCGCCGCCGCGCACGCCAGCGGATTGCCGCCAAAGGTGCTGCCATGCGATCCGGCGGGCAGCGTCCCAAGCGCGCCGCGCCATGCCACCGCGCCCATCGGTACGCCCCCGGCGATCCCTTTCGCCAGCACCAGCATGTCCGGGACGATCTCCGGCGCGATCTGAAAGCCGAACCATGCGCCCGTGCGTCCCCATCCGGTCTGAATCTCATCCAGCACCAGCAGGACGCCGTGCGCATCGCACAGCGCGCGTAGCCCACGTAAATAGTCGGCGTCGGCGGGATGCACACCGCCCTCGCCCTGGATCGGCTCGATCACTACCGCCGCGATGGTCGAGTCGATCGCGGCACGCGCCGACTCCAGATCGTTGTAGCTGACATGGGTCACGGTCGGCAGCGTCCAGCCAGCGAATGGCTCACGGTATTCCTTGTTCCAGGTCAGACCGAGCGCGCCCATCGTCCGCCCATGAAAGCCGCGCCGCGCCGCCACGATTCGATCGCGTCCGGTCAGCAACCGCGCGACCTTGAGCGCGCCTTCGGTCGCCTCGGCGCCGCTGTTACACAGGAAGATGCGATCGAGTCCGGCAGGCAGCAGACTCGCCAGCAGCGCCACCAGCTCGGCGCGGCGATCGTTGTAAAACGCTTCGCTACAGGTGACCAGCGTGCCCGCCTGCGCGACGATCGCCGCCGTGACATCCGGGTGACAGTGACCGAGCAGCGCCACGCCCTGTCCGCTGGTGGCGTCGAGATAGGCGCTGCCGTCGCTGTCCCAGACGGTGCAGCCTTGTCCGCGCACTAATGCGATCGGACGTTTGCTGTAAGCGCCGGAAGCGTGGCGGTCTTCGATAGTTTGAATCGAGTCGTGTATGAGGACAGTCATGATGTGAACACTGTCCCGGCGCCGTCGAGCGCCTGTGCCAGCCCGTCGGAGATGCGCCCGTCGGCGATGGTGACGCGCACGACGCCGCCATTCAGCGCCTCACGCGCGCCGATGACTTTGCGTTTCATGCGCCCTGCCGCCCAGGTGAGCGCCCGCTCGATGTCGGCGCCGCGCACCGCCTTGACCAGCGAGTCCGGGTCGGCGTAGTCGCGGTACAGCCCACGCACATTGCTCAGGATCACCAGATCATCGGCGCCGACCGCCGCCGCGATCGCCGCCGCCGCGCGATCGCCGTCGATATTCAGCAGTCCGTCGGGACTGAGCGCCAGCGGCGGGACGACGAAGGTCTGTCCATCCGCCAGCGACGAGAGCAGACGTTCGGCATCGACGCCAGTGATCGCGCCGCTGTAGTCATCGTGGATCAGCCGCACCCGCCCGTTGACCAGGGCGCGCACCGCATCCTTGCGCGTCGCGGTGATCACGGCGCCCATCGCGACAGCATCGACGCCATGCTCGCACAGCCGCTCGACCAGATCGGCACTGACTCCATGCGCCGCCTCGACGTACAGATCGCGCGTCGGCGCATCGGTATAGCGCGAGACGTGGCCGCTCGGACTGGTAATCGTGCGGGTCGTGACTCCGCGTTCAGCGCACAGCCGATCGAGCGACGCACTGACGCCGTGTACGACGATGACAGGACGATCCGCCGCTGCACGCGCGATCCCCCCGACGCACGCCGCTATGTCTACGCCCGCCCCGCCGCCGATTTTGACCACCAGCGGCGCGATCGCCGCGCGCGTCATTATGTCCGCTGTGTACAGATGAATGTCGATCACCAGACTGGCACCCGCACTCGCTACGATCATGGATACACCCCGATCATGTCTAAGCCGTCCATTTCATCGAACCCGCACATCAGATTGAGACACTGCACCGCCGATCCCGCCGCGCCTTTGCCCAGGTTGTCCAGCGCGGACACCACCACCACATGACGCGGATCGTCCGCGTCCAGTTCAAAGCCGACATCGCAAAAGTTCGTCCCGGCGACGATGCGCGGTTCGGGCAGGCGGTGCATCCCGGTCTTGCCCGCCACCAGCCGCACGAACGGCTCGTCTTTGTAGGCGCCGCGATACAGGCGCCACAGCTCTTTATCGGTCAGCGGCGCGTTGGTGGTCACATGCGCGACGACATGAACGCCGCGTATCATTTCGATCGCGGTGATCGCCAGATGCACCCTGACGCCCGCGCCCAGGATCAGCGCGACTTCGGCGCCGTGACGATGCCCGGTCGCCTTATAGGTGCGCACTGCGCCGCTGCGAATAGGGTGATGTGATCCGGTACTGACGACCGCGCCCCCTTCTGACGAGCCGACGCTGACCGCGCACGCCGCATAGTCGATCAGTCCGGCACGCGCCAGCGGCAGCAGCGCCAGATTGACCGCCGTCGCATTGCAGCCGACGCCGCTGGCACAGCTGGCGCCGCGCAAGCGGTCGCGGTTCACCTCTGGCAAGCCGTACACGAACCGATCCACCCATGCTGCCGGACGCGCATCGCCGCCGCCGTCGGACTCTCCGCCGCCATCGGAGTCTCCGCCGTACCAGCGCGCGTAAGCATCCGAGTCGTGCAGACGAAAGTCGGCGCTGAGATCGATGATCACAGGCGCCAGCGCCGCCAACCGATCGATCTGGCGCGCTGCTTCGCCATGCGGCAGACACAAAAACAGCGCGTCGCAGGTCGTCAGCGCGTCGGGGTGGATGAACTGGAGACTCGATCGTCCGCGCAAGCCGGGATGCACGGCGTGGACGTAATGCCCGGCGTTGTCGCGGCTGGTAATCTGTGTCACGGTGACGCGCGGGTGCGACCGCAGATAACGCAGCAGTTCGCCACCCGTGTAGCCGCTGCCACCGACGACGCCGACTTTGAGCGTAGTGGCTGGCGTCACGCCCGTACCCCAATCGTGTCGATGCCGATGGTGTCGAGCGCATAGGCGACTACCTCGGACGCGATGTCTATCCCGGTTGGCGCGCTGCTATTGCGGAATTCCATCGTGTGATTGATCTCGTTGATCAGCAGCCCGTCGGCGGACTCGAACACGTCGAGCGCCAGCACCCCGCCGCCGACCGCCCGCGCCGCCCGCTGACACAGGTCATCCAGCTCCGGCGTGACCGGGCAGTTCGACGCCACGCCGCCGCGCGCGGTGTTGGTGATCCAGTGCGGAGAGGTGCGATAGATGGCGCAAATGGTGCGATCGCCAACCACGAACGCGCGTATATCCCGCCCTGGCTTTTCGACGTACCCCTGAATGTAGCTGGTGTGATGGTTGTAATCGCCCAGCGTGTATTTGTGTTCCAGGATCGACTCGGCGCTCTGACGGTCATCGACGCGCGCCAGCAGCCGCCCCCATGATCCGGTCACGGGTTTCAGCACGGCGGGATAGCCGATCGAGTCAATGGCGTCGAGGCTGCTCTCTTCGGTGAAGGCGATGCGGACGCCCGGCTGCGGCACGTCGGCGGCTGCCAGTGCCAGGGTGGTCAATGCTTTGTCGGCACAGACGCGGGCGGTGTCGTAAGCATTGATCGTCGGGATGCCCCAGCTATTCAGCACTGCCAGCGTGTACAACCCACGTGACGTGCTGACCGCCCGCTCCAGGATCAGGTCATAATCGCGCCAGGGGGCGCCCGATGGCGCCGACTGGTCGCCCCTTGCTGTCAGATCGAGGACGAGATCGCGGTCGAGGATCACGTCGGGCGTGACGCCGTGCCGCTCGAACGCCGCGATCAGCAGCTTTTCTTCTGGTCTGATGGTGGTGACGAGGATGCCGATGCGCGTGCTCATTCGCCCCAGTCCTCTTCGGTCTGGGGCGCGGCTGCCAGCGCCAGCGGGTCGAGCGCGACGATCTCCAGCTCGGCGCCGCAGTCGGGACAGGCGATCAGCTCGTTCTGCATGGCGTCGGCGGGAATGGCGACATCGGCTTCACAATCGGGACAGGTGGCGAAACGGGTCATGGGTGCGATCACTCCTGGACTGGAAATAAAAAAACCGCCCTGTCCGGGCGGTTCGAGGTACAACGCAGTGCGCTGTCGTCTGAAACGCAAAAATCCCGGACGGTTAGGTCGGGCTGCGCTTCTTGCTCTTGCTGACGATCAGGGCGGTGAACATGGTGCGTGATGCTTTCGCGGCGTATGCGCCGCAGGCTGTAAAACTGATTTCAGCATACGGGATAAATGGGGACTGGGAGTCTTGTCAACATTTCCAAAGTTGTTTAGACAGGTTGCATAGAATCAAGTCAACCCATGTGTGTTTGAAATGCGTTATGATTGAGTTTGTAATTATCGACCTGGATTATAGATTTTGGAAAACGGTTCGACTCATGGCTGACGTCTTCATCTCATATTCGCGCCGCGACATCGACTTTGCCCGCCGACTGTTCAGCTCATTGGAGCGCAGCGGACGCGACACCTGGATCGACTGGGACGACATCCCCTTTTCCGCCGATTGGTGGACAGAGATCAGGAAGAATATTGAAGCTGCCGAGTCGCTGGTGTTCGTGATCACGTCAGAGTCGCTGTCCTCCCCGGTCTGCGCCGACGAACTCGATTATGCCATTCAGCTCAACAAACGGCTGATCCCGGTGCTGCGTACCGACATCGACGAGCCAAAAATGGCGGCGGTCTGGTTCGACAAAGTATGGGAAATGAAGGCGCGCGCCAACTGGCGCCATCTCAAAGGGCTGAACTGGCTGTTTTTCCGCGACACCGATCTCTACGAGCGCGCCTACGGCTCGATGCTGGAGGTGCTGGAACTCGACCTGTCGCATGTGCGCGCCCATACCCGTGTGCTGGTGCGCGCCTGTGAATGGCAGGAATCGCAGGGCGAGGACTCGGTGCTGCTGCGCGGCGGCGAGCTGGCGGTCGCTGAAACGTGGCTGAAGACAGCCGATCAGAACAAGTCCGAACCCGCGCCGATCAAGCTCCAGCGCGATTATATCGCCGCTAGCCGCGCCGCCGAGGACGAACGCCGCGCCTTCACCCTGAATCTGGAGACGCGCGCGCAGGAAGCCTCGCGCCAGGCGGATCGCCTCGCCAAACAAACCCGCCAGTTCCGCACGATCGCGGTCATCCTGGCTGCCCTGGTCGTGTTAGGACTGATCGGCGGGGCAGCGCTGGTCTCGATCGGCGTGCAGACCACCAGTGCGCTGGCGACCGCGACCGCCGCCCTCAGCACCGCGCAGTACCTGGCGGATGCAGCGCTGGCGACCCTGGCTCCCGTCCCGGCGACTCTGACCGCCGTTGCGAATGAAATCTCGACCGGACGCGCCCGGATCGAGTCGCTGCGTCTGGCGGCGCTGGCGCAAAGCGCGCTCGATGATCCAGCACAAGGCGCCGAGGCTGCCGCGCTGCTCGGAATCCGCGCCATGCGCGCCGCCTATACCGACCAGGCGGACAGCATGTTGCAGCTCGCGCTCGACCGTTTGTATACGCTGCGGGTGTTCGATCACGGCGACAGCATCCTGGGAGCGGCACTCAGCCCCGACGGGACGCGCCTGGTCACGGCGGGACTCGATGGCAGCGCAATCCTGTGGGATACAGCCAGCGGGGACAAAGTGCGCACCTTCCAATCACAGGACGACGCGCTCACCAGTGTCTCTTTCAGCCCCGACGGTCTGCTAGTCGCCACCGGGTCGATCGACGGCTCGGTCTGGATCCGCGACGCCGAGTCGGGCGCGCCCAATCAGCGCATCGCCGCTCATGCTGCTGGCGTCAACACCGTCGCCTTCAGCCCGGAGGGATTTCGGCTGCTCACAGGCGGACGCGATACCGCCGTGCGTCTGTGGGATGTCAAGTCGGGCGATCTGATCCGCGCCTTCGACGGACATTTGGCGAATGTGAACGCGGTCGCTTTCAATCCGAGTGGGGACGATTTCATCACCGGCAGCGGTGTGCTGCTGGGTGGCGCCGACGCGCTGGTGCGTGTGTGGGATCCTGTCAGTGGATTCGCCACACGGGTGCTGAGCGGGCACAGCGTCGGCGTGACCAGCGTCGCCTACAGCCAGGACGCCCATTTGATCGTCAGTGGCAGCCGCGACTCGACCGTGCGCCTGTGGGACAGCGCCACCGGAGCGGAAATGGTCGTTCTGCGTGGACACGAACAGGGTGTGACCGATATCGATATTTCCCCGGACAGTGCCTCCATTCTCAGCGGCGGGCGCGACAATAGCGCGCTGCTATGGGACAGCCTGACGGGAGAGACGCGCCGCCGCTTCGAGGGGCACAGCCTGCCGATCAGCGCGGTGCAGTTCAGCGCCGATGGAGCAATCATCCTTACCGCCAGTCAGGATGGCACCGCCCGCCTGTGGGACGCCCAGCTGAACGATCCCGACAATGTTTTCATCGGGACGACCGACGGCTTGACCGCATCGAGCGTCAGCCCGGACGGACGGCTGATTGTGACAGCGGGCAACGACTCGGTCGTGCGCCTGTGGGATGGCGCCGATGGCAGGCTGCTCGGCATGTTGAGCGGACACAGCGATGTCGTCAACGCGGTGGCATTCAGCAGCGATGGGACGCTCGTCCTCACCGGATCGCGCGATGGCAGCGCCAGATTGTGGGACGCCACCACCCGCACGCTGATCTACAGTATTGAGGGACATCGCGGCGAGGTCACCGCCATCGCCTTCGATCCGAATGGGGAGACGCTGATCACGGCGGGCGAAGACCGCTCGATCCGCATCTGGGACGCCGCTTCCGGGCAATTACTGCGTGTGATGTTCGGACACGCCGACCGCATCACCGGACTGGCTTTCAGCCCGGACGGCAGCGTCTTTGCCAGCGCCGCGCGCGACTCCAGCGTGCGCGTGTGGACGACCGCGACCGGACGCGAGCGCCGCCGTATGAATATCGGCGTCGATTGGGCGACCGCGATCGCTATCAATGCCGATGCCAGTACGATCGCCTCCGCCGGACGCGATTCTGTCATTCGCATGTTCGACACCGACAGCGGGAGTGAAGTGAGCAAATTGGAGGGACACACTGGGTTGGTCGCCTCGGTGCGTTTCAACCGCGATGGGACGCGGCTGTTGAGCGCCGGCTTTGACGGCACCGCCCGGCTGTGGGATTTGAATGCCCGCACGCTGCTGCGCACCTTCGACAACTTCGACGATTGGGCGATCGGGGTCGGCTTCAGCGCGGACGAACGTGCGGTGGTGATCACGGGTGATCAGGGACGAGCGGTGCGCTGGTGGGTGGATACGCGCGCCTTTGCGGATGCCGCCTGCGACAGCCTGGTACGCGATTTCAGCCGCAACGAGCGGTTACGCTATTTTGTCGATGCGACGCCGACGTGCCAGGAGTAGGGACGCATAACGATGCGTCCGTCGTATTCGCCTGTGCATCCGGGTATGACTTCTCCGCTCGATCGGGGATGTGTCTGCCTGATCGGGGGTGTTTTGTGGTAGAATAGAAATTCTAACCCAAGACGATCCCGATGCAAATCGAACACCTCTCCCTGACTCATTTCCGCAATTATGCCCGGCTGGAATTGTCGCTGCCCGCTGGACAGCCGGTGCTGCTGGTAGGAGCCAATGCCCAGGGCAAGACCAGCCTGCTGGAGGCGATCTACTACCTGGCGACCGCCAAATCTCCCTACACCCAGAGCGACCGCCAGTTGATCCATTGGCGCGCCGAAAACGACCCGGTGCCAGTGGCGCGCGTGAGCGGGGAGATTATCAGCCGCCGCAAGGCGCGCGTGCGTCTGGAGATCACGCTGGCGCTGGAAAAGACCCCCGAAGGGGAGCCGCGCCTGCGCAAGATCGTGCGCATCAACGGCGTCGATAAGCGCGTCATGGACCTGATCGGGCTGCTGAACGTCGTGCTGTTCCTGCCGCGCGATCTGACGCTGATCGAGGGCGCCCCATCCGACCGCCGCCGTTTCATCGACGACACGCTGAGTCAGATGGACGCCACCTATGTCGAGGCGCTGGCGCTGTACGAAAAGGTGCTGCCACAGCGCAACGCGCTCTTGCGCCGGATTGCCGACGGGGCAGCCAGCGTGCGTGAGCTGCCTTTCTGGGACGAAAAACTGATCGCGTCGGGCAGCATCATCGTCGCGGGACGGCAAAAATTCCTGCGTGAACTCGAATACGAGGCACAGCGCGCCCACCACGATCTGACCGGACGCCGCGAGACGCTGACGCTGCGTTATCAGCCCAGCTTCGCGCCGACGACGGGCGGGGCGGGGCAGATGTCCTTCGACGCGCTCGGACTCGACCTGCACCGTGAGCTGACCCCCGACCAGATCGCGCCCCAGTTCGCAGACCAGCTTCAGCGCGATCAGCGCGAGGCGATCCATCGGGGCATGACCCAGAGTGGACCGCACCGCGACGAACTGCGGCTGCTGATCAACAACCGCGATGTCGGACAGTATGGCAGCCGGGGACAATCGCGCACGGCGGTGCTGGCGTTCAAGCTGGCAGAGCTGGCATGGATGCGCGATCACATCGGCGAATGGCCCGTGCTGCTGCTGGACGAGGTGGCGGCGGAATTAGACGCCGCGCGCCGGGCGTATCTGCTCGACCGCATCGACGGCGCCACGCAAACGCTGATGACCACCACCGAGATGGATATTTTCACGCCGGAATTCCGCCAGCGCGCAGCGATCTGGCAGGTGAACGAGGGACAGATCGAGACGGGTGAGTAATCCGCCAGGAAAGTAACCAACGGAAAAGATGAACTGGAGATTCAGAGACTGGGCGCAACAGCACCTGGCACGGGTAGAAGCAGCCCGTCAAAAACAGGACCAAAGTTTAGGCAAGGATTAGACCACGCGCGTAACAGCCCTATGGTGTGACCCATACCACTCGATCATGATATGATGGGCGCACCAGATTACGAGAATCATTCGATTCACTACTCAAGAGGTGTAGGCATGTCGGTGACATACGCGGGATGGCGTCCTTATCCGGCACGGCAGGTGTGGCATCAGCCGTCGATCAATGGCGAGCTGATCACCTGGGTCGATTTTCACAGTCCTGAGTTCGACAACGTGCGTGATGTGCATGTGCTGCTGCCGCCGTCGTATCGGCGCGACGCCGAGCGGCGTTACCCGGTGCTGTACATGCACGACGGACAAAACCTGTTCGACGAGCGTGTCAGTTTTGGCGGACAGGATTGGCGCGTGGATGATACCATGCAGGTGCTGGCGAGCGAGGGCATCGAGGCGATCGTGGTCGCGCTCAACCACGCCAACGAGCGGCGAGTCTCGGAATACAATCCGTTTCCGCATTTCTGGAACGGCAGCGGCGATACCTATCTGCGCTTCCTGCGCGAGACGGTCAAGCCGACGATCGACCGCGACTATCGCACCCTGAGCGATCGGGCGCACACCGGGATTCTCGGATCGTCGATGGGCGGGCTGATCAGCCTGTACGCATTTTTCGCTGCGTCCGACGTGTTCGGGTTTGCCGGGGCGATGAGTCCGGCGTTCTGGGTCGGCGGCGGGGCGATCTACAACGTGGTCGAGCGCTATGCGCATGTGCCGGGTAAGCTGTATCTGGACAATGGCACCCGCGAAAACAGCGCGCGCCGGATGAGCGCGCTGCTCACCAATTACGGCTACCGCAAGGATCACGACCTGAAATATGTGGTCGAACACGACGGTGAGCATACCGAGGCAGCGTGGGCGCGGCGGCTGCCGGACGCGCTGCGATTCCTGCTGCGCTGAACGTTGGACAATACGAGAAAAGACGATCATGGCTGTGCAAACCAGGCGGCGCATGACGCCGGACGAATTTCTGGCTTTCGAGCGCGCATCCACGACGCGGCACGAGTACATCGACGGCGAGATCCGCGCGATGGCGGGCGCCAGTGAACGGCACATCGATATTCAAGTCGATCTGCAAACTCTGTTGAATATCCAGCTTCGGGGAAAACCATGCAAGGTCTTCAACAGCGAGATGCGTGTGCAGTTGGCGAGTGGCAACTATACCTATCCCGATGCTTCGGTCGTGTGTGGCGAGCGTCAATTCCGTGAAAATACACGTCCCGATACGCTCCTCAACCCGACTGTGATCATCGAGGTCATTTCACCGTCTACCGCTGCTTATGATCATACCGACAAACTGACGCGCTATATGGCGATCGAGTCGGTGCGACAGATCGTGCTGGTCGAGCAGGATGTGCCGGGAGTCATCTGCTACACGCGCGGCGACAACGGTGGGTGGCAGTTCTCAGCCGCGATCGGGCTGGACTCGACGCTGGCACTGGACTCGATCGGCTGCACGCTGGCGCTGGCGGACGTGTACGCCAAAGTGACTTTTCCGCCAGCCGAGGATCACCAGGAGGCGTGAGGGGACTGTCCCGGCGCGCGGCAATGCAGGTAGACCCTTGTCATCGGCGTCGTGATCTCCTAAGATACACTTCATATTCCGATCCACAGACAGCAGGCGCCGCGTGTTGCGCGGCTTAATGACCTGCCGAGGTGAGGGCAAACGACATCGCATCCCGATGCCGACCCCCACGCGCGCAGCGCTGTTTGTGGGGGTCGGCTTTGTTTTACCCCGGCTGCAACTGCCGGGTCGAGTGGAGTGGTAAGGGAGTAGGGCGCGTGGCAATCACCAGAGAACGTAAAGAAGACCTGGTTGAGATCTACCGCGAAATCCTGGCGAGAACCGATGGGTTCATCATCACGGACAATCGCGGACTGACGGTCGCCAAGCTCGACGATCTGCGCAACAAGCTGCGGGAAGCCTCCGGCACGTACATGATCACGAAAAACACCCTTTTCGAGATCGCACTGCGTGACAACGGCTGGCCCGTGCCTGAAGCGCTGCTGACAGGTCCATCGGCAGTGGCGTTCGGCATGGGCAACCTGCCGGGCATCGCCAAGCTGGTGCAGGCATATGCGAAGGACAACAGTGAGTTGTTCGTCGTCAAAGGCGGGGTGTTTGGCAACGCGATTTTCCAGGCAAAAGACCTGGAAGCTGTGTCCAACCTGCCGACGATGGACGAACTGCGCGCCCAGCTCGCCGGACTCATCGTCCAGCCTGCGTCGCAGCTCGCCGGGATCATCGCCGCCGCGACAGGTCAGATCGTCAACGTCGTCCAGGCATACCTGGATGACCGTCAATCAGGCGAGGAAGCCGCCTAACGGCGCCTTTGCTCGCATCGGCTGTGGACGCATAAAAATGCGTCCGTTTCAACACAAGGCATTTCAGACAAGTCATACACACACCCATAATTCAAGAAGGATAATCTCGTGGCGAATTTGACTCAACTGGTCGATGACCTTAGCGCACTGACCATCCTCGAAGCGTCGGAACTGAAGAAGATGCTTGAGGAAAAGTGGGGCGTCACCGCTTCCAGCGGCGGCGGCGGCATGATGATGATGGCGGCACCGGGTGCTGGCGGCGCGGCTGCGGTCGCGGAGCCAGTGGAAGAGCCGACCGAATTCAACGTCATCATCGACGACGTAGGTCCCAAGAAGATCAACGTCATCAAGGCAGTGCGCCAGCTCACCAACCTCGGTCTGAAGGAAGCGAAGGATATGGTCGAAGCCGACAAACCGACCGTTCTCGAAGGCGTGAGCAAGGAAAAAGCGGAAGAAGCCAAGACCGTCATCGAAACCGAAGGCGCGAAGGTCATCATCAAGCCGGTCGTCTAAGGGCGATCGCGTCAAATCGGGTCTGGCGACCCAGCTGTGTATAAAACGGACGGCGCAGCGCGCCGTCCGTTTTTATTTCACAAGCGGACGCATCGTTATGCGTCCCGATACAACGGCGCCAATGCCTGATCCAGGTCGGCGATCAGGTCGGCGCTGTCCTCGATGCCGATGGCAAAGCGCACCAGATTGTCTTTGATGCCCAATGCCGCGCGCTCTGCGGGTGATTTGTCGGAATGGCTCATGATCGCCGGCTGCTGGATCAGGCTCTCGACTCCGCCCAGGCTGGCGGCGATGTGCGGGATCGTCAGGCGGTCGATGAAAGCTGATGTCTCATCCAATGTACCGCGCACCTCGAATGTCACCACCCCGCCGCAGCCGCGCATCTGCTCACAGGCGATGGCGTAATCGGGATGCGACGGCAGACCGGGATACCAGGCGCGCTCGATCGCCGGATGGCGTTCCAGGTATTCCGCGATCGCCTGGGCGTTGGCGTTGTGGCGCGCCACGCGCAGCGCGACTGTCTTCATGCCGCGCTCCAGCAGGTACGCCGCGCCCGGATCGACGATCCCGCCCAGCAGGACGCGGGCGTCGCGCAAGGCGGCGATGCGATCGCGCCGACCGATCACTGCGCCCATCAGCAGGTCGTTGTGACCGGACAGATACTTGGTGGCGCTGTGGACGACAAAATCGATCCCGAATTCCAGCGGACGCTGATTGATCGGGCTGGCAAAGGTGCTGTCGATCATGGTCATCAGACGGTGTTTTTTGGCAAAGCCGACCAGGGCGCGCAGATCGGTCACACGCAGATACGGATTGGTCGGGCTTTCCGAGAGGATGAGCCGTGTCTTTTTCGGGATGTACGCCGCCGCGAGCGCATCCAGATCGTTGGGCGGGACGAGCGTGCTGTCGATGCCGAACTTCTGTAAGAAGTTCATACAGAATTCGATGGTGTGACGATAACAGTCGTCGGTGATCAGCACATGCGTATCAGGACGCAGCACGGTCAGCAGCACCGACGAGATCGCCGCCATGCCGCTCGGATACAACAGCGCATCTTCACCACCCTCCAGTGCCGCCACCTTGCGCTCGATCGCATCAACGGTCGGGTTGCCCAGGCGGGCATATTCCTCATAATCGACGGGTTCGCCGCGCGCCTTGCGTCCGAGATGGGCTACCAGGTCGGCGGTATTCTCGTAGACGAAGGTGGCAGAGTGAATGATCGGGGTGGTGACGGCGCCATAATGGTTGGGTGCAACCCCTGCATGGACAGCGCGCGTGCTTTCGCCGGACGTGTTGGTTGTGTCAGAGGCAGTATCGGTCATGGCGGATTGGCTCTCTGGGTGGCTGGATGGATATTTTTCACGACGTTAGCATATTGGCACGGTCGTGCGCAAGCGCCATATCGGGCTTTGGCACGACCGTGTTACTCGGTCACGAGCGTCAGCGCGCACGTCTCCTGCACCGAGCCGTCGGCGTCGGCGTCGGCGCCCAACGCGGGGCGATCCTCGTCGTGTACTGCCAGCCGCAGCGAACGGTAGCCCTCGCGGTGCGCCCAGTCGCGCACGGCGCTGATCACCTGCACTGTCAGCGGTTTGGGTGACCAGACAGCCACGTCCGCCGCGCGCGGATCGTACATGTAACGCTGGATGTGAACGAAAGCATCCTGCCCGGCGACCGCCAGCGCCAGCCGCTGCGTCTTGCGCTCGGCAAGCTCCGGGATGGTCTCGAACTGGCGCACCCACAGCCGTTCCCATTCGGTGCGCGCGCTGCTCACCCGTCCGATCGGCATCGCCCAGCCCGCAATCTGTCCAGCGTCGGCGTCGGCATGATCGACCGCGCGGTAAAATACCTGTCCCTGGCGCGCCGACAAGGTGTAACGGCGCAGGCTCGCCAGCGGTGTGAGCGTGGCGGCGCCGTCATAGCGCGACTCAGCGCCGATGCGGGTGGCGGTGACGCGCGCGCACTTGTGTTTTTTCGCCTCGGCAAACAGCGCCACCAGCATCGCCCGCGTCGTCTCATCGTCTTCAGCGATCAGATCATGGAGATGCAGCGCGCGTCCGATCGGGTCGGGTTCGCTGGTGATACAGGCTTCGGCATACCCGATCAGGGCGCCGCTGCTGTGACAGGCGACCAGCGCGATCCCCGCGCCGCGCAACAGGTGATTGAGCCAGATGGCGCCCGTCTCGATCGACATCCACGCACCGCCGTGCAGCCAGCGCTGATAGATTGTCAGATCGGCATAATCGACCGTCTCACCGCGTCCGTCGGCGCCGACGCGCTGCCACACGCCGATCTGCGCGCGAAAGGCGCTGCTGATGGTGCTGGTGTCGTCCAATAATGCGGATCGGATCGCTGTGGGCATGGTGTCCTGTCGTGGTCGATCGGGCAATGGGCATGGCGTTGATGCTGTATCGATCGTGTCGATTATGGCGTCGATTATAATGGAGCGTCGGAACCTAAACCACTTACGCCTGATTCATAAATGAAAGCCGCACCCCATGTCAGATACTCTGCTTGCGATCGATGTCGGCAACACCAACATTCATTTTGGGCTGTACCGCGACGGCGCCTGGACGAGCAGCTGGCGGGCGCGCACCGTGCCGGACAAGATGCCCGACGAATACGCCGTGCTGCTCGGCAGCTTTCTGGAGCGCGACGGATTCAGCTACGCCCAGATCGACGGCGTGGCGATCGGCAGCGTCGTCCCGCGCCTGACGACGACGTTCGTCGAGCTGGCACTGCGCTATATCGAGGTCGAGCCGGTGGTCGTCACCCACATCACCGACACCGGCGTCCGCATCGCCATCGATCAGCCCGAACAGGCGGGCGCCGATCGCATCATCAATTCGGCGGCGGTCGTCGCGCTCTACGGCGCGCCGGCGATCGTGATCGACTTTGGCACCGCGACGACGTTCGACGTGGTGAGCGGGGACGGCGCCTATCGCGGCGGGGCGATCGCGCCGGGGATGCAGATCTCGCAGGAGGCGCTGGTCAGCCATGCCGCCCGGCTGCACAAGGTCGATCTGCAGGCGCCGCCGTCGGTGATCGGCACCAATACTATACATGCCATGCAGTCGGGCTTGTTCATCGGCTATCTGGCGATGATCGAGGGCATGGTGGCGCGCATCAAAGCAGCGATGAATGAGCCGGGGGTGAAGGTGATCGCCACAGGCGGCTTATCAGCGCTGTTCGACCAGCACACCGCGATTTTCGACCTGATCGCACCGGAACTGACCCTCGAAGGCTTGCGCATTATCTACCAACGCCAGGATGTTAAACCTGATGAAGAGTGAACATTGTGCGAATGTGATGCGAACGCTAGTATTGTAATCATTCATTCACATCTGGATCACCAGCTCATCATCCGAGGATCACATGCCTACTGCCGCGCCACGCGACTTTCGTAGTATCGTCATCGAACAGCACCTGGAAAAAATGTTTCAGGCGATCGTCACCGCCAAGTCGATCGATCGGGCAGCGTATCAGGCGAAATTCGACAAATTTGCTGCCGATGCCACCAAGCTGAACGATACATTTTTGCAGGCACGTGTGTATAGCGTGCGCGGCACCTTTCATCTGACGATCAGCGAGCTGGCGGAAGCGAAACGGTGTTATGTCGAGGCGCGCGCCTGTTATCTGGCGGCGGGCGCGATCGATCGGGTGATCGGTATGGAGAGCAATCTCGGACTGATGGAAATGCAGCGCGGCAATTACGCCGAGTCGATCGTCATCTTCCGGGACAGCCTCAGCCGCCTCGATCCCGACGACCCCAACAGCAAATTCAGCATCAGCAATATCGCTATCAACCTGTCGATGGCGCTGATGGCATGTAACGAATATGGTGAGGCGCTGCACTGGCTGGAGCAAACGCTGCTCAACTACGGCGAGACGCTCGAATTTTTGCGGACGCGCGTCGATGATGGCGTGTACATCATCGAACAGCGCGTCCTGCTGGGCATGGCACAGCTCGGCGTCGGGCTGGTGAGCGAGGCGATCGACAGCGTGCGCCTGGCGCGCGACTTCATCCGCCACATCGACATGAGTTACGCGCGGCTGTTGAGCCTGGTGCTGCTGCTGCGCCTGACGGCGGGCGGTCATCTCAAGGGCGCGATCGACGAGCTGCTCACCCAGATCGACTCCGAGATCGTCCCGCCCGCGCATCTGTACGTCTTTGCCACTCTGCGCGAGGAAGGGCGCTATTATGCCCACCATGGCAAGCTCGACCTGGCGCGCTGGTTCGGAGAACGCGCGCTGGCGGAAAGCACATCGCTGCACAGCGACGAATTGATCGCCACCGCGCGACCGCTGCTGGCGGGAGTGTAGGGGTTCGGCGTGCCAGACTTGGCATCACCCGGACGCACGGACAAAATCGGATGCATCGTTATACGTCCCTACGGGAGCCGTGTGAACGATTAAGGCGTCACCCGCGACTCGTCCGCCCGCCGCATCTGCTCGTGCCACGAGTCGGCATAGACGCCGCCCAGCGCCAGCAGATCGGCGTGCGTGCCCTGCTCGACGATCGCGCTGCGCTGCATCAGATAGATGCGATCGGCGAGCATCGCGGTCGTAAAACGGTGCGTGATCATCACCAGTGTGCGCCCCGCGACATGCTCGCGCACGCGCGCCAGCCAGTCGTTTTCCGCCCACGAGTCCATCGCGCTGGTCGGCTCGTCCAGGATGATCAGCGGCGCATCGCGCAGAAAAGCCCGTGCCAGCGCCACCCGCTGCCACTGACCGACGCTCAGTTCTTCGCCGCCGAACCATTTTCCCAGCATGGTGTCGTAGCCCTGAGGCAGTCGATCGATCACGTCGTCCGCCGCGCTCGATTCGGCGGCGCGGGCGATCGCGTCGGGCGTGGGCGCGCCGTGCAGGTCACCGATGGCGATATTGTGTCCTGCCGTCTCCATGTAGCGGATCGGCACCTGAAACAGCATCGAGATCGAGCGCCGCAGCGCCCCCAACGGCAGCTCGCGGATATCGACGCCATCCCAGGTGATGCGTCCGTCGTCGGCATCGTAGAAGCGGCACAGCAGCTTCATCAGCGTGGTCTTGCCCTGTCCGTTTTCCCCGACGATCGCCGTGATGCGTCCCGCCGGGATGGTCAGCGAAAAATCCTGCAGGGCGGGACGTTCGCTGCCCGGATAGGTGAAGCTCAGATGCTCGATCACGATCGCGTCGCGCAGCGGGATCGCGCTGTGCGCGCCCTGGGCGTCGGATTCGGGCAGGTGCGACTCCAGATCGAGAAACCGGAACAGGTCTTCCAGGAACAGCACGTTCTGGTAAATCTCGCCCGCGCTGCTCATCAGCGCGCCGAACAAGCCCTGTGCGCGGCTGAAAATCTGGTAGAACGCCGCCAGATCGCCCAACGACGCCAATCCAGTGAGCGCGCGCGCGCCCATCCAGATCAACGCACCACCGACCAGCAGCAGACCGAACAGCGTCGCCAGCAGGTCGGTGGCGATCTTGCCGCGCGCCAGACTGAGCCGCTGCGTCATCAGTTGTTCGCGCACCTGGCGGTAGACGCGCTGATAGTGCGTCGCCAGCGCGAACAAGCGCACCTCCTGCGCGGTGCCCTGCTCGGTCAGGATGTGGTCAAAGTAGCCCGATCGCCGTTCCAGACCTGATACTTCGATGCGCCACACGTTGACGCGGCGGCTGTAGCGCACGATCGACCACAACGCGGGCAGCCCCCCCACCAGCAGGATCACGGGCAGCAGCGGCGAATACGCCAGCAGCAGCCCGATCATGCCCGCCAGTGACAGCACCGTCTTCAGCAGGATACCCACATTTTCCAGCAGACTCAGCGGGCGCTGGCGCGCGTCGATGCGCACGCGGTGCAGCAGATCGTAAAAGCCCTGCGTCTCGAAGTAGCGCAAGTCGAGCGAGATCGCCTTGTTCTGGATGATGTGCGACATCGAGTCGCGGATGCGCTCCGCCTGGACAGTGCGCACGAACCCCAACGCGAAGCCGATCAGCTCGCCCGCGACGGTGGACACCATCAGCAGCGCGAACGCGATCAGCGCCGCGTTGAGCGCTTCGGGGGCGTAGTCGGTCTCGATCAGCACGACGGCGGCATTGACGGCATCGCGTGTGAAGATCACCGTCAGCACCGGGATCAGGCTGATAGCGACGATCAGCAGCAACCAGGCGATCATGTAGCCGTGCGAGGCGTTCCACACGATCCTGAGCGCGCGCGGAATGTAGGGAAGCTGCGAACGCAACCCACGCCAACCAGCGGGTCGGTTCGTCTGTGCGGGGAATGAGCGCATGAGGTCGGGTCTCGTCGTGTGATGGTCGAATCATGCTACCACACGCCGGGATATGCTACCACGACGCGCCTTACGAGCCGCCCGTGTAATAATACGTAACCGGACCGTAGAAACCGGTACTGCCCGTCGGGTTTGCAGTGCGCTCTACGGGGTCAAAAGCTCCAGCCTCGGTAGCGCGTGTGCTCAGGTTGACCAGGCGCGGCGCCTACCAGGGGAGGAGTTGAGTCGGGTTGGCGTCGTGGGTCGTGGGCGTGTGAGTCATGATCATTCTCGAAGGTGTAATGTAAGCACGTCGAGTATATCCATGCGCCGCACAAAGGCAAACAAAAAGTGTAAATTTTTGCGATAAGGGATAGCACCGCCATACGCGCGGCGCTATCCCTTTGCACGGCTCACCCGACTGTCAGCGTTCAGGACACCGTGCGTCGAGATCAGGGATGTGCTGAAGTGGTTTTAAGTGGGATTACCAGAGCCGCCGCCTGTGCCGCCAGTCGGACCATAAAAGTACATCGATCCACTGGCTGTTGTGCTTACCGTTTCAACTAAAGAGGGATTTCCTGCTGCGGTCGAGCGTGTGCTCAGGTTGACCAGGCGCGGCGCCTGCCAGGGGAGGAGCTGAGTCGGGTTGGCGTCGTGGGTTGTGGGCGTGTGAGTCATGATCATCCTCGAAGGTGTAATGTAAACACGTCGAGTATATCCATGCGCCGCGCAAGGGCAAATAAAAAATGTAAATTCTACAGAGCGGAGACGCAGATAGATGCGTCCACCCGGTTGCGCAGGGTTTGGCACCCCAAACTCCTACGTCCGCCCCTGACGGTGCCGCCAGATCGTCAGCGCCTCGCTCGCCGCCACCCGCGCTACACCTTCCGCACTGCGCACATCGACTCGTCCGCCCGCATACGCCGCCCGCAGACGCGGCAGATCGACCCAGGGACACTCGGACTCCGCGATGGTGAGCGGGATGTGTCCCTCTGCCGGCGCGTCGGCACGTCCTGCCTCGGCGCGCGCGAACAGCGCGGTATCCTGCTTGATCGTGTCCCACACAAAAGCCTCACCGAGCAGCCGCGACACGGTGTAGCGATAGAGATAGCGCCCACGTCCGCTGGCGTCGAGATACAGCTCCGGCGGCAGGCTGAGTGCGAAATCGAGTATGCGCCGATCGGTCAGCGGATACACGTAGGTGATCCCGTGTCGCGCTCCCGCCCACGCCCAGCATTCCATGCGCTGCGTGACGTGCCCGTGCGCCAGCAGACGGCGCTGCATCGACGCCACGCCCGCGCGTTCCCGCGCCGAGACGCCGCGCCGCGCCCGCACGCCCGCCGTCCGTGCCGCCAGATCGGGATGAATGTACGGCGCCGCGTGCTCACGGATCAGCGCGTCATACAGCACCTCAGGCAGCGCCGGGACGATCGCGCGCTCCCAAAGGCGACCGATCGCCCGGCGCGCTTCACGCGGGCTGGTCACGGCGCGATCGAGCGGCAGCCAGCGCGCCAGCCGCGCCCACTGTCCGCCCACCAGCCACCCCGCCACGATCCCGCGCCCGTTGAAGCTGATGCCTTCATCGCCGCCCCACCCGGAAAACAGCACACGCGCACCCGCAGCAGCCGCGCGCGGCTGCACCGCCTGCTCGATCCCCAGTGTGTTGAGCGGGTACAGCGCCGGATCGATGCCCTGCGCTTCGCCGCGCGATTCGGTGTAATGCACGGTTAAGCCTTCGCGCCGCACCAGCCGCTCGATGCGACGGTGTTCGGTCGCCTCGATGTCGGCGCCCGGTTCGGGCGGCGGCGACCACGAGTACAGCAATGGCGCACTCAAGCCAGCCGCGCCGCGCGCCCGCGCGACCAGCACCGCCACCGCCGACGAATCGACCCCGCCCGAACAGTGTGCGCCGACGCCGATCCCGTCCGCCAGCCGCAGCCGATCGCGCACGCTGGTATCGATCAGCGCATACAGCGCGTCGGCGTAGTCGTCGATGCTGGTGTAGGTCGGACGCGGACGCGGGGCGAAGTCGTAATAGCGCCGCTGACGGTGCGCGTCGGCGCTGACGACCAGACTGCATCCGAAGGGCAGGCGCATGGTGTCACGCCAATAGGTCGTGTCGGTCTGCGGGGTGTTGGCGCGCGCGGACAGCAGCAGCCGCGTGATCTCGGCTTCGTCGAGCGCCGCCTCGACGCCGGGCAGCGCCAGCAGCGCCGGCAGCTCGGTCGCAAACGCGAACAGGCGCGGAGTCAGGTGGTAGTAAAACGGACGCGCCCCGATCGGATCGCGTCCGCAAAAGAGGCGGCGTGCGTCGGCATCCCAGAGTGCAAAGGCGAAATCCCCGATCAGGTGATCGACGCACGCCGTATCCCATTTGGCGTATGCCATCACGATCAGCGCCGCGTCGGACAGGTCGGCGTGCAGCGCCGACGGCACATCCAGCGCTGCGAACAGGTCGGCGCGGTTGTCGATGCGTGCGTCGGCGGCGATGGTGTAGGCACCGCGCGTGACGGGCTGGCGGGTGAGCGTGTCCTGCGGCGTCAGCGCGTTGACGACGGCGCCCAACGCGACCGCGCCGCCGTCGGGATCGACCCACGCCGACGGCGGAAGATCGCCGTAGTGCGCCAGCGCGTCGAGCGTCGGCGTCAGTGACTGGGCGGACGCGGGCGCGCCGTCGCGGTGAAACAGTCCACAGATGGCGGACATGAATTATACTTTCGGTTTATATGCGAACAGTGCCACAGTCGTAAACCGTTTGCGCGGCTTGCTGCCGGTCAGCGTGACCGCCCCGCAGCGCGCCCAGGCGTGCGCCTCCAGCTGCGTCTTGCCCGGCAAAAATGCCGCGCCGAAATAGACCGTCACGGGCAGACGCCGCCGACCGAGCAGGATGCGCGCGGCGATCGCCTGGGGCAGACAGTCCGATCGAAACGGCACGCGCCCGGCGATCAGCCGGATCGCCCACCCGACTCGACTCGCCGCGTCTGCCACCGCCGGGACGACCTCGCGCGGCGACTCGTCCCCCTGCACGCCGAGCCAGCGCGCGTACCAGCGTAACGGCACGATCGCCAGCGCCGCCCCGACCATCAGCGCCGTACCTGCCTCGATCACCAGCGCGCGCGTCGCTCCAGGCAGGCGCGCGAACGAGCGCAGTTTGCCGATCACCCGTTTGCCCGACCCTTACGCCTGCACATCGAGCAGTTGTTCTTTGAGCAGGTCGTTCAGAAACTTCATCGTGTCGCGTTCGCAGGTCTCACGGTCAATCGCGTATTCCGCCATCAGCGCCGCGATCACCCCTTCGGGCGTGGTCGGCTGCTCGATCAATGCCCAGATGCGGCTGCCGGTGACCTCCATGCCGTAATACTTGTTGGTGCGCAGACTGAGCATGACCAGATCGCCATCGACCTCGGTCGCCAGCAGATCGGGCGCGCGCTGAATGGTGCTGTGGGGGGTCAGCATGTGATATTTCCTTCTCCATCGAGATACCCGTAACGCAGCATGGCGGGCGCGTGGGCTGCGCGCAGTGTTTCTATCTGATCAGGGGTCAGTTTATCACGCCATGTCCCACTTTTGCCCTGATTGAAAAACGAGGTCGCCTTGATCATCTTCTCGCGGAAACCTTTTTCTTCTTCCTGCTTTTTCAACTCGCCAAACTCGGAAAAGCGGATCGCCTTGTCGATGCGCGCGCGTCCGGCGTCGCTGTCGGCATCCCCGCCGATGAAGCGCACGACGGCGCGAAACGACTCGACCGGATCGACGATCATGTCCTCGTAGCGCGCCAGATGAATGGGGAACCCCTGTGCGCTCATCCAGCTCTCGACGTGCCCGCTCCAGGTCGAGAGCGGCTGATGCAGTTGGCTGGCGGCGCCGAGCCGCGACTCCGCCAGGGTGTGCGTCGGATCGTTGAGCGCCCGCACCGCCCAGGGGATCGGCTTGGCGCTGTGGTTGGCATACGACACCGCCACGTCGAACGGGTTGCGCAGGATGTAGATCGCGCCCGCCGTCACCTCTGCCGGGAACATCGGCTGTCCGTCGGGCAGGATGAGATAGGCATCGTGAATCTTGCAGAATTGTCCCTCGACGCGCGGATCGTCGGGATCGAAGGCGTGCGCTTTATACACGGCGGGACGCAGCCGATCGATCTCGGCGCGGGTGAGGTCGGTCGAGTCCACGCCCAGGACTTCATCGAACATCGGGCGCGACGAGGCGATCGGCGTCTCGTCCAATGCGTTGATGTCGGCGGGGGTGTCGGCATCGCGCCAGTAATTGGTGAGAAAGACGCGCATCCAGGTATTGCCCGATTTGGGATAGGACGCCAGCCAGGTGATCCCGTTCATGCTCGCATATCCGTTTCCAGCAAGGCGATCAGCTCGTCCAGCCTGAGCAGGTCGGATGAGCGGCGCACGATGGCGACTGGAGTGTGCATCGCCAGCGCGGTGATGGCGGCGAAATGCGCGCTGTCGGCGCCCATGTATTCCATGACGCGGCGGTGATACACCTGTGTCCGCAGCACGCGGATCTTCGCCATGCCCGTCACGGGCTTGATCTCGATCTCGGGCTTGTTGTGGGCGTGCAGCAGATACAGCTTTTTGATCGGCAGCGGCGCCGCCTGAAAGCCGTCCCCGATCGGCAGGGTGCACTTTTCCAGTTCCGGGCGGATGCGCGTCAGCCCTTCGGCAGGGGTATCGAGCGCAGTCAGCGACTGTGCCCACAGCTTCATCTGCGGAAAGGCGGGCGCCGCGATCGGGCGTCCCTGCGCACCTGCATACACGACGGTGATGT
>Ga0163154_10001674_pt1 | contig 33865 bp, 36 predicted proteins | sample OliLakLV19MP9P1_FD_148649 | JGI IMG/M metagenome (GOLD analysis project Ga0163154, IMG submission 148649) | Freshwater microbial mat bacterial communities from Lake Vanda, McMurdo Dry Valleys, Antarctica - Oligotrophic Lake LV.19.MP9.P1 | ecosystem: Environmental > Aquatic > Freshwater > Lake >... | reverse complement strand
GTCTGGAAATAAATATCTTGAGTTGCCACTCAAGATATTTATTGGTTCCACTTTGATCGTTTTTTGAAAAGAAATCAATTTGTTCTTTATAATCCGGATATCTTGTTTTAATATCGTCTATTTTAGCTGCAATTTTTATAAATTGTGTTTCACTTATATTAATAGTTGAAGATGATATTTTATTAAAAGAATTATTTTTATAAATTTCGACGAGAGAATTAATCTTTATATTATATTTATATTTTAGACAATCAGATGCTAGTAGACAGATTGACTTAATTACATTTTTATTATTTTTATAATCTCCAAAAGCTGTGCAAATAACAACGATTTGATCATCATCATTAGTTTTTAAATCTGATTCTATTAATAAATTATTTAACTCTTTTTGAATAACTGATGCATATTTAATTTTAACACATTTATCAAATGAAGAGAATATATTGATAATAAACTTTTGTTGAGGTAATATTTCTTTTAATATTGCGTTTTTAACAATATCGCCAAGTGAACTTGTATTAGCAACATTTAAAAATGAAACCAATTTGTTCATTTCTTCAGGATCAAACTCTTCTGAGTCAACATTTTCTAATGAAGAGGTTTGTGCTGTAATAGATCCTGCTTTTAATGCTTTGGAATAAATGTTATTTGCTTTAGATTGCACATCACCAACTGTAATTGTACCATCTTTATTTATATCTAAGCCATAATTATATCTATAAACCTTATCAAAAGTTAATCCTGGTTCCGAAGATATTAAATTATGATTATCTTTTTGAGCAATTACTGTATCCTCTGATTTTCCAACAAATACTGGTAAAAATGTAGCCATGTAAAGATCGCCAGCAGATTTTATTTTGCCAGCCCATGGTTTAAAAAATTTCTCAACATAATCTAATTGTTGAACGTCTGACATTGTTCTTAACTCTTCGGTAGATGTTCCTAAAGACTTGGCGCTTCGTGGCATGAATTGAATTAAACCAGTAGCTCCTCCTTTTGAATTAACCGCTTGGTGATTAAAACCACTCTCAGCAGACATAACGGCTGCCAAATAGGAAGGATCTATATTTAATCTGTTACCAATATCTACAAGTTTATTTACAAAATCTGATGATTTATTTCCTAAACCAGGAATAGCCACAACCGATTCAAATTTAGCAATTTTATTCAAAATGCCTTTTCTACCAGATGTTTTAATTGGTTCATGAGAAAGTTTTTTTAAACGAATAAAACTTACCGATTTGCTAGGTATTTCATTTAATAAAACAACAGCTTTAAATTTTAAAGCAACTTTAGGTATACTAAAAGGTGCCGAGATTACTTCTATATAATTCTGATTAGATCTTCCCTCTTTAGTCATTGGATAAATACTATCAACAATACCATTTTTAATAGATTCTTCTAAAAACACAACAAAGTTTTTTTGAGCTTCAGAATTTGTTTTTAACAACTGAGAACCTGCGTCATTATCATTAGCTAACATTATCTCTAGCTGGGTTTTAACTTTAATTTTAGAATTCTGAGAAAACACAAAAGGTAAAATATTGAGATAATCAATATTTCTGTAAGGTTTCATAAATTTTCCAAACGTTCTTGGAACATCCTCTTTAATAGCAGATGGTTCCTCGGAAATATCGGGAATTTTATTTTGAATTTTTTTAGGAGTTATATAGTTAGGGATATCCTCAGAAATCTGTACACTTTCCTCAATTTGCTGGATAGCTTTTGGTTCTAATAAAAAATTAGCAGCTAAGTTTAATTGCTCTAGCTCTCTGTTTAATAATTCTGAAAAGTACTTAACTTCTTTTAATTGTTTTTCATAATCATAAACGTCAGCTTCAGAAATGGCTATCTGTAATTTTTTGACATGCTTGCCTAATTCTGGCAACAACGAATTAACAGCAGCAGATTCGTTTTTTAAATCTTTAACTTTATCTCTGTAATCTTTGGAAGTTAATCTTTGAAACCAATTTAGTAAACGATTGGTTACTCCGGCAACTTTTATTACCGAAGATGAATCAACCTCGGAAGCCTCTTTAAGAATTTGAAAATTAATCATTATTTAACTTTACTGCTTGTTGAAGTAATCTAATGCTGAGTTGAGGATCAACTGTATCAATAAGCTCAGAATGAGCACATAATTTTGTTATCATTTCTTTTTTACTTGAAACATTTTTTAAATCATCGAAAAATTTATTATTTGCAATTTTTAATATTTGTAAATAAAATGAACTTTTTGTGTTTAAAGGTTTCATTTGATCTAAAAGATCTTTTTTATTTTTGTACGCACTTAATGAAGTAATGAAAAAATTTCCACCATAAATTGCTTCTGGAAATTTATTAATTAAGTTAAAATCAAACAACCCGTCTTTATTAGTTGGAAGTAATTCGATATAACTAGGATCCTTTAATAAATTAAAAACATTTTCTTTTATTTCAGAAAATGGTTTATCATATAAAGACTCTAAAGCTTTGGTGTGATTTTCAACTTTTAATGCATCATCTTGAAAAGCCGCAATAGGGTTTGTTTTAGTGGTAACTGGATCTGGCTGTGTTTGAGTACTTGTTTCAGGTATAGATTCATTTAATTTAACTAACTTATTTTTAACATCACCCCGCTCTTTTTTACTAAGATGATTAAACATTTCATCCATAATTTTACCAACCCAAATCTTGCCATTACCAAGCCTAGGTAATGACTTTATAAAATCAGGGTCATCAAGATTAGCTACGTTTTTTTCAAGATCTTTGTTCGTTTTTGTTAATTCCGTATATGATTTAACATCAACGTCGTAATTATCATTAAGATAATTTCCACCAACCATCTCTGCGCTTTTTTCGGTTACAAAAGCAACCTCTGTACCAAGCTGTTTTTCTAATTTAACTTTTTCTTCTTCCATATTATCTAGACCATGCTTCGGCAGCATAACTAAAGTAATTTTTTTGTCAAAACTTGGTGTAATGTCAGAATTATTTTTATTTGACATCTGATCTTCTTCAGAGTCTTCCTCGGAGGCATCATCAAAATCATTACTTGTTTCGTTCACAATTTCTTGAGCCAAATCTCTAGGCGACTCTTTTAATTTTTCTTTAACTTCAGGGATAATTTCTGGAATTTCTTCCGGAGCTACTTCTAAAGGCTCATCATTTAAAACCTGATCAACACTCATTGGTTCTTCAACTTTATTAGTTTCTTTTTGATCTAAAACTTCTTGCTGCACTGTTTCAATAACATTTTGATTTGTAATACTTTTTTCAATAGCAGGCTTAATATTTTTATCAACAATCACTTCATTTTTTTCATCTTCTAAAAATGAAAAATCACCAGCCTCATACATCGCTATGTATTCATCTCTTTTTTCAGGGTGAGCTTTTATTAGCGAAACTAATTTATTAACAAGCTTCTCCTCTTCTTCATCTGCAACTAACTTCTGGCGACGAGCTGATTCTTCTAATTCTTTTTCAGTTGGTGGACGTGATTTGAATTCTTGTTTTTTAAAATCATCTTCATTTATAATGATTTCATCAGGAACTTGTTCAATAGTATTAAGAATACCAGAATTAGGAGAGCTTACATCACCACCTACTTCAACTACATCTGGTTGTTCATCAATATCTTGAGAAACAAAATTGGCAGGAACAGTTGTGCTGCTTGGTTGAATTTTAGTACGTTCATCTTGTCTTTTTTTATTGTTTTGATCAGCAAGCTGCTTTTCAGCATCTTTTTTCTTTTTAGCCAAATCAACAAGCTCTTTTAAATGTGTTTCAAAAATTGATTTAAAGCCTGAATAAAATTTATTATATTCTTTTACTATTCTTTGATAGCCAGTTAACCACGAGGCGATACTACCTTGAGCACGAGCTGTTCCCATCACATCTAAAGTTTGATTTACAATTCCAAAAAAAGTATCAGCACTTCTTAACAATGCTTGAACAGCTATTTTTCTTTCTCGTATTTTTTTCCAATACATTTTTTCTATTTGACTTCCGCCAAACATTTTGCCCAAATAATCCATTACACCAGCATTAGAAATAAATCCATCATTAGCATCTTGAAAAAAATCTTTATCTAAATCAGCATCTGTGTAATCACTATAAGCTTCACCTAATTGTTCAGGTGATAAATCATGAACTTCTGCACCGGCTTCAATCATTTTTTTAACAGAACCGCTTAATGTGTAAAGCCAATGAGTTACATCTAAATAACGATCCTCTTTAAATGCAATATTTGCAGATCCTAATAAAGACTTAAACGATTGGTCTCCATTGTTACCTAACACAATGTCTCGCATTAACTGATCTTGTGTGCGCAAAATATCCATCTTATCTTTATAAGATGAATTACTATGTTCAGCAATTCCTCGACCCCAACCACTAGGAGTTAAGTATTGCTTTACCTTGTGTTTTAAGCCATATTGTTGAGCTAATTTGTTAAAATCGTTGTAATTATTGTTTGACAAAGAAAACCTCCAATTAATATAATATAATGGCTTATTATGCTCAGTTTACTGTTATAATTGAGGCATGACTTCAGAATCTCCTAGACCGCCTAAATCCATACCAGATTCTTCACCAGGTAATGGTGGCTCTTCTGTTTGCTCACCTCGTTCAGGTTCTGTAATTTCATCTTGAGCACTTAATCCTCTAAGTTCTGATAAGTTCATGCCGCCAAGAACTTCTTTTTCTTTTAATACAATTGTTTTGTCAATTAATTCTTGACGTATTTTTCTCTGTTCATCATCATAGTCTAAACCTAAAGATGTGAATAAAGTGTGTAGTGATACTGCTGGATTATCTGATGTAGATAAGTCTTTTAACGTTCCAACATGAGATTCAACATCAAACAAACTCATATGGTTCCACTCTACCTCGGGAACAATTAATGTCTCTTTTGAGTTTTCATAAGAAACAAAACCATTAGCTAAAGATACCGGCTTAAATATTTTTTCACGCAACCACGCTGATAACATCTCTCGAAAAGAAAAATACCTCTGTCGCAATACATCTAATGCCACACCACCGTTAGCGTAAGTGATATCGCCACCACCATCCATAATTACACTTGGTACCATTAAACCAATATAAATCTCTTTCATTAGTTGAGTTATATCTCCTGATGTATCATATATACCACCACCTAAACCAACTGATTCAACAGTAACACCGTCATGTGTGATTAACTTTTTATCTTTGTTATACTGTAAATCTTCAAATATTTCTTGCCATTTTTGTAAATCAGCAGGCATCGGCTTGTAACCTTCAGTTCCACCACCAACTTTAATTAATGTTAATGGATTAATTAAATTATCCGCTTGAGCAAATTTGGATTCACGAATTTTATCAAATAACATCAAACTTCGAAACGAACTAACAATTAAACTTGTCCCTCGTGTTTCATAAGGCGATATCCTTCGAGCCAAATGTGACATGTTAAAATTACTAAATGGTATATTTTGACCCTTTTGAACCTTATCAACAATGTCTTTACTCAAAAATTCACGCTGTTTTTTATCAGAAGGCTTATTACTTTTGCAAATTCTTTTTAAATTCTCGTCAGGACGCATACTGATTAAAGGCTGATTTGCAACGGCCGAACGTTGTACTGTCATATAATCAGGATTTTGTAGTAATAAATGATCCCACTTTAATGTTTTCTCATTCCAATCAGCATAAACAAATGCCTCACCAAGAACCCAATATTCTTGAGCAATTTGAATACAGATGTCTAGTAAACCAATCTCCTCAATCATTTCTTCAAAAAATTTCTGAACATCAGGGTGACTGCATTTAATATTTAACTTGGAAATTGGATATGTAGCATGTAAAGAAATTGCGTTTTGTACAATTGGGTTTAAAGCAAAAAATGATCTTGACCACGCATTTAATGTCGCTAAATCTCTTGGAAGATTTAAATTTGACATCAGCCATAAAGGAGAATAAACCTCCGTTGTCTGCATTGCAGAACCGCCAGAACCGCCCCAGCCTGAACTCGATGCACCACCACCAGACCCCCCACCAAATGTTGATGCTGATTTCTTCATCTTCATACCAATAACATTACCAGCCGATGTAGATGTTAAATTTTGATTTATATAATGAGTGTTTGTTGTTACCGACTCTCTAAAAGTCCCATTCATTACCTCTTGCTCTAAACCCTCCCTACGAGTGCCCGAGACCTGCTTCCACATGTTTGCAGAGATTGCTGGTGGTAAATTTCTGGAATTAAGAAACGTTTCACTTTTTGACATAAAAACCTTGAATTTTAGATATGTGGTAAGTAGGCTGTGATTGCTAAAATTTTACCGTCATCTTTATCTGTATTGGTTAAAAAATTACCCTTGCTGCTTTCAAAACCGCCCGATTTATCAAACTTATAAGCCAAATAAGCGTTAACTAAAGCTGCTAAACCATCGTTAGGAGTGCTTCCCTTACAAAAACGAGTTATCGGCTCATTCACCGCAGATTTTGTAACTTTTAACTCCATGCTAGAACAATGCGAAATTAACCATGCTATTTTTTCATAATCGCCCATCGGAAACCTAATTAAACCTCTTTTCATCAAATCAAATACTTCTTGTAAATGATAGTCACGAGCAAATTGAATTTCTTTTGTGCCATTATCGCCAGTGTCAACACAACGAATTTTTGCATTTAATGTTCCAACAGCTCTTGATGCCATAAAATTTTGATACTTGTTTGATAAAACTTCCGTAAGATCATTCGCATAACCAATATCTCCAACTGCCCACTTTACAGAATATTGACGCATAATCTTTTCTACAACTTGCTGCTTCTCTTCAAAATTATTTCTCTTTAATAAAGTCGTGTAAATTATTGATAACTTTCCAGCTTGCTCTGCAAGTACAACACATGAACTATATGACTGACCCTTATCCCCAGAAAGACTTGCCTTTTTACCCCAATCGAAACCAGCGTAAATATTTATCTTATCGCTAGGTAAAACTTGAGTAGTCATCTTCCTCCCAGCATCACCACACTTGTCCCTAATCTCTTCCGCCGTAATTGGAGAAGCATCACCAGAATAAAACTCTCCCAAAACTTCATTCTGATAAGTGATTTCACCCATCTCCTGATCGTTTTCAGGCTTCATCGCTATTATATCTTCCTTAGTAAATATAGGAAGATATAACTGGTTAATATGAAAACCAATGTACTTGTAATCATCGCTTTGTCGATCCGTTATCCACTTCCCCCTCTCAGCGGCATCTCTCTTGTCTTGCTCACATCCACAATGAGGACACTTTACAATAAATCCTGTCAACCAAATCTTCTCCCAAAGATCTGACCCAGGAGTGTAAAGAGGAAAATATTCTTCACATTGCTCACAACCTAAATGATAATATTGCTGAGTAGAATTATTCCAAATCTCCCAGTAGTACGAGCCCTTTAATTTCGGTGTGCCCAAATAAACCTGAACACCCTTGCCAGTTGGTCCGTATTTTGCCTGAGTAAGAATTTTATTACCGTTTTGAATCGCTAACTTTGGAATATCCTGAATCTCATCATATAAAATTACGTCTACAGTGCCACCTCGAAGCCTGTCCGCATCAGCTCCTGTACTTTCACACATAAGAAAATTACCGCCAAGAAATTGCTTGAACTGCTGAGCGTCATTTGATTGTGAAGATTTATCAATTTTTTCCTGAACAAAAGACAGTTTCTTTTTCCCAGGTTTGGCCGGAGTCATATCGTCAGAAATGGAACTAGCAATGGTTGTTGAAAGTTTGGTCTTAACATAACGAAATACGTGAACTAGTGTTGGAAAACAATGTATTAAACGAATTGGTGGCCTTCCAAAACCAAATAGGCCAGATGTCATAAAATAAAGTGCAAGATTGGCGGCCATACTGGTGGCCCCGACTTGTCTTCCTTTAGTTAATACGACTGGTTTGCTATCTTTTTCTAATGCCTTGATGCCAATATATCTATATATGTCGCAAAACGGCTTAAAACCATTTCCTCGCAACTTAAAACCTTCACCATCTAATAAGAAGTGTTTTTCGCAAAAAGTAACAGGGTCTATGGTTAATAGACTTTCTTTAAATTTTTTAAAAGTATCATTATTATTTGTCATATTATTTTACATGCTTCCAGCTTAGACCAGCAATTGACATTCTTATTGTAGCCCGTGTAACCTTATATATATCAGATAATTCTTTAACATTAGCTATTCCCAAAAAAATATATCTTTCATACATGTTTCCAAGAAATTCTTCTGGCAACATAACAAATAGTTGAATAAGAAAGTTCTGGATACAATTGGTGTATTTTAGTTAAAGATAATTTTTCTTCATCATAAAATTTTCTTATCTTTATAACATCATCAACATTTAATTTTGTTTTATGGCTATTAATGCTTCTTCTTATTTTGGCAGGATATTTATTAATTTGATCAACTTTTTTTTGTATGGAAGGATTAATTGAAACATTTTTCCATGTTAAACCGTTAATAATTTTACCAATACTACAAGGTTTAACATTGTATTTTTTTGCAATTTCTACATTTGATAAATTTTCATTATAATGCAAGTTTCTGATTTCATGAATGTCCGAATCTGTCAGTTTTGCACTGAAAGAATTTGCACCAGCGTTATTTTTATTTTTTTTATGAGTTTCGCTAATTTTTTTTCTAACTTCATCTGAAGCTTTATATTTTTTTAATTTCTCTATTGTTTCTTTACTGCATGGACCAGATCTTCCATCTCCACCTTTAGTTAAATTATATCCTTGTAATCCAAAAGATTCATAATATTTTATATAAGCCATTTCTAATTCTATAATGCGTTTTTTAGTATTAGCACAATTAATGATATTTAGAGTAAAATTTTTAAAACCATATTTCTTAATAGCTTTATGTATATATTGACAGTTTGTGTTTGATATATGAAGGCGAGAACTTTTTATGTGCTCAGCAACTCTTCTTTTTATATCATTCGTATACCCAATATACATCTTACCATTAATTTGGTTTACAATTTTATATATGTAATAAATTATATCTTTACATTTTTTATCTTTTACCTCTCCCATATCTTCCATTCACTTTTACCCTTACTTGCCTCCAGGCCTTAATCCAGCCATCCAATCGCTGTTTTCACCGACTAAATCAGCAGAGTAATCTAAACCTAACCCAGAATTATACTGAACTTGTCCCGGCTTTTTATTTTGTAAAATCTTATCACTTAAGTACTTTACCGTCTCATCATTATATATCGCCTTCAAATCTAGTTTCCGAAAATTTGTTAATAATTCATCTTGTAATTGAATCACTGAAGCATTTTGATAAGTTTTTATAATATTATTTAGAAAAATATCTACGTTGTCAGCTAATGATCCGTACTCTTGTAATACTGCAGGAATACTAACTTCCATTGATGCTTTTTTAACATTACTCTCTTCTTTACTAGAAAGTTTACCCAGATATATATTTAAACCAGTTCTTTCTTGCATGTCTTTTACGGCATCTTCCACACTGCTAAAACGTTTTGTTTGCCCTAACACTCCGCGAGCTGAAGCATAATAAGCCTCTTGTTCACGCTCACGCTCTCTCGCCCTATCAATAGCTGTGACAGGTGTGGAGGGGCTTGCAGCAGCCACCGTTTCAATATCTTTAACGAAACTTTTTAACCAACCAGCAAGATTAGAATCTTTTTCATATTCACCTGAGTGTCTAGTAATTTTGAATGACATTATTTATCCTAAAAATTAAGCATTATATTGAGAAGAAAAGGAGAAATTATCTTCCGAGCCAGCCTCTATGTCTTCACCGGCAAATGAACCACTATCTCTGCGAACAGCCCAACCCATATTTTCAATTGTTGATATTAATTCGTATTTTTCACGTTCTGTAAGTTTGAATTTTTTTGATAATCTGATAAACATGTCATCAATATCGTGACCAGCAGAAACAGAACCGTTAATACATGTGCGAGCCAAGCTATAAATCAAGAGAGGCACCGAAACATATAATCCTTCAATTCCTGTAATTTTCTGAGCAGTTTTTACGATACTTGACTCATCATAATCAGATTTTTTAGCTTTACTTTTATTTTTTTTGTATTTATTTGATTCAATTTTATCGGCTCGTTCTTCCAAGCGCTCAACAGCTTTATGCATTTCATCACGGATAACTTCAACTTGAGCTATGGCTTGGGGTGTAAGTTCACCTTTAATATCAGATCTCATGGCTTTAGATACTGTTGTTAAAACCTCTTTAAAATAAGCAATACAGCGCTCAATACCTGAAAGATCTTTACCTGTGTGACGAGGGCAGTTATCACTCATATTTTGCAACCAACCTGGATAATTGGCAAGACCGTGACCTTTCCAATCCCATTTATCAATTTCTTGCACTTCAACATCTTCTATTTCAGTTTCGTCGACAACAATTTCTTCTTCATCAGAAACGTTAAAATCTGAACCTGGGAGATGTGGAAGGGTAAAAGAAAATGCTGACTCATGGTCCTCATCAACTATTTCCTCAACAGTCTCCATAATTTCTTCTTCATCTTCAGGATCTGTTACTAATACTGTGACGATACTTTCCGGTTCGAGTTTCACTTCTTGATCTTCGGAAACCTCGATATCATAAGCCATATCAAAGGCTGGATTAGAATCTGGTCCACCAAGGAGATCAGTGAATGGAGTTTGTTGTGCTTTTTTAAAAATTGGTGCAAGACTCATAATTTTAATCCTTCCAAGAATTTAATATTTCGAAAATTCTATCAATATGCTCATCTGAAGCCGTCTTAATTAATTCCTTATTATTACTATAAGTGGCTGCAAACTCACGTAATAAAGCTTGTTCTGTTGATGAAAGTGAGATAAAGTTGTTGTTGAGATAGGATATATAGTTTGAAAACTTTATTGTTTCGGATTTTTTGGCAGATCTGAGGAGGGAGAATATACCATAATATAAATTACGAGACATGTTACTGTCACGATTCTCCCCGATAGGAAGAACATTTAAGCCATCAAGAGATACGTTACCGTAGGGTTTTGCGTAAAATGGAGAACCAATAGGAGCATTATTAGATTGAACTCCTTGAGTTTCGGTATCAAAAGTACAATCGACGGCTTTACCCATAATCATGTTAGAAAACTTACATTTTTCAGATTTGTGTTGAAAATCAAAAAGTTGTTGATTAGCCTGAGATAACATTTTGATTTCTTCTTCATTTGCTTCTTGTCCTAGAACAGTTAGAGGAACCATATGATCAACTATATTACCGGCATTTTTACAAGCAAAAGGAATTGATAAACCAAAAGGGCAAGGATTCCCTGTATTATCACGAATGATAGATAATTTAATCATGGTATATGTTTCCATGTTATTCCTTTAATTATATTAGAAATTGAATTTCTATTTACAGCAAATTTGTTAGCAATAACAACATATGATAATTTATCTTCAAAATACATTTTTCTTATTTTTATAATATCTTCATTATGCAACTTAGATGCACGAGTATTTTCTTTTTGAGGCAAGCCTGGTTCAAATTCATTATAAATATGGCTCCATTTTTTTCCAGAAATTACTGAATTAATAATAACTTTATTAACATTAAATAACTTACTTATTTCTTCACAAGTTTTTTTATCTTTAAAATATAATCTTTTTATATCAGGTATATTATTAATTGTTAATTTTCTAAAAAACGAACTTTTTTTATTATTAAAAAAAGGATTCACTTCATTTTTCCACATTTCACCATTTATAATTCGACCAACATTAGCAACACTAATATTTAAATTTTTAGCTATTTGAGAAAAACGCAAATTAAATTTAAAATATTGTTTAAATATTAACTGTATATCAGTTTTTGATAATTTTGATTTAGGATCATATTTTCTATTTTTAATACTCTCTTTAATTTCTTCATCATATATTGTTATGATATCTTTAAATGTTTGACCAAGAATAATTTTAGATATTGCTGTTCTTTTTAAATTAACTTTTTTTTCAATTTTAGCATAAGGTAAATTTTCTTTTAAATAAAGTCTTTTAACTTCATTTACCATTTTAATTTGCTCATCTGTCCAATTATATTTGACAATACATTGGCCACCAGCTTGATAATTATAGCCATTTATATGGTTTGTAGAATTATAATAAGCTATGTATGCTATTTCCAATTCATCTATTCTTTTTTGTGTATTTGCAGAATTGATCACATAAACAATAAAATTATCCATACCATATTTATTAAATGCTTTATGAATATAATGATACCCTTTTACTGATGGATTTTTTGATCCTCTATTAGAAATATACTTATAACTATCAAATCTTTTTTTTAAATCTTTGGTTTGTCCTATATAAACTTTACCATTAATTTGATTTACTATTTTATAAATATACTTCACTTACGCCCTGTTTATTATATTCAATAACCTTAATTTTTCTGCCGTTTTATTCTGTTTTCTAATCTTTTTTAATTGTTTCTTTCTGGCTTTACGTTTGTTTTTAATAAAATCTTCTGTGCTGGAAAATTGATCCATGTTTGAATATAATCCTCCGCCAGGAGGAGGCTCAGATCCGTTTATAGCAGGAGAACTGTAATCATAGTTCGAAAAAAAATCTTGAGAGTTTTTAATTAATATATCATTAGTTTGAGATTTTTTCAGACTTCCGGTTAAATATGGTAAAATTTCTTGAGTTGATGGTACATAAGGAAGCAAATTTAGCTCAGCTAAAAGTTTCATTGTTAAATTTGCATTATACTCAAAAGCTTTTACTAACTTACCCGAAGTATAACTAGCTGGTGGTTTGGAAAAATCACCTGGGTTATTTTTTATCCATTCTTTAATTGGTTCATCAATTTCAAATCCTAATTTTGCAGCTAAATAAATAACTCTAACTATTCTTCGTGCATCTTGGCCCAAAGTAATTTCTGGTCTTAAATTAGTTCGTATTAATTTATTTTCAATATCTTTTATGCCAAATCCTGTCGGGTCATGAATATCTTGTAAATTAATATCCATTAATAAGGAGTTAATACTAAAATCACGCGAAAATAATTCGCGATTCATAGGTGTAGGATTAATATTAGATTTTTCTAATATTTCTTTAATTCCTGGAGTATTATAATTAGAAGAAAAATCAATTTTTAATTCGTTTGGAAATTTAATTTTAGAATGATCTGACATTATCTGAAATGTATGCGGTACATTCATTTTCTGTAAACGCATATCTAATTCTTTTGCTAAGTTTTGAATAGATGGGTCGCCTGTCGTTACATCAATATCTTCTAATCTATTTAGACGTTTAGCAATCTTATCCCTAGCAGCACCGCCAGTAATATAAGGTGTAGAAATACCAAACTCATTAGCAATTTCACTAATTAACGAGAGAATTTGTTTTAAATCCATTATACTTTAGCTGCTGTTGGAGGTACAATTCTAACGGGTTTGTTTGAAATTTGTTCAGATGGTGAAATTTCCGGAGATTGTAAGACTGGAAGTTCTGGCTCATTGATTGCATCAATAGCGATGTCTTCTTTGGCATTTTGAGCAATTTCTTTAGCTTTTTTGCGTTCATCTTCTTTATTTTTTTCGGCATTTAATTTTGAAACCAGAGCTGCTCCATTTTCTTTAGCCTGAGTTTTTTCTTTACCTTCTAGGTCAAAAGATTGCTCGTGAGTAATATCACTACCGCGAAGTTTAGATAGAACATCTTCTATACGAGTTAGGCAATATTGATTAGCATCAAGAGATTTCGCAGTGGCTTCACCAATTTCTGGAAAATAGCTAGATAAACCAAGAGCACTCAGCCCTGCATCACTAAGTGATAGTTGATTGCTGATTTCTCTGGTTTGAAAAACGGTTTGAAGTTTTTCTAATCTATCAACGATATCTTTAACCGTAATACTTTTCAGAGCAGCATCCAGGCCTTGATTTGCTGGTGTATCCGTATTTTGCGGAGCTTGTGTAGCTGGTGCATTTACTGGTTTATTAAGGGTAACGATTTGATTTTGGGGGTTATTATTACCTGGTGTTTGAGATGGTTTAGCATCTAAGTTTGTTAATATTTGTTGATTATTTGGTGCTGAAGATTGTGGCGGTCGATTTTGTTTTGACTCTGAAGTTGGTACATTTTGAGAAAATGGTTTAGCAGCGAGAGGTGTTTGTTCACTGAGTTGAGCATAAGTTTTGAGACCAATAATTTCATCTTCGCTTACTGTGATAAAGTCATCAGAATCATTTTGATCTTGATTTTCGGTATCTTCATATGTTTCTGTTTTACCTGCTAACCCGTTTAAAAATTCTTCTACCCATGCGTCATCAGATTCTTCTTCGGGCAATTCTTCGCCTATTAATGGTTCGTCCATGATTTCAGAATCTGGTACAAATTCAGGCATGGGCGCATCACCAGATTCACTTTCTGGCAAGTTTTCATCTAACAATTCGGGTGTTACTGGTGGAGGAGAAACCTGAGCAATTTTCATCATTAAGCGTGCTGGTTCGGCATGACCGGCAGCAAGTAATTGATTAGCTTTACGTATTACCATATCGGGTACGAGGGAAGCTCTTTTGCTTTTCAACATTGACACTTGGATTTCTCGTTTAAGATCATATAATGCTCGAAGCCACGGTTCATATTTGTTACCGAGAGCTTTTTCTATGCCTGATGTTGTAGCGAGGCGTTCCGCAGAATTTAACCGACCAATTAATGCTCGAATTTGTTTCATTGACTCATCTTCTTGATTTTGTTTTTGATTCATTTCAAACTGATGGATTAAATCATCTGAATTATTAAAATCACGCTGAGCAGTGAATCCTGGTTGCAAATTTTTGATTGGTAAAAATGCACCTTGACCAAGTTCCATAAAACGATTTTGAGCAGTTTTATGTTGGTTATATTTTTTATCAGCACCTTCTTGATAAAACCTTATCCAGCTTTTAAAATCATTTTGTTCCATTTTGTCCCAATTTTTTGTTACCAACTGAATGGCTGAATTTTCATTTTGCCCTTGGTTTATATGAAAACCAATAGCATAAGCTGCTTTTTTCCACTTATTAATATCATGGGGAGAATCAGCATTATAAGAATCGAACCCCTGAGGGTATGCTATTTTCGTAATAGAAATGCCTGATTTATTTAAAGAAACCTCAGACGCTTTATAAAAATTAAAAATATTATTAATAGGATAGCATTCTCTATTATTAAAAATACTTAAAGAAACTTTTAAAAAATCTTTATCATCTAATGTTTTCTGAAAAACATTTTTAGCAATTTTTCTTATATTATTTGTTATATAAAAATAATCTTTTAAATCATTATCTGAATTTACACCAAACTGATTCATTAGGTGACAAGTTTTAATTAAGCCATCCTTATTTTCAACTAAATCAAGTCTAGATAATAATAGATTTTTAATATAATCATTCATAAGGTTCGGCCAATTTTAAAGATAGTAATTTAGCTTCTTTCAAACGATCACTTTGAGCTAAGGATTTAACTTCATCAGGAAGTTGCACTTTTTCAAGTTTAGCATTTAATTTATCCATAAAAGAAAATGCTAAATCAGGTTCCATATCAGCAAGTATTTCTCTAACTGACTCTTGAAGAACGCCCATATATTGATCCATAACCTGAACGGTAACATTATGTTGAATTATCTGATCTGGAGATTTATTGACAATTTTATCATATTTGTCTGTAAGCATAGCTAAAGTATTTATATATCTATCTAAGTATAGATCTTTTCCTTTACCATAAGGATCTTCTTGAATAGAATCAAAAACCTGTTCAAGTCTTGATCGGGTTACTTTTAAAAGATCGCCAAGCATAGTTTTAAGATCAACTTCTTCTTCAGCTAACTCAACCAATCTTTCTTGATAAGATTTATTGTTTAATAAAGATGCTGATACTTTTTTTTCTTGAGCAAGAGAAACTTTACTATTAACTATATCTTTACGCAAAGTTTCATAAAGATTTAAGTTTCCGTTTACGAAATCTTGTAAAAATGGAGCAGCTAACCTAAGATGAGCTTGGTCTTTACCTGCGTATTTAAGCTTTAGCCAATCAGAAACATCTTTTGGCGTGGTACCGTGTACTAACTTATCAACAATTTCTTCTGCAACAGGATGGTCTATAATTCTTGAGAAATCCATTCTTTTCCTTATCGATCAAGATTTAACGCATCCTCACGAGTTGAAAAAGCTTGTTGATTTGGAGTATTTGAATTAAAAATATCTGTTTGTAGTGATACGTCTGAACCCGGAACTTTATCACCATTATCTAGTGTATAACCCTCTTTAAAGTCATATATTTTTTTAGTCACTGGGCACTGGTAGATATTATCACCAATTCTTATCATGGAGACACCTGGCATATCAGGACTATAACGTGTACTTAATGCATGTTCCATTGGACGATAAGGCTTGATGGCTTTTTTAATTGCTTCAACTGTTTCGCCAATTTGTTTTGAATCAGGTGATATTTGAGCTGTTGGGTAAAGTTTTTCACCAGTTTCAACTCTATATTTCATACGAAGTTTTTCTAATTCATCTGCTTGAGCTTTTTTGATGTTTTCAATTTCAGATTTATTTGAACAAACAGTTAATAATAATTCATCAAAAACAGAAGCTAGTTTAATTTTTTGTTCATCGTTACTACCATCTAAATCTGTAATTGCAGAAGCGGCAGTTTGTAAAACGCTAATTAAATCTTGGTCTGGCACATCAACAATCATTACGGATTCGACATCTAAAGCTTTTTTGATAGTTGAGTTTAATATTTCAGAACAAGCGACAAGAGCATCGGCTACCAGATCCAAAAGCTCATCATTCCACTCAGCCGCAATTAAAACCTCATTATTTGGGTCACTCATGTTTTGAGATAAATCTTTTAATAATTCAGAAACAAGCATTATTTTCCTTAGCTTTTGATGTAAACAGATGAGTGCATAAACGAACCACCATCATTGCTGTGATTTTCATGCTGTCTGCTTTTTGCACGACACTGACCTGATTCATCTTGATAAACTTGTGTTATGGGCAAATTTGTGTGGCCACAAACGGGATGTATACTGTTTGGGCTAACTCGCTCCATGCTGCATTTATGAATAGATGCTGTTTTAATATTTCCCTTTAAAACATCTTGATAAGAATCGACTGCTGATGCAAAAGCCACCTTATCACCACTTTGGTCTAAAACATTAAGTGCTTCTTCAACGGCAGCATAGTCACCTGCTTGAGCAGCTTTTATAACAACGTTGATTAACTGGCTTGGTTTAACAGAATTTAAGGAAGAAGCGTTAGCTGCCATACTTAAATCTTCATTACTAATTAGTTTTGCGATACCTTCACGATCAAAAGACTCTATCTCACCAGAAGCCATAGCAATTGATGGGTATTCAGCTTTGCCATTTTCAATTTTCACTGGAACTTTAACACAACCATTTGAAGCTGTGGCAATAAAATAAACTTTTGTGGAATCAAAACTAGAAATTTTCACCTGAGGATTAATCATTCCGGCCAATTTTGCTGTCTTTAAAATAAGAGCCTTACTTATATCCAAGGCTTGTTTGCCAAAAATAAATTCAGCCTGGCCACCCTCTGAAGCTAGTTTAGTGGCAAATAATGAAACCTCTTCAGAATTAGCTTTAGTTTCAATTATCCTATCTTCTGGCTGTAATGTCAGAAATATAGCATTTGAATCATACTCAGATGGAGTACCTTTTCGAGCAGATGCACGAACAACAATTTGCTCTAATTCATCAGCTGGCTCATAACCTTTTTTAGCAACTTTGATTAAATTCAAAATATTTTGAACGTTTGCTTGAATTTTAACACCAGCAGTACGGAGAATATAAGATTTAACTGCATCTTCAGAAATATTCTCAAATGTTCCAGCGGAAACGAATAATGAAGGTATAGTTGCTTTGCCTTGCATAATTTCTACAGGAATCAAAACGCCACACTCACCTTTTGGTGTTTCGTAAGAAGCTTGGCAGATAATAGCAAATTCATTACCAGCTAGTGTTGAAACTTTGGTTGGTTTAAATGATAGTTTATTTAGCTCTCGCAAGCAAACCGTAGCTGCTTTTGAAGCAAGCTCATCAGAATATTCTTTTATAACTGATTCTTTATTAAAAGCGCCTTCAAGAGCAGATACTAAATTCTGATCGGCGTTTTTACGATAAAAATCTTCATTCTCATTTAGATCGTGATGCATTTTAGCAACTTTTGGTTCAGCATAAACTTTACCCAATTCTTTTTCGAGATAAAGTTCACAACGAGAGCTATTAGTATATAGTTTATTATAAACATCATTAAGCTCAGCTCGTGAAATAAAATGTTCTTTATCAGCTCGTTTACCGAGGTAAGCAGCTAACCCAATGATTGTCTGATCACCTGGATTTTCTTGAGACGCAAGACTCATTTTAGATGCTAATTGTCCTGTTAAAAACTTTTCTTTTGAAGAAAATGATTCTAAAATTGTGCCTAAAGCTTTTTTTAAGCTGTTTACATCGCTTGGATTCATTAGAGTGCTCCGAGTTCTGGGAATTTGGACAGCAGTTCTGATTTGTCTTCAGGTGCTATCTGGTTTAACATGGCGATTCTAAAAGAATCATTTTCAGCCAATTTAGTTGGTAAAATTGTTGAAACAAAATCAATATCAGTAATACCAAAATCTTTTGCTGCAAACTTGGTAACAGGCTCATCTTTATAAAAAAGATGTACTGTGCTGTTTCTGTGGTCTGGTAAAACAGACCAAGGCGATTTTAAAGAAGCTGTTTTGAAAGTAGAAGCTGAACTGGCTATTTTAATATCATCATCTGAATACATAGCAACAATCACCTCACCATCATCTGTTGCTTTAATTTGCCAAAGACCATCGATCCCTTCAGAATCTTTGAATTTAACAATATCAAACGCTACCTTGACCAAAGAATTTTTAACTTCTGCATAGTGATAGAACTTATCTACAGAAAGCTCTTGGTCTAAATCTGAATAGTCAACAGAATATTTGTTCATTAAATCTCCCAATAAAACATTTGTACAGCACTTTACTAAATTAATATCTAATAAATAGTAGTTATTTTAGGTTCATGTTGTTAATATATCACTACTTTAAGCGTTTCTTCTGGTTTGTTTGTTATCATCATCAGGTTTCTTAACAAAACCACTTTGATAATGCTTATTATACAATTCATTATTTAAACCATAATCTAACAAAACTAAATTTCCATCAGCTGATTTTCCCCAGGAATCGGGCTTAGCAAAATCACCTTTAATTAAATCGGCTTCTCTTGCTAACCTTGTAGCCTTCATTAAAAACTCTTGACCCTGTTTGCCAATGCCCATCATTTCTAGCTCAAATTCTAAATCTTCATAATCATCGGGGTCTACGTTTAAATAACTTTTTAATTCTGCAAACCCAATACCAGATAGTTTTTTAAATTGTGCGGCGGTTTCAATCGGTTGAACTAATTGGGCAATAATCCACGAACCATTAGGATCTGATGCAAAAACTTTAGTCAATAAATCTGTATTTTTAAATCTTTCATATAATTCTTTTTCTTTATTATTTTGCACAAAACCGGCTTGGTTTTTTGATATCTTTAAAACTTTCTTGGAAGTCAAAATAAATGCTGCCCGAGATGAGCCGTGACCTAATATTTCTAAATTGTCTTGAGCATAATTAAAACCAGCAGCATGAGGAAGAGAGCTGAAATATTGCAAGCTAAAATTACCACGAGTAGATGATATTTTAGAAAGATATATGCTTGCTAATTTATAAATTTGATTAAACATAAAATTGTTTCCTTTTAATAGCTAATTTGTAAAACTTATCGCAATAATTAGCAACTCGTTTTAATAACCATTCTTTACCACTTAAACTCTCAGGCTTAACATAAACTTTGTCTTGAGCCATACCCATCATGTCAGGGAGACGATCGTAAACATCTTTATTTCGTTTTGGAAGGTTTGGCCATTTTTCTACCTGCATATCATAACTGGTAAGATATGCTTTTTTACCAGCGGCTTTAGCATATTGTTTAATTGTATCTAAAAGATATGGTGCCCAAAATTTATCAACAGCGTTTGTCCAAAATACAACATAAGCATTATAGTTAGTTAGAATTTTTTCTGCCTGATCTGATTTTTCTTGCCAAGATTTTATATCTACTTTGTGTTGTTTTATTATCTCGTTGTCGTGCTCTACATTTAAATATTGTACTAAGTAATTAATCCTAGTTATTTCTCTTTCAAAAGAATCAACTTTTTCTATTAATCTTTTTTCATAATTACTGATAGCCTTAGATTGCTTATCAATATCTGTTTGCAAATTATCAATTAAAAGATTGCCGTTACTTTCACTTAAACGAGCATAACCAAGAGCACCACTATGATGACCCATACCAGCTAATACATTTTGATAAAAATTAGCTGCTCCTGGCAAACTCTTATTAGCCCAGGCCAACATTTCGTCAGAAGGATAAAGAGCAACTACCATACCGGAGTGACTATCACTACTTTCAATGGCCACATTTACAGGCAAAGGGCGATAACCCTTTAATGTCGGATATTTCTCTTTCATGCTAGTTTGATATATAATATTATTTTGAAATGTTTTAATAGCACCTTCAATACCATTAGTTTGTAACTCAGTCTCAACAGCTGCCTTTGCTTCAGGTTTCTGTATACGTGATAATATTGATTGCAGAGCTTTATTTTCAGATTCTTTTTGGCTACTATCTGGATCGAAAGCGATATTGCCAAATTTTTTGTGAGCTGATATTAAAGTTGGAAGAATATTTCCAATAATAATAGATGCATCAAGTGGATAAAGTGAACCTTGATGCTTTTTAATTTCATGAACTAACTTTTTTGCTTCATTAAAATCTGGCTCCTTATCTATACTGTCTTCTTCGTCATTAACATAACAATCTTGACATAAAGATTGTTGAGTACTTTCTTTCCAAAGTGCAGATTCCCTATCTACTATACTGTTGCACTCATCACACGATGTGAAATTATCATTATAACATTTTGAGTGATACCATTTTTCTTCATGAAATACTGGTTTCTGACTATTTTCGTCAACAGCATCATATATAGCTAAGTCGTCCCCGCAAGATTCACATCTTGCGGCATGATTTTCACAATATTGATAACTCTTTTCTGTTTTAATTATTTTCTCTAATAACTTCGACTCAAAACTCTCTACTAAGAATATTTTATGATTATCTAGTGTAAAGTTGTCACATGTAGGAAAATCACAATAATAATTCATATCATGATCTCCACAGATAGGAGCTTCTTTTGTAATTGTAATTTCTTCTTGTGGCGATTTACCAACAATTAATTGCAACTCATTATTAATTTCATTAATTATTGATAAAGCTTTATGTTCTAAACCAAACAACTGTTTTTTTACGCCTTCTGGATCATCAGTTCCAGTATATGTATGAACAAATTCATGATAATTAAATAATAATTTTAATTTATTATAAATATTTACAACTTTACCATAATTTACAATAGTCTTTTCATATTCTCTTATTATTTGTGTTAATTCATCGAAAGATATTGAATCGAGCATTGATTTTAACACTTCTTTTAGTGCATCATAAAAGTCATAAACCTGTCTTCCAAAGCGATCTTCAATAATTACATCAAATTTATTTATTTCTTGGACAATTTTACTGATTAAAACATCAAGCTTTTCTTTTGTTAAAGGTGTAGTTTCACTGTCAATAAACTCTTTTATCTTAATTTTTTTAAAATTCTCTATCTCCCTTATGTCTTCTTGATTAATTCTTTTTTTACACTCAAAACATAACCAATATAAACCTAATGAATCAACTTCAGGATTAACCAAAGATGACTCTTCAGGAAAGCTAAAAGGCATATTAAACTGTTGAGCTTTCTTAAAGAAAGCCCCAGCTTTTTTATCAATTTCATTATATAATTGCCAATCAGCATTAAAGCGCATATATCAATGCAGAACTATTATGCAGTTTATATAATAATATTTTCAATCAATAATTCATTAATAGCTATATGAGTAAGTTCTCTTAATAAATCACCATCAAATAACAAAATTGAATTTTTTCTTTCTAACAATTCTTTATTTGACATATCTAAAATAGATAAAAATTTCTTTTCATCTCTAATTAAATTAAATTTTAAAGTATTAACTATTTTTGTTTTGTTATTAGATAAAAATAATTTAAAACAATCTGTTTTTAAAAACTCAGACAGTTCTAGCTGTAATGAAGTAAAATCTTGACGATTTCTGCTATAAAAAGATCCTGAGGTAATATAAACTAAATTTTCACCACTATTAGTAATGAATGAAAAATACATATTGAATTTAGCATCTACAATTGACATAGGCTCACTATAACATTTTATCAACGCTTGTCAAGCATTGTCGTAATCATCTGCATCATAATCTTGGCCAAATAATAAAGTGTTCCAATCATCATTTTCAGCAAATATACTAACTATCCGATCAAAAGATTGATTATCATAATGCCTATTATTTTTTAATTCTAAAAATGCCTCAGCTAAATTTTTATTTTTAATTAAAGAATGACTTAAATATGCAACTTCAGCATCATCTGTCACATAATCACTTTCAATCATAGATTTTAATTTATTAAATGCTTCAGATGAATTAATAGTTTTATAAAATGGCTCATAAGTATTAAAACCACGATCAAATTGGTAATATTGCTGAATTATTTCTCTATCAGCACCAGTATCTAATAATACTAGCATTCCATCTACTGTTTTACCCCAAGATGTTAACTGGTCAGCATCAACTAAGTTAGCATCAGTTTTTAAATCATATACATTTTTAATAAATTGCTTTGATTTTTCATCTAAATGATCATATATCTCTTCATCATAACAAGTTAAACTGATTAACTCCGTGAAATCATCAAATGATACTCCAAGTATATTATCGAAGTCACTATTTGTAGCCGGACGAACTAATTCCGAAATCATCCAGTGAGAATCGTTGTCAGTTTCGTATACCTTAGTTATTAAGTTTGTGCTCTTATATTTTTGAAACATAATATACTCCGTTTCATTTTGAGCTATACCTTTTACATTTAATGCTAACTTTAACACCTTAGTACTAGACAATATATACGCTACTCGTGACGACCCAGAGCTGATTATAGGCAATGTTTCGTCAGCATAGTAATATGCCTTTTCTGGTTCCATATTTTTGAATTCAGTAAGATTAAAACTATTGCGAAGTGAAGCCTTGAGATAAGCTGTAGCCATGGAAAGTAGTTTATTATACATAAGGCAATGCAAAGTTATGGTGCGTTTGTGTGGAAAGAGTGTGTTAAGCTATAGATAAGGATATTCTGGACCGGAATTAAAATTCTCTATTTCTTGTGTGTAAATTTTATCACAATCAATACAATATTTATTAATACATTTGTTAAATTTAGCTTGCCTTTGAGGTTGTTTCATTTCTGAAAACGGTTTGATAATAAAACAGCCCAAACATTTTTTCAATTGATTTTCGGTATCTAAAAAACTCTGTGTAAAAGCATATCTAGCATCTTTTTTAGATTTAATATCTTTTTTTGTGACTTTTATAGTGTAATCCCTATCTAGCTGTTCCTTCAGTGATTTTGTTCGGTGGCATCCAACACAAATAGGTTGACATTTATCAATTTCTAATTTTACAGCAACTAGCGAATAATTTCCGCTAACACTAAGTGCCATAATTTTATTATTATGATTAGTATGGTCTAATTGCATATTATGAATTGGATACGGTATATTACATACAGCGCAAGGTTTATTTCTAGCCTCAAAAATTAATTTATCTTTAATTTTCCTGTGCTTTTGAGCATTACGCAAATTTTCAATAGCATTAGGATACTTTTTATCATGCATTTTTCTTGTACGGTTACCATGGCAGTAACAACAAACAATTTCACATTTAGATATCTCGTTTTTGATTTCTTTTTTAGAAAGATTATGCAATACCATATATGAGATATTATATTTCTTATCTCCTAAATGATCGAAATCCATTAATTCTCCTGGGAAATACTTTCCACAATCGACGCAAGGATCTTTTTCTTTTAAAGATCTTAACCAATTCACTCTAAACCTGCGATCTTGGCGAGCCTGTTCATAATCATATGTTTTAGCAAAGCAAGATTGACAATGATCATTTCTACCAGTTTCAGAAACTTTTCTTATTCCAAACTCTAAATAACTTTTATCTTTATTACATGTTTTACAGGTAATAATGTTAGGTGTAACTATAATAAATTTAGAAACTTTTTGATCACGTATTAAGTAAATACATCCAGCACATTTAAAAGTTAAGCCATCTTTTGATTTTTTATCTTTATTAAATGCAAACTTCTTCTTTATAGTAGAGCACCCAAAGCAATATTTTTCATCATTTTTTACAATTACCGGAACAGATCTTGAAATGGGCATAATTTCATTTTAAAAGTTCATAACGTAATTATTAGTTAAGATAATTCGGCGATCTGATCTATAATGTCAAGAATTTCCACATCTTTTTGCGCAAGTTTTTTTAGCTTTTTCAAACTACCGCCATATGACTTCTTATGTGTTTTATCTTCGTAGCTAACATTTCCGTTTAGACTTTTAGTTATAGAACTTTGATTCACACTTAATAATTTAGCAATCTCTGTTTGCGTCCTGCCTTGACTATAAAGCTTTACCACCTCAGCCTGCCTCTTAGTCAGGCCAGTATCAACAAGTCTCCAGAATGCCGCCTTCAGCTGGTCCTGCAGTTCCAAGATTTCCTCATTATAGCCAAAAGGATTAAGCTGTGCAGAAATCCCTTTAGAGTCAGCTACTTCGGTCATCATTTCCGGTGAGCACGGCTGTTCTAAGAGAACATGTTGGTATGAATCTGATCTGTTTTTAGTCCTATCAACCCGCCCATATGTATCATCATTATCGCCATTATTTTTATTTTTTGCCATGTTTTTCCTTTACTAGCCCTAAATACTTTGGTTTAACTAAATCTTTAGCTTTTAAATATTGATTAAATTTTCGCATCATAAAAACATTAGAATTGTCATACATGTAACTTCCTATTAGTGCGCATCTTAAGTTACCAGAAAAATTTAAAGATCCTGTACCATTATACATGTATGGCTTAGATGCAGAAGAATAATTGCAATTTTTTTCTAATATATATTTAAAATTAATTAAAAATGGCATTGTGCCTGTCATGCGAGATCGCATTTGTAAATATTTTTCTTTATTATTTAAATAAAAACCACCATCACCATCAAATGTTCCTCTGATAAAATGACGTACTAATGGATGGTTGATTAGCCATTGAGGCATATTATATGTATGTGTTTTCCTTTCTGTTATACCAAATCTTAATAAATCATCATAAATTGGATTAAATTTTTTAGCTATATAAAAACTAATATTTTTTCCTTGATTTTTGATATATAACTTTTTTGATGAATTTAATGCTAATTTAAACTTTTCTAAATGATCTCTGTCATTTATTGAAAGATTAATATCTAATGTTTTTAAAATTGAATATTTAGATTTTTTAGAATAAACGCACCCATCAGCAGCAATAAATCCTGCCCAGTAAAATGACTCTTCTGTATCTTTTGAGAAAAAATCATAATTTGTAGTATCATTATTACGAATCATATAACCTTCAAATAGAAAAACCACCAATCTTAAAGAAGTATATATCCTAAGTTTGATGGCACGATACTGAAAGTGATTATTATTAGTTATTCGATAATATTTTGTATTATTAACTCATTTAAATAAATGTTCATTTCATTTTTAAAAAATTCTATTAATGGTGTGTTTAATTTATGACCATTATATGTGGTAAATGCATCATTAGATTTATTAAAAATTGCATATATATTTTTAAATTGATATGGGTCACCATAATTCAATTCATCTGCGCCATTATAATTATAAACAATAATATCTAATGATGGTGAAAGTTCCTTTAAGCAGAATTCTTCATGTTTAATTTTTATTATTTTCATTTTATAATATATTCAATTATAAAATTTTTATACAAATTATCACAAAACCTATGTAATAGCTGATATTTTACCTTTAGTTCAGGAAGAATTATCATGTAAGTTTTAGATAAATATATTATAGTTAATACTTTTTTTCAAGTATTCATCAACATCTTTATATTCTTTTGGCAGTTCTATTTTTTTAATGTTAATTTTTGAACAATATTTACTTTGAGCCGAAAGAAATCCCTTTTCTCCAGCAGCATCATTATCTAATAGGAAATAAAAATTATTAGTTAGTCTGTTGAGAATATTAAACTGATGAGTTGACAGACTTGCACCACCAATTGCAACAACATTGTGAAAGCCATTTGACTGAGCAGATATGCAATCAAACTGACCTTCAACTAAAATTACATAATCATTGCTTAATATACTGTGTTTTGCAAAATTTAAACCAAATAAATGAAATCTTTTATTAAAATTTTTAGTATATTTATATTTTTGTATATTCTGATTTGTGCAATCAGATTTATCCAGCAATGTTCTTCCAACCAGAGCTAATGTATCACCATAAAGATTTTTAAATGGCATAATTAAATTATTTGTATTTAATAAACCAAAAGGCATATCTCTAAGAACATTGGAATCTTGAACAGTTTTATTATATATTAAACCTAAAGACTCTATCACGGAGCGATCCATAATGTCAAACAAATCATTAAGGTGTTCATTTGACGGAAAGTAACCAAAATTAAATTTTTCCTGATCATACTGAGAACATCGGCTATCAAGATATTTTTTTGCTTGATTCGCTGATGGATGATTTTTTAACAAAATGGAACAAGCAGATAAAACTTGGTTATAGGCTTTGGAGCGATCTTGAATTTGTTTTGAAAAATCAGTAATACTCATTCGGAAAATTTATTTACTTTCATCATTTGTAAGAATGGTCCCGTTAACTTCATATCACATTTGCAACTTTTACAAAAGCCCTTATTGCCCTTTACATCAGGCTTATCAATTTTGCCACAATTTACACACTTAACAGAGAAAGCTGTTTTCACATCTTCTCTTTTTGCATGGCCTAAAGATTTCATTTGATTTTTAGCAAATTGAGTTATATTTGTTATTTCATTTAAACAAATCGGGCAACTAGCAACATTGGTAACTGAATCATACATTGGTTCAACTTCCTGACGACAGCCTTTAGTTGTACAATTAATTAAAAACCCCATATTATTCTTTCTCTAAAATGTTTATCAAATCATCAACGTTATCCGGATAATCAACGTTAATGTTAAATAGGTGCGCACCGGCTCCTGCTACACCATATCCTCCAACCTTTAGTATATCTTTGTTTTTCGTCTTAGCTCGAACTTTTAGTGTCAAATCACCCTTAACCGTTCTAACTTTTTTATTAGTACCCTGAAGTGCTTCTAAAAGATTAATTGTAATATTTGATACTACATTTTCTTCTACCAAAATCATATCAAAATCTTTTTCAACTTCAATAGCAATAATAACAGGCGATCTCATATCTCCGTGAGGCGAAGATACTTCAAAATTACCAGCTCCCTCCAACCTGATTCTTTGTTGATTTTCTAATCCTCCAGGTAAATTCACATTACATGTAAACGATTCTGTCTTAGAACCTATACCAACACAAGACTTACAAGCATCAAACTTTTTACCAGAACCATTACAAACCTCACATCCTCGCACCATTCTGACATTACCACTAACCATTTGTTTTTGGCCTGTTCCTCCACAACTAATACAATTATCTACAGTTGTTTTACCGCCATTACCGTTACACCCACTACACTTTTCATAACGCTTAAAAGTAATATCTTTGGCACAACCCAATACTGACTGAGCAAAAGTTATTTTTACGGATGCCTGAGCAGTTGGTTTTTGATTACGTGGAACTTGCTGTTGGTGCATAACATGTCGAAAAATATCTGACATATCAAATCCACCATGATTATGCTGTTGCTGAAAACCAACCCCGCTATCTCTAAATTTTTCAGGATTATTAATTGTTTGAAATGCCTCATTAATTTCTTTAAATTTCTTTTCAGCACCAATGGGGTCATCTTTATTTTTGTCAGGGTGATATTTAATTGCCAACTTACGAAAAGCTTTATTTACCTCGTCTTCTGTTGATCCTTCTTTTACATCTAGTAATTTATATGCTTCTTGTAAATTCATTCTATTATTTCCTTAATCATTAATTTTATTTTAAAGTTCTTTATTACATTTTTTGATGGAGGGCCGGGATCAATTCCTGAAGAAGAATGAAAAAATAAAGTACGTTTTGCCCACACACTGCCTTTTAAATATTCAATATCATAAGGATAATTAACCATGAGTTTTGAATTTTTAGTATTTTTAGTATTATTAGTATTATAACAATAATAAATACCAAGCTGTGTTATTTCTTCAACATTTAACCAATTTATTATATTTTTAGTCATTTTTTTTTATAATTGTAAATAATTAAAATAATCTCATGTTATAATTAAAACAGTGAGAATATCAGAAACAAATCAATACTAAATATTATTTTCTATCTCCATCAATAATATTTTGTTTGGCAGAGTATGGCCTTAAACACTCACTCTACTATATCCTTTATCATTTGTTCACGTCGAAACTTTGTCCAAGCTATTCCTACAGCAATACCATCAGCAATATCATAATTTTCAATTATCGCACGAGCTTTTTTATTATATTCCCAAGGAAACTTAATTCCTAAAATTTCGGCAACAATCTCTGGCACTTCTTCTTTGCCTACCTTGCCTTCATATCCCTCAGGCTTAATTAATTTTCTAATCGTAGGAACACCAAGTAGATGGGGAACTTTACCAATTTTTTCATACACTGTCAAGCCTACTGTTCTATTAATAATTGCTAATAATTGAATCGTCTTTGCCCCGGAACCTCCAGACATGAATTGTATGTAATCTTCAATTACTACTTCATCAGGCTTATGTTTGGACAATATTTCTAAAATATAACTTTTAATTGCAGATAATCTTTCAAATATAGAGCCCTCTTTTGGAGGTTTATAATATTCGTAATGTAAAAGTTTTAATTTCAAATTCTTATCGTTTTGTTCAATTAATGATACGCCAATAGTTGATGACGATATATCTAAGCCTAATATTTTAGTTTTCATACTGTATATATGACAGTAGTAATATAATAAAAAAGGCAACCCGAAGATTGCCTTAATTAATCTGTTATTTATCTATTATTCATCAGCAGCTGGAAAATCAAAATCGTCAACATTGGTATCTGTTTCCACTGTTTGAGGTGTTTCCACTGTTTCTACCTTTGCCACAACATCACTTTTTACAACAGGCACTGAAGCGGTAACATTATCGCCTGAAATGTTTGCCTTTGTAATTACCTCGTCCATACGTTTTTTTACATCTTCGTATGTTGGAGGAGTACACCTGCGTTTCAGATCTTCCGGATTAATATTATTGCGAATATCTAAATCAGAAGCGCTTAATGGTTTTTTTGATTTTGGTGTCACCATGTAATATCCTGCGGCACCGCCCTGTTTATTAACTTTCACGTTAACATCATATTGAGATGGATCCCCCCAATCTTCATCACGAACTAGTACTTGTATACCTTTAAAAACTGATGACGAAATATCTAGAATTTTATAACTCTGAGTTTTCCGATCAATTACGCCAAGATACCAACGTTGTTTTGGTTTAAGGTTCCATGGCGCCTCACATAATGGATCCGCACCATGATACATTGATGATTTAAGCTTAGTGCCATAACCAGGCGCATCTTTAATAGGCTTAAAGTCATGTACTAAATATTCATGAGGCTTCGTGACAATACGCATTACGTTATCGCCAGACTCTAATTTCAAGAATGTATCAGAACCTTTACGATTTTGACCACCATTTGATGGCTCTGTATCCCAACTTGTTGCTCCAAATGTACTCATATTTTATCCTTTTGTATTTTATGTTTTATTTAACTTATTTTCTTAAGCTTACTTTAATATGTAGCTTAAGTTTTGTATCTCGATTATTCTTTGCCAGCTTATTTTTTTACTAATAATAGTGTCTTTGTTTTCTCTGGCGTAATTTTGTGCATCATTGTATGTTATTATTTTTGTAACATTTTTTTTGGATTTTATGTGATTTACCTCTGGTGGACATTCGAAACCAATAATTTCTAAATATAATGGGCCCTCCTTTAAGGTAAGCGCATAATAATAAATAATTTCATTTGGTTTCAATCCAGCTATTAGTATCTTTTGGAGAGGTAATGTTGAGCCTCCTTGTTTAATTTTACTGAGTGCCTGCTGATTGGCAGTTGCTTCTTGTAACATATATTGCCTTATGCGTTGGTTTTGGTTTTCCTAAATTCTTCGACTTTTTTGAGGTATTCAGGGGTTAAGTATTGGGTTATGTGCGGATGAATCTGTATAATATCGATGGCTTTTTGTACTACTAAACCTCTTTTTATATTATTGGCCTTTGATTCTAGTGGTCTCAAATTTTTGCTTGACCAAAGATCCCGTATAGAATCTTCCCAAATAGTGTTGCCATCTTTAGATAATATATAAGCACATTGTGGGATTATATGATCTGGTTGCCAAGTGAAAGTTGAAATATCATCTTTATTGTAGTTATTGCTAATAATTCCTCTATTTTCCCAAGTCATCCACGGTTCGAATTGATTTTCTAAATTTTTAAAAAAATCTTCGATCACAAGTCCTAGCAATTTAGCTGATGATTTATTTTTTTTTATATTTGATGATTTTAAAGATATTCTTATATTAGAAGATACACTCTCTAATAATCTAAAAAACGGATCTTTTTCGCGTTTATCTTTTCTCCATTGTTTTGTTGCCTGCTTATCTCGCGCCTCCATTTTAGAGCCTTTATATTTTGCTTTTCTTATTTTAAGTAAGGCATCAATTTTTTCTTTATTGTTTGTTCTATAATTTTCTCTTTGCTTTTTAATTCTAGCTGAGTTTATTTTTCTATATTCTATGAAATAAAGTTTCTTCTCTATATCATTCATTTGAGCAAAAGTTTTACCATTAATTAATATTTTTGGCCTGTCAACAATTTTACGCCCAATCTTTCTAAGCATGTATTCTTTAGATTCTTGATTTAAACAAGATTTACAAGAATTTTTTAATATATTTTTAGATTTATTATAAAATGAATATTCTGTAAATAATTTTATTATTTTACAATTATTACATATTTTTCTATTAGTATATTCAAAAATACAGCCTATATTATAATTAATCTTCTGATTCGCCCTCCGTATCATTGTCATCCTCTCCACCAACATCCCAGCCTTCTTTTTCTGCAGCGACAGAATCAAGCATTGATGTAATACCACCGGCCCTAATTGCTAAGTCCAGTTCGGAAATAGAATCCTCTCCATCAAACAAATGATTCTTTTTTACTTTAGCTCTTGATACAATTCCTATTTTGCGCTTAATTTTATTGCGAGTAACAATAAGGTCTTTTTTACGTGTTAACTGCAAAATTATCGAGCTATAATAAAAAATCTTATTACCTCCAGCCTCTGTTTGACCAGGAGAACCAATATTACTATAACTTTGATTAATTAATAATACTGCTATGGTTTCTTTTCCAGTTTTAGGATCTCTCCAAGCTTCAATTTCTCTAAGAATACCTCGTAATGCCGCACCATTTTCTTTGGCTGCTGCTGCCATTTGCTTAGAAGCATCCATAGAGTGTCCATCTCCTTCATTTTTGGGTAATGAACCACCGATACTGTCCCAAACCAATAATATTTTGCGTGCCCTATCTTGCTCTTTAATTGCTTTAATATAACGCACACACATTTCTGCGCCCTCTAGGATCATCTTTGATGTAATCACCAAAAGATCGTCACTTTTGCCTCCAAAGTATTTATCAAACCGATTAGCACTAAATTTATTTTCTGAATCAAACAGGATTACAGTGCAGTCTTGATCTTGGGCTAATTTCATAAATTGAGCGGCGTGTGTAGATTTACCAGAATCTGGTTTTCCAGCTATTTGTACAACCTTACCAAAAGGTAATCCTTTCACTCCAGTAAGCTGCTCAAAAGGGGATCCTTTCCAATGAACAAAATCTTCATCACCGGTTGGCCTGTGAATCATATCTCCTCGACTAACCTTATCAGCCAAACCCTTATCTTTTCCAAAACTTTTCTTAACAGTTACAACAATTTTATCTAAATCAATACTCATAATTATTTCTCCTTTTAAATTACTCTACAATGTGTTTTATTATATTTTCATTTCGAATCTTCTCGACCATTTTCTTCGGCGGTTTAATATTTTGTTTATTTACTTTAATTGGTCCATAATAAATGCAGTGGTCACTCTCACGATTATAGCCAATATAAATATTATTGTTTGTCGCATGAGTGCTGCATGCCGTGTGAACATTTGATCCTAAAAACTCATCAACAATAACATAAATAGCACTATTTGCTAACAGATGCTTGTTATGTTTGCCTGGATAATACACAAAATACCATCCACTTTTGCTAATATCGCTATAATTTTCGTACCATTTTCTGCTTACAAAAATATTATCTAATATAAATTTAAAAATCATTGTATGATATCCATAATCATAAGTTCATTTTTATATTTTTTAACTAAATCTTCAATAATATCATGTAATAAGTTTGTATCAAAAATATTAGACTTGAATAGTTTTTTAACGCAATTTACTTGAGAATCAGTTCGAAAATACATATTGCCAGTATTATCTATAAGAGTTTTATTTTCAAAATCGTATATGCCAAGATGAGCATACTCATATCTATCTTTTGTGCCGATATATGAAACATATATTGAGTCAACATTATATATGGAATTAATATTTGGTTTATAAAAACTTAAAATAAATAAATAAATAAAACCATTTATTGTCAACTGGTCTTGTACTTTATAAAAACTATTCATTCTATAATTTTTTTGATAATACGTTCTTTAATCAATCTTTCATAATCATTTGTTGATTTTAATAATTGAAAAGCATCTTCGCATTCTTTATTGATAATAATGCCACCATTTCTACCAGCACTAACGAGCCCTACTTTACATAAAGTATGAAAAGAACGCATAGCATTACGTATACTTTTGAAATCTTTACTTCCAAATTTTCCAGTTTCTGAAATGTCTATAATGGCTAACTTTGCTTCATCATTTAAAGACAAGATTATCTCATCATGTGCTTTTTGGTTTAATTTGCTCAAAAATTTATCATTCATTTAACTATATTTTCTATTATAAAATAATCTTCAGCTTTTTTTAAAGTTTCATTTAACAGTTTTGTATTTTTAAATAGCGTTAATAATGCTGGGTCTTTTATTTTTTTTATATTTAGTATATTATTAAAAGAACTATCATAAAACATTTCAGTAACCGGATCATATCCGCAAAAAGTTGAAATATCAAGATCGGGGTTTCGACAAGCAATAATAAAATCTATGCGTTTACAATAAACGAAACCTGTAATATTATAAAGATACTTATCCACCTTAAAATATCCAGATATTTCTTTATCAGATGCTAAGCTTATTTTTTTAAACAATATCATATGCTGAGCTTATTTTTTTAAACAATTATATCCTGAATTATAATTTCATTAACTAAAATTTCAAATTGATTTAAAATTATTAATTTATCTTCTTTTAAAATTTTAGTATTTTCATTTTTTGAGCATGATTTATAATCCATTTTATCTTTTTGAATATTATAAATGCCTATCTTGTTATAAGAGTCACCCTTTATATGTCGATATATAGAAATAAAATTAGAAGACTTTATT
>Ga0163154_10001673_pt1 | contig 33887 bp, 32 predicted proteins | sample OliLakLV19MP9P1_FD_148649 | JGI IMG/M metagenome (GOLD analysis project Ga0163154, IMG submission 148649) | Freshwater microbial mat bacterial communities from Lake Vanda, McMurdo Dry Valleys, Antarctica - Oligotrophic Lake LV.19.MP9.P1 | ecosystem: Environmental > Aquatic > Freshwater > Lake >... | reverse complement strand
TAGGCTAAACGAGACAACCGAGACACTATAAAAAGGACATGTCTCAAATGGTATCTGTCCCTATACTGGAGAGTATCGAAACCTTTCCGCTCCAATTACTTCTGGCTGGCTCGGAACAAAGTTCTAGGCTAATCTGGCTTATAGCTACCCTCTATTAACACTCTCGTTCCTCAGACGCTATTTAGCTCTATTTTGAGTAAAATAACGATTGAAAAGACTCTGCAATTCCTGTATCGTAATGGTATCTATTGGTAAGTAAATCTACATGGAAGAACTATTAACCTTAAAAGAGGCGGCGCAGGTACTAAAGGTACACCCTAATACACTCAGATCATGGGATAAAAAGGGTCTTCTCGTGGCTATCCGAATAGGTGAAAAACGTACTAGAAGATATAGAAAAGAAGCTATTGAAAAGTTCATCAATAGCAAGAATAAATAATATTATGACTAATCAAAAACAACTTTACGAAAGACTCTGGGCGGCGGCGGAACAACTACGCGCCAATGGCGAGCTCAAGCTCAACGAAATTGCCGAGCCGATTTTGGGTTTGATATTCCTCAAATTTGCCGATGTAAAATTTAGGCAAGCAGAAAAAGAAATTCTCGCCGAGCGCGCCAAAGTTTCCGGTCGTCAGGCGCCCATCACGCCCGACCACTACAAACAGCGTGGCGTACCGTATATTCCCGAGACTGCCGGATATGCGCATCTGATGAATATGCCCGAGGGTGAAAATATCGGCCGTGCCATCAACGATGCGATGAAAACGATTGAAGAAGAAAACCGCGAGCTCGCCGGCATACTCCCGCAGGACTACACCAAGCTTTCATCGCAACCAGCAGAAAATAGCCGTATTCTCCTTACACTTCTCAAAAATTTCAACCAAATTCCCGACGACATTGAGGGCGATGCTTTCGGTGGAATCTATGAATATTTCTTGGGCGAGTTTGCCCGTTCCGAAGGCGCTAAGGGTGGCGAGTTCTTTACGCCACAATCTATTGTTAAATTACTCGTAGAAGTCATCGAGCCGTATCACGGCAAGATATTTGACCCAGCTTGTGGAAGTGGCGGTATGTTTGTGCAGTCAGCCAACTTCGTAGCCCAGCATCAAAAAAACAAACGCCCAATTATGGAAGAAGTGGGCATTTATGGTCAAGAAAAAGGCGCCAACAATATGCGCGTAGCCAAGATGAACCTGGCTATCCACGGCCTTTCCGGCAAGATCGAGCTGGCCAACTCTTTTTATGAAGATCCACACAAAAGCATCGGTCAATTTGACTATGTGCTGGCCAATCCGCCGTTCAATGTCAAAGGCAAAGACAAAAACGGCCAGATGGTCATAGACCCGGCGCGTTTGCAGGGCGACCGCCGCTACAACTACGGCCTGCCTCTCACCGGTAAGGGCGAAATCAGCAATGCCAACTATCTATGGATGCAAATATTTGCCAGTGCTTTGAGTGACAAAGGCCGGGCGGGTTTTGTCATGGCCAATAGCGCGAGCGATGCAGGCAATAAAGAAAAAGAAATCCGCGCCAAAATGACAGATGCTGGCTTTGTGGATGTGATTATCTCGGTTGGGCCAAATATGTTTATGAATGCGACGCTGTCTTGTACGCTCTGGTTTTTTGATAAAGGCAAAATAGGCACCGACAGACAAAAGAAGATTCTTTTCATTAATGCCCAAGATATTTTTACACCGATTGATCGCGCGCATAACACCTGGACACCAGAACAAACACAAGAAATTGCCAGTATCGTGCGCCGGTATCGTGGCGAAGAAGGCGAGGGGAAATATGAAGACATCAAAGGAAGGTGCAAGGTAGCGACACTAGACGAAATCAAAGCCAATGATTACTCTCTTAATCCAGGGCGCTATGTGGAGATAGTTGAAAAGGAGATGGACGATGCCGATTTTGAGGCGCGGATGAAAGAGCTGATGGGCGAATTTACCACGCTCACCAAAGACGCGCATGAGTTGGAGGGTAAAATCCAAGAGGACTTGAAAAAGATTTTATAAATTTATGAAAAAAATACCTGACAACCAAATAGCGTTTTATCAGTCGGAGGATGGCAGGGTAAATATTGAAGTGCTATACGCCGAAGAAAATACCTGGCTTTCGCAAAAAAAGATGGCGGAGCTTTTTGATACTACACCACAAAATATTACCCAACATCTCAAAAATATCTACTTTGAGAAGGAGGTAGATGAAAAAGCAACTTGTAAGGAATTCTTACAAGTTCAAACAGAGGGCTCTCGCCAGATAGAAAGAAATACAACCATGTATTCGTTGGAGGCGACAATTGCCGTCGGCTATCGAGTAAACTCAGAACGCGGTACGCAATTTCGCCAGTGGGCAACGGGGATTTTGAGAAGTTATATTCAAAAAGGATATGCCTTGGATAGTGACAGGATGAAATACGGCTCCCGTTTTAGCGCGCGCTACTTTGACGAACTGTACGAAGAAATTAAAGACATCCGCACGAGTGAGCGTCGTATCTACCAGAAAATAACCGATATCTACGCCACGGCGATTGATTATTCTCCAAAAGCATTTGATAGCAGGGAATTTTTCGCGACTGTGCAAAACAAACTGCATTTTGCCATAACCGGCAAGACCGCGGCAGAAATAGTGGCGGACAGAGTGAGTAGTAAAAAAGATAAGTTGGGACTCACTTCTTGGCGCAAATCACCTGCTGGAAAAATAATGCCAAGTGATGTGACGATTGCAAAAAACTATTTAGAGAAAAAAGAGCTCACTCATCTCAATCTGATCGGCAATATGTACTTGGACTATGCCGAGTTACAGGCGGCGCGAGGTAAAGCGATGACTATGCAAGACTGGATAGAGAAATTAAACGCTTTTCTAAAATTTAGCGAACACGATATTTTGACAAATGCTGGCAAAGTGAGCCATGCAGTGGCCGAAGCGCTGGCTCTGGACGAATACGAAAAATATCGTGTGGTACAAGACCGAGAATATATCTCAGACTTTGACCGTGAGGTGAAAAAGTTAGAAAAAGAAGTTAAAATGAAAAAGAAGAAGTAACTATGAGCGATTTAAATCTAGTTTACATCTCACTTGCCAACGTAAACAAAATATATGATCCAGATTATATATATAATCAAACCCAACTCAGAGAATTTTTTGCATAGATTTGCAATGTAAACTATTGTTAAGTATTATATAAGCATATATGACTGACAAACAAGAAAAAGAATTTTACAAAGCCGAAGATTTAGCTGAAAAGCTTGATGTAAATATAATGACGATTTACCGCTATATCAAAGCTGGTAGATTGAAAGCGTACAAGATTGGCAAAGAGTACAGGATAGACAAGGTTGAATTTAATAATTTTTTAAAGAGCGTACAAAACAAAAAATAATTATGAAAAAACAACAAATAACTAACAACATCGCTAATCCAAATAACGACTTGGAAATACTCAAAGCCAACTTTGCCAACTGTTTTGATAAAAACGGAGATTTTGATTTTGATAAATTTAAGAAAGAACTGCAATGCAAAGAAATAGATTTTAGCAAAGAAAGCTATGGAATGGACTGGCTAGGCAAAAGCTACGCCAGACTACTTGCCAGTGATCCAGCGACGACTTTGCTCAAAGAAGACAAAGACTGGAATGAAAAACTAGAAAACAAAAATTCGGAGAACTTACTCCTCAAAGGAGACAATTTGGAAGTGCTGAAACACTTATCCAATGCCTACCACGAACAAGTGAAGATGATTTATATCGACCCACCCTACAATACAGGAAGTGACGGTTTTGTGTACGCCGATGATCGCAAATTTACTGTAGCAGAATTTCAAAAACTATCTGGAGTAGATGAAGAAAAAGCCAAAAAGATTTTGAGTTTTGTAAACAGCAAAAGCAACTCGCACTCTGCATGGCTGACTTTTATGTATCCAAGGCTTTATATTGCCAAACAACTTCTCAAAGATGATGGAGTGATTTTTGTGAGTATTGATGATAATGAAGTCGCACAGTTGAGAATTTTGATGGATGAGGTCTTTGGGGAGGAGAATTTTGTGGGAGTTATCCCGACTGTTATGAACTTAAAAGGTAATCAAGATAACTTTGGTTTTGCTGACACGCATGAATATTTTCTAGCTTATTCTAAATGTAAGGTAAAGTGCTTATTGTTTAATTTCAATATTGATGAAGAAAATGTATTAGATGATTGGCAAGAAGATGAATACGGCTTGTATAAAAAAGCAGATGGTTTGAAAAGGACAGGCGATGATGCTTATAGAAATAGTCGTCCCAAAGGATGGTTTCCTATATTTATCACACCAGAAAATGATATTTATGTCACAGATAATGATGAGGCGAAATCAAAAGCTGACACTATCGTTTATCCCATTAATGAAGGAGGCGAAGAACTATCATGGTCTTGGGGCAAACAAAAAATCACAAAGGAAAGTTATAATCTTGTTATAACAGAGGCAAGGGGTGGAGGTAAGTCGATATATAAAAAACAACGCCCACAATTAGGAGATTTGCCTACTAAAAAACCAAAATCTTTTTTCTATAAACCTGAGTACAGCACAAGCACTGCAACTACTCTATTAAAGAATTTGTTTGGCAAAAAGATTTTCAAAGGGCCTAAACCTGCTCCATTCGTGAAAGACCTTATAATTATTGGCTCAAATGCAAACGATCTCGTGCTCGACTTTTTCGCTGGATCAGGAACAACTGGCGACGCGGTGATGCAACTGAATGCAGAGGATAGAGCCAATGGCAAAGAAGGCAATAGAAAGTATATCCTCGTACAACTTCCAGAAGCTATTGACCCAAAGAAAAACAAAACGGCTTATGATTTTGTAAAAGATGAGTTAAAAGTCTCAAAACCGACTATTTTTGAGATCACCAAGGAAAGGCTTATTCGTGCAGGAAAGAAAATACAAGCAGAACAGCAAGATAAGAAAGATTTGTTCGCTGGTGATAATAAGCAAAACTTTGGATTCAAGATTTTTAAGACGATGCCTATTTGGGAAGATTATGATTTTGAAGCTGAAACATTTGACCCACAAGCTGCATTATTTGATGAAAGCAAATTAACCAATGAAGACATTCAAACACTTCTCACCACTTGGAAGACTTACGACAATATTCCGCTTACTGTTGAATTACAAAAAATCGATTTAAGTGGATATACAGGACATTATTCTGACAAAAAACTGTATCTAATGGATAAAGGATTTAAGACTGAACATTTGAAGAAACTTTTGGAAGAACTTGATAGTAACAAAAACTTTAGTCCAGCGAGTATTATTGTGTTTGGTTACCATTTTGAGAGTAAAGCTCTTCGTGAAATAGCAGAAAATGTAGCGAGTTATGCGAACAAGAAAAAACTAGACATTGATTTTATAACGAGATACTAATATGGCAGGATTTAATTTTGAAAAAAACCTCGAGCATCAGAGTAAGGCAGTAGAAAGCACTATTGCTGTTTTTGACGGACTCGAAATCATACAACCAAAAGAATTAGAAAAACTCTGTATCAATCCTGTTTTGCCTCACGATACCAGAAAATATGCGAGAAATATTATCGATATTCGTGGCGAAAATAGTATCACAGACGGCAAGGTAAAAAGAGAGAGCAATATTATCGATATAATGATGGAGACAGGGACAGGAAAGACCTACACCTATACCAAAACCATTTTTGAACTCAACAAACTTTGCGGAATTTTCAAGTTCGTGATCATTGTGCCGACGCTTTCAATCAAGGCAGGAACGATTGATTTTCTCAAATCTGATAGTAGTCGTGAACATTTCAAAGAACAATATGGCAAAACACTCAATCTCCATATCGTCGAAAGCCAAAAAGGAGGAAAAAGTAAAAAATCATATTTACCATCTGCGGTGAATAGCTTTGTGAATGCTGGAACTTTTGAAAAAAACCAAATACAAGTGATGATTATCAATGCAGGTATGATCAATTCTGAAACGATGCAAAAAAGTTTTGATTCGAGTTTATTTGATAAATACAGCGTACCGTTTGATGCAATTGCGGCAACAAACCCTTTTGTGATTATTGATGAACCGCACAAATTTACTCAAGGAAATAAAACTTGGGGAAATATTCAAAAAATGAAACCACAGTTTATTCTTCGTTATGGTGCAACTTTCCAAGATTATGAAAACCTTGTCTATACACTCACGGCAGTAGACTCATTTAACAAAAACCTCGTCAAAGGAGTTATTGGACACATCACAGAATTTGAAACAGGTAGAAATGCCATACTCAAATTTATAAATTCTGACGGACAAGAAGCTAGTTTTGAACTCGTCGATGGAGCAGATAGAAAAACAAGTAAATTAAGTAAAGGCGATAGTTTAGAAAAAATACATTCCGCGATGTCTGATTTGTTTATAGAAAAACTCAATAAAAGTACTGTTGTTTTGTCAAATGGACTGGAACTTAAAAAAGGCGATAAAATCAATCCCTATTCGTATGCCGAAACACTGCAAGAGAAAATGATACAAAAAGCAGTGAAGAGTCATTTTGTACTAGAAAAAGAAATGCTAAAAAGAGAAGTAAAAATAAAACCGCTTACTTTGTTTTTTATTGATAATATCAATGAATATAGATCAGGAAAAGGAGAAGCAGATGGGTATATCAAAAAAACAGTTGAAAAGTTTATCAAAGCAGAAGTTACCGAACTACTCAAAACAGAAACGGATGATTTTTATAAAGGGTATTTAGAAAAAACTTTGCTTGATATTTCCAAAACCCACGGCGGATATTTCTCCAAAGACAATAGCGAAAAAGATGAAGCAATAGAGCAAGAAGTTATTGAGATTTTGCACGACAAGGCAAAAATGCTAGCTCTCGATAATCCAAGAAGATTTATTTTCTCTAAATGGACTCTTCGTGAAGGTTGGGACAATCCTAATGTTTTTCAAATTTGCAAACTTCGTAGTAGTGGAAGTGATATATCTAAACTTCAAGAAGTTGGTCGTGGACTTCGTCTGCCAGTCAATGAGTACGGAAATCGTGTCAAAGACGAACAATTTTATCTCAATTATTTTGTCGATTTTACTGAGAACGATTTTGTCGACAAACTTGTGAATGAAATCAATGAAAAGTCAGGAGCAATCTCACTCGAAAATATCCCAGTGAAACTTGATGAGGCAATGATAAAGCAGATTATTGAAAAATATGAGATTAAAGATGAAAATATACTTTTACAAAAATTCATTGTAGAAGATAAGATTATTGATTTTTCTAGGAATTTTGTAGGAACAGGATTTGAATATATAAAATCTCATTACCCTCTTATCTTTGAAGGTATTGGATCAAATAAAATCAGAAAGGCAACCGATCAAAAGAAAAAAATAGTCATCAGAACAGAAAAGTATGCTGAGCTGAAAGATTTGTGGGAAAAATTAAATGAAAAAGTAGTTTTAGAATACAAAATTGAAAATGAAGATAAGTTCAAGAATTTATTTGTAGATTTTTTGAAGTCACATACTGATGCAATGACACAAGAAGGCTTGATAAATAGGCAAGTGAGAATAGGTGTAGAAAACAACCAAGCTGTTGCAAACGAAGAAATATCAATACAAGATAGCGAGATTACTAAAATATCAACAAAGAAGTATGACGATTTTCTCAAGCAATTATCCAGCTCGCTCAATATTAACATTAAAACACTTAATCAATCCTTTGCTGATTCTCAAATAAACATAAATGATTATCTTAGCATTTCTACGATTAGAATTATTAAACAGAAATTTGATAATTATTTGATGTATAAATCTTTTGATAAATTTGGCATAGAATATCAAAAAGTCACCAACACTCTCCACCCAACAAAACTTACCGACGAAAAAGGAAATACAAAAAGTGAAATAAGTGCTTCTGATATTGGGGTTTTGTATTCTGATGAAAAAGTTGCAGATAAATATCTTTTTGATGAATTTTTTTATGATAGTGAACTAGAAAAAGATAATATTAAAACCAATATCAGTGAAGTAGTTGTATTTACTAAAATTCCTAAAAATTCTATCAAAATCCCTGTGGCTGGAGGAAAAAGTTATTCTCCAGATTTTGCCTATGTGCTAAATTATGCAGATGGAAAGAAAAAATTATATTTTATTGTAGAAACTAAAAATAAAGACGAGGAAAGCTTGGCAAATGAAGAAAAACAAAAAATTAGACATGCGGAAAAGTTTTTTGGAGATACCGTCAAAATTCAATTTAAGACACAATTTGAGGACAAGGAAATTGCTAGTTTAATTAAAGAGGTTTTGAATTAAAAAACAAATAATATGTATAGATAAACGAGGTCAGCCACTATTTCTGGTATAAGAAAATGACGAATGATGGCTGACACCTTTATTCCTCAAATCCGAAGTCCAAAAGTGGATTGAAGAAATTTTGGCTGGAGTGTGGGGAGAGTAATTTACCGGGACGCCACTCATGGCCGACGAGCCTTTGACCGAACGGGTCTTTGGCGAGTATGTTTCGGAATATAACTTTGGTGACTCTGTGCGCGATGGCGCGACTGTACCTTTGTTTTATGAAAACCGCGTGCCACGACTAGAAAATGTGAATGACCGACTAGAAGATGAGGTTGGCCGTGTTATGGAGTTTTACGACTTAAATGAAGACGAGGAAGAAAAGCTGGAGCAAGAATTTTCTACTTTTTATCATATTGTCACGCGGGAAGATCGCTTGAATGCTATTGCTCGCGATATCGTTCAACATTTTGTAGGACGAGGCTATGGCGGCAAGGCGATGGTGGTGTCAGTGGATAAGAAAACCACTATTAGAATGTATGACAAGGTGAAGAAAGAATGGGAGCGTTACATTGGTAAACTACGAATGGATTTGAGCCGAGCGACTGACGACTATGAACGCGGAAAAATTGAAGAACAATTGGCACGGCATGAACATGTGGATATGGCTGCGATGTTTAGTCTTGGTAATAACCAAAACGAGATGGAGGATATGGAAGAGTTTGGAATTGATGTGGCGCCTATTCGCTCACGCATTTTGACTGGCAATCTGGAAGAAGAATTCAAAAAACCAGATAGTAATCTGCGAATCGTGTTTGTTTGCGCCATGTGGATGACCGGTTTTGATGTGCCGAACCTTTCCACTTTGTATTTAGACAAACCGCTCAAAAATCACACTCTGATGCAGGCGATCGCTCGCGCAAATCGCGTATCACCAGACAAGAAAAACGGTTTGATCGTGGATTATATTGGCGTATTCAAAAACATTGAACGGGCGCTGGCTATTTATGCCACCTCCGGAAGCGGTGACGACGATATTATCAGAAGCAAAGATGAGCTGATGGCCGAGCTATTGGTGGCGCTCAAGAGTGGGAAGGAATTTTTGCAAAGCGAAAATATAGATATCGAGAAAATTTTAGCTGTTCCGCCAGCTGAAAAACTGCTTTTGATTGAGCATGCTGTCAATACGATTCTGGGTGATCAGACGAAGAAAAAGAAGTTTCTCAACTTGGCTTCTGATATCCACAGCACCTTCCGCTCCGTTCTGCCTGATCCAACCGCCGATGATTATTACGAAGAAGTAACGGCTATACGGGTAATCGCCTCGCGTACTCGCGATGTTGGCTCAGCAAGTATTGATGTGACACAGGTAAAAAAAGACCTGGAAAATTTGCTGGATCGCAGCATTCAGGCCGGCGAATATGTCATACCGCAACACAAGAAATTGCGTGACTTAAGCGCGCTTGATGTGGATGCACTGCATGAATTCTTTGCACAGTTGGACAACAAGAATATACAAGCTGAAAGTTTGAGTGCAGAGCTCAAAGACAAAATTGAAGAGATGGTGCGAAAGAACCGGAAGCGGGCAAAGTTTATAGAGCGTTTGAACTCATTATTGAAAAAGTACAACACCGGCGCGCACGATATTGACCAGCTTCTGAGTGACTTGGTGGACTTGGCCAAAGATTTGGACGAAGAAGAAGGGCGCGCAGTCAAGGAGGGGCTGTCCGAAGATGAGCTGGCGATATTTGATTTGCTACAAAAAGAAAATTTGAGTCCTGACGATACGGCCAAAGTGCGATTAGTATCTAAAGAGCTATTGGAAAAATTGAAAGAAAAACTGGTTCCGGGTTGGCGCGATTTTGAACCGTTGCGCGCTGGAGTAAAAATTACTATTTCTGATGTCTTATTCCCCAGACTTCCCGAAATGGTGTATACCGAACGAGAGTGTGAATACAAAGGTATGGAGATTTATAATTTTGTGTACGAACACTTTCATGATGCCCGAAGTTTTGTAGGAGTATAAATTTATATGTCAAAATATTACAATCCAAATCGTACAAGAAATCTTTATGATTCAAATTCAGCAGAGCTGTTTCGTTTGACTCGTTCTAAAATCGATCTTTTCTTAAAATGTCCTCGATGCTTTTACCTTAAAACGAAATTTATTTTATCTAAAAGAACAATTGTTATAGCAAAGATATAAAGTTTATAGAACTATTTTTATATAATTATCAAATCCAGTATCTCCCTGCAATCCAAAAATACTGGCTGAAAGAATGCCCTCAGAAATCTTTGATTTATTGAAATAGGCCTTAGTTGCAGGGCTGAATGTTATTGTATTTTGTCCCAAGCCACTAGGTACTAAATGTAAGATGCTTTTTAATAGAAATACACCATCAACCCCTGGAATCGGGTTTGGTTTGATAGACAATGAAATGCGATCTGTTTCATCAGCAGGCAACTCGCCTACATCAAAGTAAACGATTCTACAAATGTCAGTCACATCAAATTTTTTCTTTGCATCTGAAAATAGCCTGTTATAACTTTTTAATACCTCATCTCTAGGCGATCGACTTATCAACAAATAAAAGCCTTTATGGCAAGATATATATTCATCTTCCATGGTTGTATATGTAGGATATGAACGGTCGAGTTCTGAGAATATTGAGTTTTGAATTTGATGTTTAGTATATTCTTTTATTTCAATACCTCCTATTTCAGTAACTATCAGTTGGAAATAAGTTCTGCTTTTTACATAGCTTATTACTAATCTAGTAAGTTCATCAACCTGTGAAAAATTGATTGATTTCGGGTCAATTGAGACAATTAAATTGTGGTTTCCATCACAGAGTACTGGTGCCAATTTTTTCATTAATGAAGAGATGTAGTTAATAGCTCTAGAATCAACTAAAGCTTGGTTTCTTTGTTTACATTCTATTTGAACGCTTTTTCCCGAAGGTGAAGTTGCCTCAAATTCATATGTTTTTTTGCTTTTGTCCGATTCTCTAGCTATAAAATGTATTGCATATCCTTGAATCTTATAGCCCGCGGCAACCATTAATTCGAAGCGTCTAGCTCTATAAGATTGTGGTTCAGCAAGCTCTCTCTGGTATTCAGTATAGACATCGGGGTTTTCTAAAAGATCATCATGCAAAACATGTAAATCTCTTCCTAGTAACATTAATTCAGCATCAGCTTTGCAATGGTCAGGAAATTGACTCTGGTCAAATAGTTCTTGTCCTGGCTTAATTTCTCGCAATACGTCCTTAATTATTGGATGAAGTTTAAACTCTAGTATGGGAATGTCAACAGAGTAAGTATCATTGCTGCTAATTTTATTTCGTCGTCTAAAAAACTCATTTACGGATTCAGGTATGAAATCCGCTCCAAATATTTCTTCAAACGATTTTCGGTAGGCATAGTTTTGCTTTAGGTAAAACATAAAGAAATAGTACACCTAAAAAGATACATTACAGGCTCTAAAACGACGTTTAGAACAATTCGACGATCGATTAGCAAGCCACATCAGGCTTTTCAGTGCAGGCCTACGGGTCGCGCGCAACCATGATGAAATTGTGACCCCATCCGGATTCTACCACTCGCTTTGCTCAGGTATTAGGCAGGTGCAAACGCACTTGCCGGCAGAACAAGGCTCGCTCCGTTGTGAGATCAGACACAAAAAAAGACAGGATTTCCTGTCTTTTTTATGTGTGACCCCATCCGGATTCGAACCGGAGTTACCAGGATGAGAACCTGGCGTCCTAGGCCTCTGGACGATGGGGCCGATCTAAATTAGCCAAACTTCTAACTTCAGGCATCAACCTGAGTATTATACTGCTTTTAGAGGCTCGCCTCAATCTCCTTACTGGGAATAGCGCGAACGATAAATCGTTGAGAATCTAAGAAGCCTGTGCAAGTATAAAGGGTTAAGACTTCTTTTTCAGTTGGAAGGACTGCTTCAACTTGGTGAGGTCTCGCAATCTCTGTTTTGGTGACAATGTACACATATTTTTGACCGTCTTTATTCTCCAAAGCTATCTTGTCATTCACTTTAACCTGCGGTAGTCGTCCAAAGAGTCCACCTGTATTATGTCCATAAATAACGACATTGCCATTTTCACCTGGTTTGGCGGATACACCTAGGTGTCCCAGGCTTCTTTTTGGAGTCTCCCAAATGCCATTTTTAATTTGTGTTTCTTGAATAGGCAGGTCTATTTGTTGAGCTTCAACTTGAATCCGGATTGGTTCACTGACCACTGTTTTCTCAACGCTCAACTCCTCTTGAATATATGTGGTCTCAAAAGAGAGAGAACTTGATTGATGTTTTTGATAGAGAATTAGAAATGTCAGTGTATTAATACTCAAGATACAAATACAGATGAAACCTAAAGCGATTCTCGCGCGCCAGGCCTGAAAAACCCCCTGTAGCTTTCCTTTCAGGCTTGAAGATTGTTTTTTGATGCTTCTAACCTTCTTGGTCAGAATAACTTTCTTTTTGGGCTGAATCCTTTTCATGAACTGTATTTTAACAGATATATCAATATCATTTCATATAAACCACTTGTAAACCTTTTTTTGACTGCGCATAATGTTAAGGTCAATTATTACTTGAAGTTCTTTTACTGCTCATGAAGATGTTGTCTACTCTCTGCCATCTCTTTCACCCTCAGCGTTCGAATAATCATCGTCCGAAGGTTTTGCACCCTGAGGCGTATATAGCTTTTTCGATTTTAATTGTGGTTTTTTCTTTATCGTTAGTCCATTTGCCCAGCTTTGTGGGCCGTACAGGAAGTGTGCTTGGTTTTGCATCTTCGATTACGGCTGGTGACGTGCTTGCCCAAACGAACCAAGAGAGAGAAAAGCAGGGTCTGCAAACTTTGACTATAAATACTCGGCTTAATGAGGCTGCCATAGCCAAAGCTCAGCATATGTTGGAGCAACAGTACTGGGCACATACGAGTCCAGATGGTACACAACCTTGGAAGTTCTTTAAACAAGTGGGATACAAATATAGTGTGGCAGGTGAGAACTTAGCTCGAGACTTTGGTACTTCAGGTGACATGATGCAGGCTTGGATGAACTCGCCCACCCACAAAGCAAATATTGTGAGTCCCAAGTATAAAGAGATCGGCATTGCAGTAGTAGATGGCACTTTATTAGGGACCGAAACTACCTTGGTGGTTCAACTGTTTGGTTCTGCTCCGCAAGCTCCAGCACAGATAACAAAAGCTGCCCCCCCTCAGGAACTAAAAGTAGTTGCTGAAAAACTAGCTACAAGTAATCCTGAGCCTGAAACACTGGATTTTGTTCAGTTAGAGCCTGTAGTGCCATCTGACCTGGTCGGTAATGCAGACGTTCTAGGTGGAGAATCGTTCCTCATTTCTAATCTACAAACTCCGGCATTATTCTCACCCCTTCAACTAATGAAGGCATTTTTCTTAGCTATTATTTTCCTAGTGATGGGTACCCTTATTTATGACACAGTGATCATGTCACATCGAAACACAGTCAGGTTAGTAGGAAAGAACTTTGCCCATCTTTTATTCTTTGGTATTGTCACTTTTTTACTTTTGTTCTTTAAAGCAGGTATCATCGGATAAATATGAAAATGGAACTCTTTAAACATAAGCTGGCCTACATTGTACTTGCGGGGGCATTATTGGTATTTGTTTTTGCTTTCATGGGTTTCTGGCCGAACAGACTTCTTCAAAGAATAAGTATTGGAGTAGTTGTCTGTTTTTATTTTTTTTGGGGTACAATCACTCACATTAAAACAGATACTTTGACGAGGCGGGTGGCCTTTGAATATGCCGCAGCCTCAATCTTAGCCGGAACTTTACTTTTTTTTATTACTTTATAGTTTCTAAACTTTAGCATAAGGAGCAGTTATGAAAGGAATTATTCTCGCTGGCGGTTCAGGGACACGATTGCGTCCGTTGACGAAGGTCACTAGCAAGCAACTTCTACCTATTTATAACAAACCGATGATTTTTTACCCATTAGAGACGCTGTTAACAGCAGGGGTGAAGGATATCCTTGTCATTGTGGCACCAGATCATGCTGGCGATTTTCTCAAACTTATGGGCAGTGGTAATGAACTGGGTTGTAAGTTTACGTATGAAATCCAGGATAAACCTGAGGGGCTGGCGCAAGCATTTCTGATTGGTAAGAATTTTATTGGTGGTGATAATGTGACATTAATTCTGGGTGATAATCTTTTTGAAGATAACTTCACTGAAGCAATCTCATCTTTTCAGTCTGGGGCGCGAGTCTTCGCAAAGCAGGTCTCAGATCCTGAGCGATTTGGTGTAGTGGAGTTTGACAGTCAGAATAAAGCCATCAGCATTGAAGAAAAACCTACTAGTCCAAAGTCTAACTTCGCCGTTACTGGCCTCTATATTTATGACAATACGGTTGTGCAAAAGGCGGCTTCACTTGCCCCCTCTCCACGTGGTGAAATTGAGATAACTGACCTAAATAATCTGTATCTTAAAGAGGAAAAACTTGATGTTGCTCAAGTGAATGGCCGTTGGATGGATACCGGAACGTTTGAATCTCTGCATGAGGCAATTCTGTTTGCTCGGGAAAGAGAGTTGGCCAAACAATCAACTTGAGAGAGCTGGTATACTTATTTTTATGCGATTACTGCCTGCATTGCTAGTGCTCTTTTCTGTGTTTGCTCTTACGTTGGCTATTCCGTGGGTGGTTTTTGCTCAGATTGCTACCCCATCTATTGGTTCGCCCAAGCCGCTCCTTAGTGAAACTGATACCCAGATTCAGCAGCTACGAGAAAAATACCGAGTTCAGCTCACCACGTATCGGGAAGACGAAAGAAACTTTAACCTCGCGAAGCAACAATATGCCCAGCTGAATACGCTTGCTGCACTGGAAGAAGCAGTCAGAAAAACCAAGATAGTGTTACTTTCTCGGAACGAAGTACTTGAAACACATCTTTTGTTTCTCAAGCTAAACGTACAGAAAACCCCTGGTATTGATCTGCAAACCAAGGACAACTATATCAAGCTGCTAGATGCGTACTTGGAGGCGCTGAAAAAAAACCAACGTACTTTAGAAACTGCTGATGATCGACGAGAGTTGTCGGAGGTAACTTTGGAGTTTAGTACCTTTGCCTCAAGTATTCAAAGCTTTTCCAGTAACTTAGCTGCATTGATTCAATATGGACATATTCAAAGTGTTTACGATAAAACTGCAACAATTCACAAGGAAGTAGAGGAAGCAATTGAGCAGGAACCAAATGCACTCAAGCTGGGTGAAAAAAGAAGAGCAATGGAGGAAATAAACGCTTTGGTCCAACTAACTAACTCACAGCTGCAGGTGATTCGTGAAGGATATCGGGGGGGGCAGAATCCGGGCTCAGCCGGTCTAAATCAGATTTATGGGAATATATCCCAAACCCTAGTCTACTTAAAAGAAGTTCTAAAGTAATTTACTATGTTTAGATCAAGTACCTCCAAAGCTGACATTGACTCTCGCGATACAATAGAAGAGTTAACAAACCAAACCCGTTTTAGTTCTGAAGAACCACTTTTTGAGAATCCACCATTCATCACCTCTTCGTCAACAGCACCTGTAGAGCCAGTCCAGAAAAAAAAGTTCTCTCCTCTGCTGCTGCTCGGTGGTGGTGTAATAGGCTTGGTGGTGATCCTGCTGGTTGCAGTTGTGGTATTTTCTCCTAAACGGCAAAACACTCCTGTTTCAGTGGAGCCGATTACTCAGCAGGCTGTGGAGAATGAGAGCACTGAACTTACTCGAAGGCTCTCAGAGGTTGAAGCTGACCTAAAAGCCGCTGATCCTGTCAAGGTAGATTTGCCTTTCCCACCTGTTAGTTTCTCTATTTATCTGGATGCGCCTCCCAGGTAAAAAAAATATGGCGACACACCTTTTTGCAGTTGCTCTTTTCTTGTTCTGTATCTGGGTTTTTTGGACGAGTCGAACCCGCTCGAAAAAGGGGCAGTTTTATAGCGATACGCCACAGCTTTTTCCGTTAGGAATATTTATTTGGGGGGATGGACTTGTACTAGCTCCATTTTGGGCAGTAGCTTCGCTCTTTTTCTTCTTTTCTCCTCCGCTTAATATCCTTCGATTTTTCCTACTCTTTTTTGCAGTGCGCTCAGGATTTGAAGTTATTTATTGGTTGAATCAGCAAGCTACTCACTCAGAATACGTGGCTCCACTATTTCGTTCGATCAAGTGGCTCAAAGCAAACGATGCCGCCATTCTAATGCAGGTAATTCAGATGTGTTTATCAGTTTCCTGCATTGTTCTACTGTGGGCTTCTTTTCAGTACTTTTAGCTCCCTGAGTGACGGAAGAATCACTAAAAAATACCCCCATAAAGTGAGTGAGTACATGGGAAGTGAGGTTTGAGTCAGTGAAGCAGTAACTAACTGCACCAGCTCAGCGATTACTCCAATATGAAGGAGGAGTTGAAAGATTTTTCCTAGTGAAAGTTGGCTGTTTATCAGTCTAAGTAACAGAAAGATCACCATTGCTTCTACAAAAAGTCCAACCAGTCTCAATGGGACGGTGAGGAGAAAAAAACCCACAGGATAAGCGAAGGGTGCTATTTGTAATAGGTTATTACTTACTTCTTTCCAGTAGGCAATAGTTGAGGGCAAGGTTTGACGATTCAGTGTAAATGGTTGGTTGGGTATGACCTGATCAAGTGGTAACTCAGACCAGCCAGAGTTCGAGTTACTGACATAGAGAGTATTACTAGAAATAAATAATAAACTGCTGGCTTCTGCTTTGTCAGCTACCTGCTTGGTTTCATTTACTTGGGTGTTCAATAAAGCAAGCTTAGAGCTGGGGAAAGAATCTTTTGGTAGCTGTGAAGGGAACTCAATCGCAAGGGTTTGAGGGTTATTGCTCCTCAAATTTTGACCATCCCAATGTATTTCCAAGTCTGTAGGAAAGTGAGTCTGTAGTTCTGACTCAGCTTGAGTGACAATAGATCTTATCCTGGGTAAATCAAAGAGTACAAATAGTACTGTTGCGAAAATCGTAAACAGGAAATAACTAGTAAGAAGGAATGTAATACTGAACGAGAATGGCTTCTCCAAGATCTGACGATAGTACTTGGGATAAGAAACCATTTGATAAAAGGTACTCAGAAAAGTTCGTGGCAGCATAAAGGGATTCTAGCATGGTGTAGAATAAAGATCTGATAAAGGAGAAAGTATGGCGTACGACTTTGCAAGCTTCACATTAAAGGCAAATAAAACAATCGATCACATTTTAGGGGACATCTCCCTGCTGCGAACTGGAAGGGCAGCTGTTCAAATGCTAGACATCGTGTCTGTGGAAGCATATGGAACTCGGATGAAGGTGAATGAACTAGCCAATATTTCGGTGCCTGACCCCACCCTCATAGTTATTGCTCCTTGGGACAAGTCCGTCCTGGGCAGCATTGAAAAGGCGATTGCGTCTTCTGGTTTAAACCTCCAAGCAGTTGTGGAAGGTCAAATTTTGCGAATTGCCGTACCTCCTTTAACCGAAGAACGACGTAAAGAGATGGTCAAGTTACTTCACCAAAAGATTGAGGCAGGACGAGTTATGATGAGAAGCGTGCGGGGCGAGATCAAAAAAGAAATCGATGGCTTGCGTGAAAGTGACGGGGTAAGCGAGGATATGATCGAGGCTGATTTGCAGACTCTCGAGAAAAAAGTCAAAGAATCCATGGATAAAATTGATCGCTTAGCAGCTGATAAAGCAAAGGATTTAATGACTGTGTGATTGTTCAGGAATGGATCTGTATGATTTTTGCTCAAATTATTATTTTTATGCTAGTGCTGTCGTTTTTAGTGGTGATTCATGAGCTAGGGCATTACTTAACTGCTCGCTTTTTTAAAGTTCGGGTTCAAGAGTTTGGTGTAGGGTACCCACCTCGGGCGCTCAAGTTATTTACGCGCGGGAAGACCTTGTTTACACTGAACTGGATTCCTTTTGGTGGCTTTGTGAAGATGGAGGGCGAAGAGGGTCCTGCTTCGACTGAGGAAGAGGAACTTGATGAATCAGCATCCAAGTCAAAAGAAGGTCCCTTTTACTCTAAATCAAAGCGAGCAAGGTTGATCATTATCTTAGCCGGCGCTTTGATTAACTTTGCTTTTGGGGTGCTAGCATTTTCGCTCTTTTTTTCTTTTACTGGTATTCCTGAGCTGGCCTCAAATCCACGAATTGGAGCAGTGACAGAAGGCTTACCAGCTGCAGTTGCTGGGATTCCAGCTAATGTTGACGTGATTGCAGTCAAGGTGAAGGATCAAGTACTTGCCACGAAGACAATTGATGAAGTAGTTGAAGCCATTTCTAGTCGCCCAGGAGAGCAAATCACTGTAATTACCACCGGAGCTTGTGTAGCTGACGCTTGTCAAGAAACGGCACAAGAATTTCCTCTGACTGTTCGTCCTAAAACTACGCAAGCTGAAGGGGACATACCAAGAGGGGAAATTGGCATCCGTTTTGAGCCAGTGGTTGTGCAAAGATTTTTCCCTTGGTATGAGATGCCATTCAGAGGGGCTTGGTTCGGATTGAAACAAGCCTTCTTCCTGAGTAAACTTATCCTAGAAAGCTTAGGAGGGATTGGTCAGACACTCATTAAAGGTCAAGTCCCCCAAGAGGTGGGCAGTCCGGTCAAGATCTTCGTAGAGGGCAGAAAAGCAGGAATTTTTTCTCAAGGACCTTGGGTGCTGCTAAACTTCGCTGGCATTATTTCCATCAACTTGGCTATTTTTAATGTCTTGCCTATCCCAGCTTTAGATGGAGGCAGAGCGGTCTTAATTCTCTTAGAGTCTTTAGTAGGCAAGAAGCGGATAAATAAAGTTGAGGGTTACTTAAACTACGGGGGAATTGTTTTCCTATTGGGCTTAATGATTATGGTGCTAGCAAAAGATGTTATTGAGCTAGCTTTTAAATAACTGCAGCTATGTCTACCCAAAAGCAAAAACGCACTCGCCAACAAAAGATTGAAGCCACCCAAAAGAGAGCTGGTCTAGCGCCTAGTCAGCAGGTGGGTGTTTCATATACCTTTCAAGGGAAAAAAACAGCAGCTACATCCCCTACGACTCTCACCTCGTTGCCTGTTGCTCCAACTAGAAGCATCTTCCGATATGATCATCGCCTTATCTATAAAGATTTACTAAGAACAGTTATTACAACCCTCTTTATTTTTGGTATTCTAATAGGCGTGTGGCAATATCTTACCTAGGGTACAGTTTCGTAAAAGCATCGGCTGGCAGAGGCTCAGCCGTCGTGATACAACTACACAGTTAGAAAGCATATATGGCAAAGAAACGCTTACTTCTTTTACTTCTTCTTTACGTCGTCTCGACATCAGTCTCATTTGCAGGTTTCTCTTTGATGCATGGAGAAAGTGCTGAACAGCAGCTGGTAGGCAAAGATTCCAATGCTGACACTGCAGCAGACGAAGCAGCAAATGAAAACAATTTATTAACTCTGAATCCTAAAGACTCTAGAGATCAGGTCTGTCCTTTGAATGGCAAGCTGTACACTCAAACTGAGAGGGAAGCCTGGGAAAAACGCCGACCATTGGCAGTCATGATTGAGAACCATCCTGAAGCTCGCCCTCAATCTGGTTTTTCACAGGCAGATGTGGTGTTTGAAGCCATGGCTGAGGGTGGTGTGACCCGAATGATGGCCATGTTTTACTGTGATGCGCAACTCCGAGAGGTGACCTTAGCGCCAGTACGTTCAGCGCGGACCTACTTTATTGACTGGGCTTCAGGCTTCAACTTACCACTCTATGTACACGTGGGCGGTGCGAATGTGGCAGGCCCTTCGGATGCCCTGGGACAAATATCTGACTATGGTTGGGTCGGCCAGAATGACTTAAATCAATTTTCTATTGGTTATCCTACTTTTGTTCGTGACTACAATCGTATCGAAGGCAAAGACGTGGCAACTGAACACACTATGGTCACGACGACTGAGAAGCTGTGGGCAGTGGGGGTCAAACGAAAGTGGACCAACTTGACTCCTGAGCGAAGAGTGAGTAGGAAAGTAGTTCCGGCTCAAGATTGGAAAGAAGGTTTTATACCTTGGAGCTTCCAAGATGGCAAACAATCTGGAACTACCAGTCAAATATCATTTGATTTTTGGGACGGCTTTGCCCAGTACGGAGTAAAGTGGGAGTATGACGCTGCAAGCAACTCGTATAAACGTGTGATGGCAGGCGAAGCCCATCTAGACTTGAATAACGGTCAACAGATCATGGCTAAGAATGCCGTCGTCTTATTGACCGATGAAAAGGGACCGATTAACGACCACAAGCATATGTTGTATCAAACCACTGGAACGGGAGATGCCTTAATCTTCCAGAATGGTGAAGTAATCAAGGCAAAGTGGAACAAAAAAACCCGTGAAGCTCAACTTACTTTCACAAATGCTAAAGGACAAGCAGTGGAGTTTGTCAGAGGTTTAACCTGGATCTCAGTAGTCTCTAAAAAAACTGTAGTTGCCTATTAAACCGATTAAGCTTGAATTGTCGTTGATTCTTTGCTCATCCCCGAGTAGAATGGTCTGTCAGTCGTGGGAATTACAATATGGATCAACTTCAAGACTTCATGATCTCCAGGGTGAGAGTTCAGATTATAGAGCTTTTCTTTGGGCAGCCAGATGAGATGTTCTTTGTTCGAGAGATTACTCGTCAAATTAAAGAAGAAATCAATGCTGTACGGCGAGAGCTTGACCGGATGTTGGAAGCTGGGATGCTAAAAAGTGAAGAGCGTGGCAATCGTCTTTACTACTACCTCAATAAACATTACACCTTTTACTCAGAGTTACTCCGCATGGTCACTAAAAGTAATGGCCTGGGCTTAAAGTTAGCCAAGTTACGTAAAAAACTCGGGAACGTCAAGTTCATTATGTTTTCTGGTAAGTTTGTCCGGACTGACTTGAGCCGCGGCAGCGAAGTAGATGTGCTGATTGTGGGAGATGTCGTCCTAGCTGAGCTTGAAGCGATCATGAAGGAAGAGGAGCAAAGAATTGGCCGCGAAATCAGTTATACAGTTTTGGCTGAAGATGAGTTTGACTTTCGCAAGCAACGTCGTGATCCTTTTTTGATGGAAGTGCTATACGGAACCAGAATTATGATTGTCGGAAATGAAGAAGAATTAGTGGCGCGCAAGCCTGTGGGTTTAGCCTAAAAGTCTAAAGTACTATGTTTAAGACACTCCGGGTGTTTTTTTTAATTGTTTTCTTTTTTAGTCTTTCGCTGATTATTGCGATGCCGCGGGAGTTGCCTGTTCAGTTTGCGTTGGCTGGTCGACAGGTAGATTTTATGCTCAAGCGTCCTGTTCTGAATCTGAATTTATTTGGTCGACCTTTTCAACGTGACTTTGAGCTCAAGCAGGGCTTGGATATTCTGGGCGGCATGCAGCTAGTGCTGCGCGCGCAAATGGGGAACGTGCCTGTAGAAGACCGGACTACGGCCCTAGACGCAGCTAAAGAGGTGATTCAACGGCGAGTTGACCTGTACGGCGTCTCCGAACCGGTAGTGCAGACATCTCAGGTGGGCGATGAGTATCGAATTATCGTGGAGCTGGCTGGTGTCACTAATCCTGATGAGGCACTGCAGTTAATTGGTACAACAGCCCAGTTAGACTTTCGCTTGGAAAATGCCACACCCTCAGCTGACGCTACTGCATCTGCATTTGCCTACTTTAATAGTTTTCAGCGGACTGGCTTGACGGGCAAAGAGCTGAAGCGCTCTGCCGTCCAGTTTGACCCTCAGACTGGTGAGCCAGTTGTTTCTCTGGAATTTAATAGTGAGGGAGTTGAGAAATTTGCCGCTGTCACCCAGGCCAATACCGGTCGCATTTTAGCTATTTTTCTAGATGAGTTCCCAGTTTCCTTACCTCGGATTAGTACTCCTATCCTGACTGGTCAAGCAATCATCTCGGGCGACTTCACGATTGAGCAAGCCAAGCAACTCAATATTCAGCTCAATGCTGGCGCTTTGCCTGTGCCAATTGAGATTATTGAGCAACGGACGATTGGTGCAAGTTTGGGTCAAAAAGCCGTCCAAGATAGTATTCGGGCAGGAGTGATTGGACTGAGTTTGGTGATTCTTTTTATGATGCTCTACTATGGCTGGAAAGGGGTGCTGTCGAGCATTTCGCTTGTAGTTTATGCAGTGTTTACGATTGCCGTTTATAAACTCCTGGGCATTACTGTGACTTTGCCAGGAATTGCTGGATTACTCCTGAGTATTGGTATGGCGGTAGACTCAAATATCTTGATCTTTGAACGATTAAAGGAAGAGCTGCGACTAGGAAAACCATTCAATCAGGCAATGGAGCTGGGTTTTGGGCGGGCGTGGGACAGTATTAAGGATGCCAACGTAGTGACTATTTTCACTGCCCTGATCTTAATTAATCCACTGGATCTGAGCTTCTTGAATCGGAGTGGTTTGGTGAAGGGGTTTGGCGTCACACTCTTAATTGGAGTCGTGATTAGTCTCTTTACCGGCCTGGTGGTGACTCGGACCCTGATGCGTTTATTCCTCAAAGAAACTTCACCCGAAAAACCAAGCAAAGCATAGCTATGTCAACATCCTTTAACTTCATGCGCTTTCGAAATTTTTATTTTTTATTTTCACTCTGCTTTTTGATTCCTGGGATTATATCGTTGGTCTTATTTGGGCTGCGACCCGCGATTGATTTCACCGGTGGATCCTTACTGGAGCTGCGGACTGAGCAGGCAGAAACCCCATCTAGAGAGCAGGTCCAAGAAGCAGCTGGAGAAATCTATCAAGTTTCCTCTGTTCAGAATTCTGGGGCAGGGCAGTTCATTATCAGAGGAGTGAGTATTTCCAATGATCAAAAGCTAGAACTAGAAAATAAACTCAGTACGACACTGGGTCCACTCAATGAAGTTCGCTTTGAAACAGTCGGACCAACTCTGGGTCGTGAGTTACTGCAAAAAACCGTGTTTGCAATTATCTTGGCCTCAGTTGGAATTACCTTTTATGTTGCTCGCCAGTTCCGTAGCTTTAAGTATGGAGTCTGTGCTATTTTGGCTATGTTTCATGACACGTTTATTTTACTTGGGGCATTTAGTCTATTGGGCAAGTTTTTTAATATAGAGGTAGACGTCTTATTTGTGACGGCCCTCTTAACCACGCTCTCTTTCTCAGTTCACGACACGATTGTGGTGTTTGACAGAATCCGTGAGACCTTACGTCGAAATGCACGATTTTCTTTCAAGGAAGTAGCCAATACGGCAGTCTTAGAAACGTTGGGTCGTTCCATGAATAACTCGATGACCATCATTATTATGTTGCTCTCGCTGGTTCTGTTGGGTGGAGAAACGATTCGCTGGTTTGCGTTGGCTTTGCTAATTGGAGCGGTGACGGGGACCTATTCCTCTACGTTTACCGCCGTCCCTCTGCTTACGGTGTGGGATGACCTCGCTCAGTGGTGGCGCAATCGGAAGCGGTGATACAGATGCTATGTTCCCTAAGAGTTTCCTTCTTCCAACTGAGGCAACGCCTTCTGCGCTTTATCTAAAAGCTGTTCCTTCGTATTCAATTCCGGATTCTCCATGACAAGTTCAAAAAGATGATGGAGCAGTTGGCCAATCACACGGCCAGGAGGAAGCTTCAGCTCTTCCATCAACTGGGTACCGTCTATCTCCATGTCAGTCACATCAAAAGGTTGGTGTAGTTGCTCAATCATTCGCTGCTTCATTTCTTCCAACCGCCAGCTGGTTTTCCGCGCCCCACTCCCTAAGCGATCAGCTTCTCGTAAATCTAAAATATCATCAATGTTCTCCAGGTCTACCTTACGCATAAAGCGCCGAATTGAAGCGTCAGTATTTTCAGGCTGATAATAAAACATATGATAGCGAACCAAGATAAACATCCGATCTATGTCATGGTGAGAAAGCCGAAATCGCTGAGCAATTTGTTTGGCGACGCGAGCCCCAATGATTTCGTGGTTATAAAAAGTGGGTTGGCCATTCAGGATCTTAAAAGTTCGGGGTTTGGCGACGTCGTGTAAAAGTGTGGCAAATCGAACTACTGGATCTGGTGATGGACAGTTGCTCACTGCATCAAGACTATGTGTCCAAACGTCAGTCGTGTGATGTCCGCCTTGTTCCACGCCTTTACCTTCTAGGAGTTCTGGTAGGAGAAACTCCAGTAGTCCGGTGGCATCGAGCAGCTCGACGGATTCAGCTGGATAATTGCTGGTCAGCATCTTCAAGAACTCATCTCGAATTCGCTCCCAGCTGACGTGTTGGATATCTTGGCGGAGGTCCGAAATTGCGGCGAATGTCTCCTCAGTCATCTCCATGTTGAGTTGGACCGAAAAGCGAATCGCGCGCAGCATTCTGAGTGCATCCTCTTGAAAGCGCTGAGTTGGCTCGCCCACCGGTTTGATGATTTTATTCGCTAGATCTGCCAGACCATCAAAAGGATCAATGATCGAATAGTTATCTGGTGAGACGCTCATCAGCTGGAGTGGGTTTACAGTTAGTTTTTTTAGGGCATCTGGACTGAAGAGTTGGTGTAGAAAATTTTTACTCACTTCAATCGCCATCGCATTGATCGTAAAGTCGCGGCGGCTCAGGTCATCTTGCAGACTCCTTCCCCAAGTTACCGCCTCGGGACGACGATGGTCTTGGTACTTGCCGTCAGCCCGATAGGTAGTGATTTCGTAATTCCGAAAGTGATGGACAACATGTTCATCACTAGAGGCTGTTTGTAGTGAAACGTGGATTTTGGTGGCCTCTCGTAAGTTGATCAGTTTGGGGCGCAGGTCTTTGCTCTTTTCAGGGGAAATCTTCTTAAGCACCTCATGATCAAAACCCGCCATTTCCCACAAGTGTTCCTTCGTGACGCTGACTGTCCCAAACTGATTCTCATAAAAGCTGTCAGGGAAGACAGCTTGGACTTGTTCTGGAGTTGCATTGGTAGTAAAGTCAAAATCAGTGACTGGTACTTCTTCCAGACTAGCGTTATCCTTTGCTTGAATCAGTAGATCACGAACAGCTCCCCCGACCACGTAGGCTTCGTAGCCACTCTGGCGTAAGGTGTAGAGTATAAATAAAGGTTCAAGGGGAAGTAAAATAGTCATCTGATGTGAGAGTGTATCAAAACTTACCTGACTTGAGAATGCCGTATGAACTGGGAACTCCGTACAAATACTATTGCAACCAACTTTACAGAGCTGTCAGAGATCTTGTTGGCCAATCGTCAAATTACGAATAGGCGACTTTTTTTTACGCCACTTGCTCCTGAAAAATTAACGCTCGAAGATGTTGGTATCCAAAAATTAGAGATGGAAAAAGCCGTTGCCCGGATTACTTTGGCCAAGGAACGGGGTGAGGATGTCTTGATTTTTGGTGACTACGATGCTGATGGCATCTGCGCCACTGCCATACTGTGGGAAGGCTTACGGGAGTTTGGAATAGTGGCTCGGCCGTTTATTCCGCACCGAGAAAAGCATGGCTATGGGTTGTCGGATCGATCGATAGATGCAGTTTTAGCTGAGAAAAAACCCGATCTGTTGATCACAGTTGATAACGGAATTGTGGCTCATGCAGCTTTTGAGCGTTTGAAAGCCGAGGGGATTGACGCGATTTTGACGGATCACCACCAGCCAGAAGTTGGCGCAGATCAGCAAGCCGTTTATCCACCAGCAACTGCCTGCATTCATACCACTCAGCTCTGTGGTTCCACCGTGGCTTGGTTCTTAGCCCGGCAACTCAGCCCGAAAGCAGCTGCTCGCTCATTGGATCTGACGGCAATTGCTACGATTGCCGATCAAATGCCGCTCTTGGGAGTAAATAGGTCATTTGTTCGTTTTGGCATACCGGCAATTGCCAAATCTAGCAGAGTAGGACTTCAACTGCTAATTGCGAAAGCAGCAATAGATCCGCGAAAATTAGACGTGCAGAGTGTCAACTACGTGATTGCACCCCGAATTAATGCTATGGGCAGGCTTAAGCATGGACTGGATGCGTTGCGCTTGATCTGTACTAAGAATATGGAACGCGCTGACCAACTGGTCAAGGAATTAATCGACACCAACACTTCTCGCCAGGAGTTAACCACCGAAATGCTCGATGACGCACGCACTAAAGCGCATCTTTGGGAGGATCAACACATCATTATCATTGCCTCAGAACAGTATCATGAAGGAGTAATTGGTTTGATTGCTGGCCGACTGACTGAGGAGTACTCGAAGCCGGCAATCGTAATCGCAATTGGTGAGAAAGTCGCCAAGGCTTCCGCTCGCTCCATCCGCGGAGTGAATATTATTGAGTTGATTCGCCTCGTCAAAGCCGACCTGCTGGAAGCAGGTGGTCACCCGATGGCAGCGGGGTTCACGCTCCTCCCAGAAAAGTTTGAAGAGGTCAGAGAGAAGTTATGTGAATTTGCAAAAGCTCAAATTACTAGTGAGGCTTTGGCACCGGGATTGGAAGTAGAGTGTATTGTGTCTCCCGATCTATTGTCACTAGATTTAGTCACTCAGCTGAAGTCATTTGCCCCGTTTGGCCAGCAAAATCCTGAGCCAGTCCTGGGAATTAAAGGAGTCAAGATCATTGGCGTGAAGACAATGGGTAATGGTGATAAACATCTCAAGCTTGGGGTTGCGCTACCTGTAGAGCCAGATTCAAATAACCCATTCTTGGAGCTGTGGTCTGAAACTTTGGACTGTGTTGGGTGGGGAATGGCGGCGCTGGCTGCTGACCTGCAACCCGGCATGATTTGTGACCTTGCCGGGAAAATCAGCGTCAATGAATGGAAAGGTCGGAAGACGCTCCAAGTGGTGATCAAGGATGTGGTGGGGAGTGATGCTATTATTGTTGATGCTTTGAAATGAAGTTGTAAATAGGGTCAACTATTTTTCTTAATTCATAAGGCTGTAGCTTTATCTCCGCATTTTCACCTAATTTGGCTCGGTACTGCTGCCAGTGATATATTCTTAAAGCCATTTGGTAGGATTCAATTACTTCAGAGTTACAAGGAAAAAGGATAGCTATCTTGTCACTAGTATTACTTTCTATTTTTCCTTGGATCCCTTTATTTAATTCATGCATAGTCGAGAAAACTTGTAAGGCTCTAATTGGCCCGTACTTTAGCCCTAAGACATAGCTCTGGGGATCAAAGAAAATTTCGCTTGTAGTGGTGTCAAAGTGTTTTCGTCCTCGACTTTCTCCAGTCTCACAGGTTTTCATAAACTGACTTAAATAGTTGCGAACTGATTTGCGTACATCACCTTCCTCTTTCCACTCACTTTGTACCTGGCTAATTGCTTGATCATAAACTTCATTTTTACCAAAAACTTTTCGTACATTGATGAGTCTGTCAGGCCAAGCACGGTGGGTGTTCCCTTCATATCCAGAGATCTTTTCTGAACCTGCGAGCACCTTTACTTCAATTCTATTGTCAGTAGCTGGTAAGATCCCTTGATCTGCTAGAAGCAATAACTGATCTCTTAGATGAGTGCCTAATTGTGCTTCACAGCAAATAATTATTAACTCAAGAGGTGAGTAATCTCTATCTAAGAAAGGCCCTTTTTCTAATTTTCCATCTGAACCAGCAACTATGACAGACACCTCTGGAGTTGAGGCCATATTATCAAGAAGGATCTTTGCTGCCGTATCAATTCGCAATCTGTTACGAAGTTTGATAGCCTCATGATAAGTAGTAACAGATGAGGTGCTCAGCACCTGAGATGTTCCTAAAATCTGATCAATAGCTGTGATATGGTCATTATCCATCTGAGCTATTATAACTGGTGGTAGAACAGTTCTCTTTCTTTTTTCAGGATCATTCATAACATAAGTAAACAAAAAACCCCTCTGTGAGGAGGTGTTTTGAATTTGTGTAACTAAGTAAATATTGCTACGCCATCAAAACCCCGCCTTCGGCAAGAAGGGAAGTAATAATGAGATTAACGAGAAACAATGATTTAAAAATCAGGCCTGTATTATATACATAGAAGATACGCATGGTCAACTGGAGTTTATGACAAAATAATCCTGGCATTTTAGGGTCTATTTTGTTAAACTCACTCAAATAGCTCATCACATGTCATCAGCCGTTTCTCAGCAGGTATACCAGTTAGTGTCCCAGATTCCAGTTGGCAGTGTCTCGACGTATGGCGATATTGCCTCGCATTTAGGTTTGAAAACTCCCCGTCAGGTAGGCTGGATTCTGCACCAAAATCCCAGCATGGAAAATGCTCCTTGCCATCGAGTGGTATTTGCAGATGGTTCCCTGAGTGGCAACTACGCTTTTGGTGGTCCAGACGCGCAGAAAAACTGGCTGCTCTCTGAAGGTGTCTCGTTCAAAGGTGAGAAGGTGGTCTTGAAAATAGCACGTTGGGATCTCGCCCAAGCTCGGTATACCTCAGCCTCTTAACCCAAACTGCGTAATTTTTCACTCAACTCGTTGATGTTTACTCGAACTTGCTCTGTAGTGTCTCGATCTCGCCAGGTGACGGTTTGATCTTCCAGGGTTTGATAATCCACGGTAATGCAGGCAGGTGTACCCACCTCGTCTTGGCTCAGGTAGCGCTTCCCGATATTGCCTCGCTCATCCCAGGCGGTTCGGACTTGGTTGGCGCACAGTGCAAAGACTTCCTCGGCTTTGGCGGTGAGTTCTGGCTTATTCTTCACCAGTGGGAAAACTGCCACTTTGTAGGGGGCGAGCGCAGGAGAGAGCTTGAGGACGGTCCGGTTCTTCACCTCATCTCGGTAGTAGGCGTCGGTCAGAATCATCAAGAAGAGTCGGTTGATACCCACAGCTGGCTCGATCACGTGTGGAACGACTTTTTCGCCGGTCATCGGGTCGGTGTAGTCGAGGGATTGGCCAGAGTGCTGGATGTGCTGCTGTAAGTCGTAGTCAGCCCGGTAGGCGATGCCCCAGAGTTCCTTCCAGCCGAACGAAAACTGGTAATCCAGGTCATAGGTGTCTTTGCTGTAGTGACTGCGTTCTTTGTCGGAGTGTTGGCGCCAGCGAAGGTTTTCTTCAGAGATGCCCAGCACTTTGGTCACAAACTCCCACATCTGGTCTTTCCAGCTGTTAAAGAGTGGTTCCCACTCGGTTTTACTCGGGTCAAAGAAGTACTCGATCTCGGCTTGTTCAAACTCCACGGTGCGGAAGACAAACTGCCCGGTGGTGATCTCATTACGGAAGCTTTTCCCAATATTTCCAATACCAAAAGGAAGTTGCACTCGAGTAGAATCAAGAACTTGCTTGAAGTCAGTGAAGATACCTTGCGCAGTTTCTCCGCGTAGGTAGATCTTCGATTTTTCTCCGGCGACTGCTCCAATCGCAGTTTCGAACAGTAAGTTGAATTGGCGAGGCTCAGTCAGAGGATTTTTATCTGGACTGAGAATCTTGTGCTCTTTCATGAACCTGGCCATCTCGTCGATCTTCATGTTCTCCGCAGAGATCTCAGAAAGTTCTGGATGCAGCTCCAGCCATGCCTCGATAATATGATCAGCACGGTATCGCTTGGAAGTGACACTGTCCTCGACGAGCGGGTCGGAAAAAGAACCGACGTGTCCAGAAGCCACCCAGGTTTGGGGGTGGAGTAAAATCTGGGAGTCCAGTCCTACCATGTCTCGGCGTCGATGAATAAAGAATTGCCACCAGAGATTTCGGATGTTGCGGAGGAGCTCGGCTCCAAGTGGACCGTAGTCATACGAATTGGCTAATCCACCATAAATCTCAGAAGTGGGGTAGACAAAACCACGTCTTTTACTCAAGGAAGCTACGTCATCTAGGCTGGGTCGGCGAGGGGTTTCCTCGGTCTGTCGGTCTGACATATCGACCTTTCTGGGGTATAAAAAATCCCCTAAAAGTACTACTACTTTTAAGGGACGGTCTGAGGCATTGCCTGGGAGATCGCGGTTCCACCCTTATTGATGTGCCTACTAGGCGCATCCGCTTTGAAGCTACGGAGAACTCCCATTTTGCCAAAATGATCACTATTCTCTAGGGATTTATTGTAGCAAGAGAGAGGCGAGAATTCAATTGGAAGTACTGACGTGGTGCTATTAATGATGTATCATCACATGATTATCTAGCCATGACGGAAAACCGAGGGCACTTACCTGTAGATCACAGGAGGTGTCTTTTTTTGTTTTAGGCCAGTTTATTGATGGACCGACACAAACGACTACTTAGCTTGCTATGGTTAATAATATGGGATTAAAAGTAATTAACTGCATCAAGATGTAAAGTTTCTCAGCTTAAATTGAGAGGATGTAGAAACGAAAGAAATAATAAAAGCTTTTACAGACTTGTTGGCTGAACTTAAAAAAGCTAAATCTTTAGTACTCGCTATTGTTGTCTTGATAATTTTCCTTCTTTCTTTTATCTTACATGTGACGCATAAGACAGAAGGAAGTATGATTGAGTTTACTTGTCTTTAAGACATGGCTGCTGATTTTTAAGCCCTTTAATAATTGAAAACTTTAACTGCCAAAACCCTCCTATATGCTACTGATATGGACCCATCAACTAAGCCAAAAATTGACTCCAACCATAAGTTAGCTGAACAAAGAATTACGTCTTCAGACCTTGAGTTAATCACCTCTCATCTTGAAGAAGTAATTACTCAGGTGGAAGCAGAAATTTACGGAGATAATCTCAGTCAGCCTTTTACGACTGTGGATGACTTTTTGAAAGATCTGAAACGTTAACAAGTTCTCCCCGTGCTCAGTCCAACAATTTCTAGTGCTATAATACTTCTTAGCATCTCTACTTGGTTTTACGCTTCGACACTATTCGATGCGTCAGCCAAAAAGAAAACAGCCTAACAACCTGCCGTGATGCTCGGTCAAGCGACTGTAATCGCCGGAAGTAAGTATCGAAAAGGTTGGCACCTTTTCTTTCGGACACGTTCGAGAGAAAGCCTTTTCAAGTAATCACTATTGATTATTTGAGAGGGCTTTTTTTGTTGCTGCCCTCCTATAATCGAAATAAGGAGCAGCAATGCAAAAACGCACGTTGATACAAGAGGTACTTGAAAAAGTGGGCCAAGAAGTGACGCTCCAGGGCTGGGTGCAGACCAAACGAGATCACGGCAAACTCACTTTTATCGATCTGCGCGATCGGACGGGTGTGGTCCAGTGTGTGGGCTACCAGAAAATGGGTGAGTTGACGACCGAGTCAGTCATCGAGGTGGTGGCGTTGGTCAAGCAGCGTCCAGAGAGAATGGTGAATGCTGCGTCTCCAACTGGCACAGTTGAGGTTGACGTCCAGTCGTACACGGTGTTGAACAAAGCCAAAGAACTCCCAATTCAAGTTGAGGGAGATGGCAAAGAAATTAACGAAGAGTCTCGTTTGCGCTACCGTTACCTCGATTTGCGTCGAGAACGGATGAACAAGATCATCAAGCTTCGCTCAAAGTACTTTCAAGAGCTACGCAATGCGCTCTACAGCCAGGACTACGTGGAGGTGGAAACCCCAATGCTGACCAAGTCCACCAAGGAGGGCGCGCGTGACTTTATCGTGCCGTCTCGCCTCCAGCCAGGCAAGTTTTTTGCTTTGCCTCAGAGTCCTCAACAATACAAACAGTTATTGATGACCGCTGGCGTGGAAAAGTACTTTCAGTTTGCGCGCTGTATTCGCGATGAAGATCTGCGCGCAGACCGAGGTTTTGAGTTTACTCAGCTGGATTTGGAAATGAGCTTTGTGAATCGCGAAGACGTGATGGAGTCTGTGGAGTCGATGGTCAAACAGGCCGTCAAAGCCGTAGGTGGCAAGCTGAAGGCTGAAGAGTTTCCGATCTTCTCTTACTCAGATGCCATTTCCCAGTTTGGGGCGGATAAGTTTGACCTTCGGACAGCAGAAGAAAAAGAACAAGGCGTGCTCGCTTTTGCTTGGGTGATTAACTTTCCGTTCTTCAAGAAGGTGGACAAAGCGGACGCGGCGGAAGTCCAAGATGGCAAGAGTGGCTGGACCTTTACTCACAACCCATTCAGTTCACCCATCCCAGAGCACGAAGAATGGCTACTTAAGGGTGAGAAGATTGGTGAGATCACCACCACTCAGTATGACTTAGTCTGCAATGGCTACGAGGCGGGTGGCGGCAGTATCCGTGCTCACCGTCCCGAGCTACTCAAGGCCACTTTCAAAGTCATGGGCTACTCAGATCAGGAGATTGAGGCCAGTGTCGGTCACATGCTGGAAGCTTTTGAGGTAGGGACTCCTCCTCATGGTGGGATCGCTTTGGGACTGGATCGACATATTATGATCTTGGCCAACGAAACTTCGCTCAGAGAAGTGATTGCTTTCCCGATGTCCGCCTCTGGCAAAACCGCGGTTATGGATGCACCAAGTGAAGTGAGCCCAGAACAGCTCAAAGAGCTGCGGCTGAAGATTGCCTAAAGCAGCGCTGGCTGTGTCTAGCAATTTGGCTGGTTTTGTTCGTACAATACCTGTTATGTCCCGCTTGCGTCTGGATCACTATCTGGCTTTTTTTTGCTTTTGTCTAAGCTCCGTTGCTATTGGGTTAGCTTTTTGGCCGCGGACAAGCTTGGACCAGGTTATTCCTCCGCAGGCATCCGAGGAAATGACAGCCTTTGGTGGTCTTCAGAAAGTACCAGAAGTTGTAGTACCACTTTTCACCGGGGATGTCTCTGCCGCAGCCCAAATAAGCACTATCTCGGCGCAGGCAGTCTATGTCATGGATCGGGCATCGGGTTCGATTCTGTATCAAAAAAATGCAGAAGTAAGTAAGTACCCCGCTTCCACGGCCAAGATCATGACCGCGTTGGTGAGTCGCGATATTTATCCGCTAGAGCGGGTTTTGCCAGTTGCTGAAGAAGCCTTTACTACTGGGACAGTCGTTGGCTTTCAGGTGGGTGAGCGCTTGATAGTAGAAAACCTACTCAAGGGTTTGTTGATTAACTCGGGGAATGATGCGGCTTTTGTCTTAGCCAACAACCACGCCTTGGGGTATCAAGGGTTTGTCCAAGCCATGAATGAAAAAGCCAAAGCACTTCATCTCTCCCAAACGCGCTTTCAGAACCCCTCGGGACTCGACCAGGGAGAGCAGCGCGCCTCGGCGCGCGACTTAGCAATTTTGTCACATGAGTTACTCAAGGACTCATTCCTGGCTGAGGTGGTTTCTACCAAGTCCACCATAATTACTGACGAGACTGGCGTGATTCAACACCCACTTCTTAATCGAAATGAACTACTGGGCAAGCTGGAAGGTGTGATCGGGCTGAAAACTGGCACGACCCCTTCAGCAGGCGAAAATTTAGTGACTGCCTATCAGAAAGATGGCCATGAGTTGATCTTGGTGGTGTTAGAAAGCAAGGATAGATACGCCGACACTCGGCAGTTGCTCACTTGGCTAGATCAACACTACGTCTGGAAGAATCTCTCGTTCCCCTCTCAGTCATCACAATAAAACTCCAGTAAAAAGGACGAAAGTTTGCTACACTTGAGATATGGCAACAGAAGCTGGTCTTACCCTTACTCGTGCAGCGTATATTGGTCGTCGAACTATTAAGTTTGGTGCAATTGCGATTGTTGCCTTAATGGTCGGCCGGACATTCCTAATAGCTGCCAGTGGCTATTGGCGCGCGACCCACCCGCCAGCCCCTCCCCC
>Ga0163154_10001670_pt1 | contig 33912 bp, 44 predicted proteins | sample OliLakLV19MP9P1_FD_148649 | JGI IMG/M metagenome (GOLD analysis project Ga0163154, IMG submission 148649) | Freshwater microbial mat bacterial communities from Lake Vanda, McMurdo Dry Valleys, Antarctica - Oligotrophic Lake LV.19.MP9.P1 | ecosystem: Environmental > Aquatic > Freshwater > Lake >... | reverse complement strand
TGCGAGGCGTTTTGTTTCAGCAAGTAGAACGCTGGTTCATTCTCACGGGTGTGCGAGATCGGAAAAATCAGACACTCTAACAACATGCTGATGCCATTCGTTGATTTCAGGCATCCAGCAGCCCTTTTCGCAATATGTTCTAATGTCTTCATAGACTTCAGTGCCTGCCTCTTCCCAGTCTGCTCGTTCGTTTTGGTACGGTAGAGCGTTTAGGAACGTCTCTAAGTCAGATGATTCAGCTAACTCGACCAGATCCTCCGGACTTGACCCAAGCTTATCGCAAAAGTCGTTGTTGATTGTAATCTCAAGGCCGGTGTTTTCGTAGTGTAGCCGCGCATTGTTCGAGCTATATTCGTTGGTTTTGATAACTGTCATTTCGTATTCCTTTGCCGAATCCGGCGCATTCCGTAGGAAGTATTTCCTACAATTATCTTATCGCCTATTTGCCAAAAAACTTTAATACTTTTTTACTAAAGTGACGTAACTTGCGGGATTCTAATAGATATTCTTTCGCCGGGCGTGCAATGAGCAATTGCCTGCTCTCTAATGTAGTCGAGTCCCATCGTAATTATTCGCTTGAGAATATCATCGGCGTAGTCGAATCCATCTTCAATCGCAGGCTTTTTGAAGAGTAGATATAAATGATTGTTCGAAATCCTGTGGCTGTCTAACCAGTACTCACCCTCGGAGCTGATATCAGCGTCAAGGGCGTCAAGCTTGACACAGAGCCACTGGTACACCTCCGATAATTTGCCAGACTTATGCAACGCTACCATGGTTTCTTTTCGTTTTCTTTTCGCTTCAGGTATGCAGTTATCGGGTAGCCGGAGACTGCCTTTTTGTGTGCTGAGTTTCACTTGTCACCAAATAATGTTTGATTTTCTCGAAAGTATAAAGTCTTCTTTTCTTGTCCCAGATGCCAATTTTTTCACCATTGGAGTCGATGATTTCAAACGTGTCTGGCACCGCTGCGCGCACAAAAGTCACTCGTGATGTAAGGCCGGTTTTTAGGTCAGTCACAATGTGAGTCATAGATACTCAGAGATAACAGCGGGCGGCAATTTGAGGTTGTCTGATGCCTCGAAATAACGCTCTACGCACATGATACTGTGAGCGACGAAAGCGTGACTGCCTGACAGTCGAATTGCATTAATTTGGATGATCTGATCAGCGCTGACTTCCGATTTTCCAGTCGCTGCTTTGGCTTCAATCGCACAAAAAGCGCCAGACTTAGTAGCGATAATGTCAGGGATGCCCTTCGTCATTTTGGCGAAGACATAGTTTCCACCTTTTCCGACTAGGTTTTGAGCACTCGTTTTGAAAGCCCAAAACCCTTTCGCTTTTAAATAGCGCAGAATTTCAGCCTGGATTTTCTGCTCTAAAACGGGTCGAATTTCACTTTCGGGAACGAAATGACGATGGGGTTCAATCTGAGATTCGAGCGTGAGCTTTAAATCTAATTCTTTGTTTTTAGCTAGTGCTGAACGGCAATAGTCACGCATTAATTGCGCGCCAGATTCTATTTCCGCAAGTGTTCTTTTCGTTCTCATGGCCAGAGAATAATGCAAAAAAGTACAATTGCAAAATTTATGACTGGCTGGTAAGTCGATTAGACTAATAAAAAAAACTCGGCTTGATGTTGGTCAAGTCGAGCTACGGAATACACTGCTGTGTGCAAGGAATTTATGAACGAGAAGAAGGCGAAAGTCAACAGTTCTAGGGATATTCGAAACGAATTTAAAGCTTACCTTAAGCAATGGTTTTTCGGGTTCGGCGCTTTCATTGACAAGACATATGTCTCTGTCGATTGGAGAGCTAGAGTTACCGGCGCGCAAGTCGAATTCTTTCGTCTCAACGCTCGAAACGAGTTGGAACCGCTTTTCGATAATGAGATAGTTGCAAGCCTAACTGCTGCCTCGATTCAAGTGCTGTTGCACGCTGAAAAAGCTAAAAAGTACGGTGCGGAAAACGGATTTTCGGAGAAGGAAGCCCGCGAAATCCTTCACCAAATAAAATCGGTTTTGCAGCACGCGGAGAGTTTCGGATTAATTTATGAAGACAGGCTCATTGCTGAAACGATTAAGCCAATCACGTTTAAAAGCGACCCAAGTTTGACGTTTTGTCGGCTCGACTTTGATTTTTCCGTCGGCTCAATTGACCCATTCGCCACCATTGAAGACTACGCTAACTCGTGTGGCCAGTTCATGCAGACACTGCAGAAAAATATGGTGGGAGACAGTTTTGAGCACTTTTTGAATGCTCTGGGCTATCTCATCATGACTAGTACCTCACCAAAACGTGTAGTCGTTTGGCACGGCCACGGGGATGATGGAAAGACCACGTTCATAGACTGGCTCGGGCGTCGGCTAGGCCGCACCTCATCGATTAATACGGATATCAGCTCAATTGCTACTGATGTTGGAAAAGCCGAGTTTTATGGTAAAAGATTGGTTCATTTTGAGGAGCCGACCCACGGGAAACTAATCAGCGCTAACCTGAAAAGAATCGTAGGATGTCCGACGCTTAAGGCTCGTAGATTGTATCAAGATTATGTTCAGTTTCCGAACAATTCGATGATCTGGATAACGACGAACGAAAGTCTTGAAATTGACGGAAAAAAAGCCAGTAGGTCACGCGTTCTGCTCATAGAGAGTCAGTCAGTGGCCGACGATGAACAGATGAGCCAAGAGCAAGCGGCGGCCGATTTGGACGCTAATTTCGAGAACATTGTTAGAGCTGCTTGCTCTGTATTCCATGCCTCCGGTCGCAATCTCTCAAAAATGACAGCAGAGCAGTTAGAGCCTAATATCACTAACTTTTATTTGAAGGTCGACGGCTGGATCTACAAGCATTTCAAGTATAGCAAAGGCGGCTTCATGCCGAAGCAAACCATCGCTGCGAATATCCCTGCCCACCTATTTCAAAAAGATATTTTCGAGCGAATCGCGCACGTTTGCAACCCAGAAAACGCCCTTCACGCAGTGCCAAGTTTAGGGGCTGATACTCATCAAGTTGTCTACCAGAAAAAGCGACTGGGCGGCAGACTTGACCCCTACCTTTGGGGTTTCTTGAACGTATCTTTCAGGGGTGACAGCATTTTTCGAGCAATGTCTGAAACCTTTCTTGACGGCGATCAGTAAATTCAAAGCCTGACCAATCCCGTGGTCCGAAAATTCTAATCACCTCATTTTAAAATCAGGACCACAATCAGCATTGGACCACAACGTGGTACGAGCCGAAAAATCTGGACCGCACCTTGTACCACGTTTTGGACCACGTGTTTTTCAGTGTTTTCTTATATATCTCTCTTCTTTTTTCTCTGTGGTACAAGTGGTACAAGAATATAGAGTATATGTATAGAATAGTTGTTACAAGAGGCTAATATAGCCTATTCCTTAATGATAATAGACAGTTGAAAAAGGGAAAGTGCTCTAAAATAGGGGTAAAACGGTGTTTTCAAAGGAATAAGCTTAGTAATAATAAGCCATTACATATTTAACATCGGTAAAGTGACAGACTAAAAAATATAGAAAAAAGTTTAAGGTACGTTTTTTTCTTGGATACGGATCGCAGTGTTTAAAACATATCTTATTGACTTATTCGTTCTTGTGCGTTTATGAATTAGTTTCATAGCACCAGAAAGGGGAATTAATGACAGTCGATGCCGAGATATTATTGTTCACATCACGTTTTGTAGGGAAAGCGTTAATTGCGAAAGAGTTAGGAGTTTCGCGACAGACAGTCGGGACTTGGATGCGCTCGGAGCGTCCGATAAGGGCGATATACTTAGCCGCGATAATGTCGATTCTAAAAGCCGAACTGCGAGAGATCGAATTGCAGTACGGGCGATTCGTCGACCTCAAGCTTGCCGGTGAAGCATGAATCGGACTTTTGGACATCAGCGAGATATCAGCGAAGCCGATTACCACGATTTGACGGCGGTAGGCTCATCAGCGATTAAATTACTCGCCAAGAGTCCGGCGCACTATGCATCATCGCTTGAGAGCCCTAAAAAAGGCTCCGCAGCCCTAGACCTTGGTTCCATCGTGCATATGAAATTTCTTGAGCCAAAAAGATTTAGTGAAGAGTGCCACATATTGCAGCATGATGTTAGTTTCGCGACTAAAGAAGGAATTGCTTTAAAAAAGAGCATGCCAGATGTGAAACACTGGTTGAAACCTCACGATAGCCGGGTGCTCTCGCAGATCGAAAATTCATATTTCAACATCATTAAAAGCTTGGGCGCGGACGTTCTGATGTGCTCAAAAAATGAGCAAGCCTATCTTTGGGACGAAGACGGCTTTCACGGCAAGGCGCTCATTGATGCCGTGAGCGAAAGATACAGACTGCTGGTCGACATCAAGACATGTTCGGATGATTTTTCTGAACGGTCGCTAGGCTTTCACGCGTTGAAATACGGATACCCTCTTCAGGCAGCGTGGTACAAACGAGGCATGTCGAAAATAAGGCCAGAAACTGAATCGTGGCCGTTTGTTTTTTTTATGTTCCAGACAGTACCTCCTTACACCGCAAGAGTCATGACGATAGACGACGATACCATGCGCTGCGCTAATATCGTCGTTGAAAAAGCAATTGAGAATTACCGCAAGTTTCAGCAAGCCAGAGCGACCGGTGACGCACAATTCGACCCGAATACAACACATATGATTTTAACAGCACCACAATATTGGATAGACGAAAATGAATGACGAAACGTTAGCAATCGAACACTCGACAGTACTTAAAGACACCGTTCCTACAATAGTCGTTCCCGACGAATCGAAGCACGTCGACAGCACGCCTTTTGACCCGAAGACGGGCCTAGTGCCGACAACGTTTGGGCAGCTTATGCGGGTAGCTCAAATTTTCTCTAATTCGAAGATGGTGCCACCTCATTTTCAAGGTCAGCCGGATAACTGTTTTGTTGCTCTTCAAATGGCGTATCGAATGGATTTAGACCCCATGACGGCATTGCAGAATATTCACATAGTTTCAGGTAAGCCCGGTCTTTCTGGTGCGCTAATTATTGCGTTGATTAACCGCTCTGGAAGCCTATCAGGGCCAGTTCGTTTTAGGATTGAAGGTAAAGGCGAAACGCTTTCTGTAACTGCTTTTGGGATGCTGAAACAGGGTGACGAAATTAGCTTTACTGTGCCCTGGTCGATGGTCGTAGCGGAAGGTTGGACGAAGAATCCGAAATATAAGACAATGCCAGAAGTGATGATGAGATACCGCGCGGCAACTTTTTTGGCTCGCTTTCATTTCCCCGAGGTGATTATCGGTATGCACTCAAGCGATGAATGGGAAGACACTACTGCCGCACAAGAGACGAAAAAAAGTAGTCTTGCGCAACACATGAAGGGCGCAGAAAATGCTTGAAATATTTTGCGTCGCAATAGGTGTTTTGATAGCGCTCTTTTTCGTTCGAGAAAGAAAGGCTAGCGTTAACGATATTAAGTCAATTGAACAATTTAGAAGAGCGAGAAAACTATGATAATCACCGACAAGACCATCATTAAAAAAACAATTGAAGGCGCTTATTTTTCCTTTGAAATAACGAATGAATGTGGGAATATACTGTTCGAAATAACACAAGATGGCGGCACTTGGAAAGTCTTTCAGGTACCAACAGCGGGCGCTAAAGAAGCCGGTGAAATGCTCCGCCAGATAGCAGCGACTTGCGAGACTGTTGAAGTGCCGAAGGCAAAGCCCGGCCGCAAAAAGGGCTTCAAGCTTAAGCCCATCGTCGCGGTGCCTGTTGATGAATGAATTCCGAGATTTGAAAAAAAGACTTTGCTGGACGGCCACGAAAATAGCTTCGAAATTAGGCCGGCATCAGACGACAGTAAGCCGATGGAATGTAGGTGCGCTTCAGTGCCCGAGATGGGCGCTGCAAATGATGCACCGATGGATTGATGAGAAAGAGGAGAAGGTGAAAAATGACTAGAGAAACGTGGAAACAATTTTTCGAGAGAGTGAAGCCAGTAGATGATCAACAATTTAAAGATATTTATGGCAACGATTGGCTTTATAATTACGGATTGTTTTCTCTTCTTCCTGAGCTTGAAATAAGCATTTCGCCTAGATTAACTGACGAGGGTAATTTCATAACTTGCTCTCTGCTTGACGCAGTGGATCACGTTGAGAAACCGAAGCTTAAGAAGGTAACGCTCTACGCTTACCTGTTTATGACTGCTTATTATTTTAACACAGATGATAACGTGGGCTGGCCTATCGCGTATGACGAAAGCGGCAATCGTATAACGAAGGAAATTTGGGTGAACGACAATGAGTAAAGAGACATGGGCACAATTTGCAGACAGAGTGAAGCCTGAAGTTGGCCAACAATTCAAGGATATTTTCGGTGAAGTTTGGCTTTATTCCAGGTACCAGTATTTTTATCTGACTACGCATGAAGATGTAGGTATCTCCGCTAGCATGACCAATATTTCGGCAGGAAATTTCATACCGTGCTCTTTGGTCGACGCTATCGAGCACGTAGAAAGGGAAGACAATGAGTAAAGAAACATGGACGCAATTCGCCGAGAGAGTTAATCCTTCATTCGGGCAGATATTTAAGGATATTTACGGTGAAGTTTGGAGACACCACGATGGCGATTTCACGCAAGACACGAATGAAACGACACTCATGAAAGAAGGTCTGTACTGTAAAATTCTTCCTTGCTCTCTCGTCGATGCTATCGAACACGTCGAACAAGTCAAAAAGCCAAAGCTAAAGAAAATAACGTATTACTGTTACTTAGGTGTGTCAGGGTTTTTGTGGTGCAAGAACTCAGTATATAGTGAGACGCAGGCTCTAGACGAGAACGGCGAGCGGATAACTAAAGACGTTTGGGTTATAGACCATGATTAAAGAAACATGGTCACAATTTGCAGAGAGAGTTAAGCCTGCCCATGGGCAAAAATTTAAAGATATTTATGGGAATGAGTGGTGCTATTGGTGTAACGGCTTCTTTAATCTGATGCCCAAGATGGATGTGAGCATTCAGGCTTCAGATTCCCCAATTTCCGCCGGTAATTTTATACCGTGCTCTTTGGTCGATGCAATTGAGAACGTCGAAAAGCCGAAGCTAAAGAAAATAACGTTTTACTGTTACATAAATACGGTAGGTTTTTACTGGCGCAATGACGTAGACCTTTATGAGACACAAGCGCTCGACGAAAGCGGCAATCGTATAACGAAGGAAATTTGGGTTGAATAATGATTAAAGAATCGTGGACTCAGTTTTCTGAAAGAGTAAAGCCTGATAATGGCGCAGTTTTCGAAGATGATTTCGGTTTCTTTTGGAGATACGAAAAGGACGATTACGAGAACGAATGGTTCATGCACATCGGTACTAGATATGTAGTCGATATAAAGATTGATGGTATTCCGGGTAACGGCGGAAGAATTTTGCCGTGCTCTTTAGTCGACGCTATCGAGCAAGTAGAAAGTGAACAATGACTAAAGAAACAAATGTAGGCACAATGCGACATTTTTCTTTTTTTTCAGGCTGTGGTGGAATGGATCTGGGGATCGAGGGCGGATTTGAGACGTTTAGTAGCTATCTGGATTTAAAGAGAACCGGAAAAACAAGAAAAATATGGCTTGAATCCACGGGGATAGAAACGGTATTTATCAATGATATTTGTACTTCAGCTATGGATATTCATAAGGCATACTTTAATAAAAGGAGTAGGCTAGGGCAGTACGAGTCGCAAAGTATTGTAGAGATAGTTGAGTCTCAAGTGCTAAAGTCTTTCGAGCGGCCATTCCTTGTATCGGGAGGATTTCCTTGCCAAGATTTCAGTTTTGCTGGGGCAAGAAGAGGCACGTTATCTCATCGTAGTCACACAGGACTAATAAACACTTCAAGCAAAGTGTCTAGGGGGTCACTCTATATATATATGTTAAAAGCAATTGAGCAGCTCCAGCCAAGATTTATAATTGCTGAGAATGTGAAAGGTCTCCTTTCGGCAGAGAATGGTACCGTCTTTTCAGACTTGAAGAATCGACTGAAAGACTTGGGCTATTCAGTCCAGTGGCAACTGGTCAATTGTGCCGAATATGGTATCCCACAGAAACGGGAAAGGCTGATTGTAATCGGCGTAAGAATCGATGATATCGCAAAAAATTTCGAAAGAGCGGTGTTTTTAAAACAATTGCCATCGTTTTTTCCCGATAAGTCCCACCTTGGAAATCAAGGAATAGTCCCGACGACAAAATATGCATTCAGTGGACTAGATGAACCTAATCAATCGGATGATCAATCTCAACAGCACTTTTCTAAATGTAGATATTTAGACAATGGTTCTCAAGGTCAAATTGAAGTCAGAATTGATAGGCCTGCTCCAACAATAAGAAGTGAACATCATGGAAACATTGAATTTCGTCGTTTGTCCGCTCAAAATGGTGGAATTAACAACAAATTGGAAGAGACAAAATTTCAGCAACGACGACTCACTGTGCGTGAATGTGCGCGACTACAAACATTCCCTGATGACTTTGAATTCGTAGGGGTCACAAGCGCCTCTTCATCATACAAAGCAATTGGAAATGCTGTTCCCCCCTTACTCGCATGGAAGTTGGCAAATCGAATAGTTGAAATTTCAAGGGCGATTTGTCAGAAAGAAATGTTAACCGCAACGACGAGCGACTTTAGTCTTGATTTTAAAATCCCGCTGAGTAGCGGGAAATGCGAAAAATGGATTGCGCCGAATTCATTCAAGACATCGGATACCGAAAGAGAGTGAAGATGAAAAAAGATAATGAACCACTTTGGATTCTGTGCCTTATTGTGGGCATGTTTTTCTTGCCAATTGGCCTTCAGGCAGCCGGTTTTTGGGATTGGGTTGATAACCCCTCGCGTTCTGATTTCGTGCTGCTCTGGGTTATCTTGAGCGTGCCTTTCGGACTACTTATTGGTCGAGTTATATATCTGGGGACGCGATGATAGAAGAAGGTGAGCCGGTGACTGCAAAAGTTGTAGAAACAGCTGAGAGCTACTCGATGAAATATTGGAGACTAGCGGATGAAAAGGAGAATATGAAGGCTCTGCTCTGGTCTTATCTCTGTGACCCACAGCGGCAGACAGGCACGAAGTCCATTGAGCTTCTGCTCTTAGTGCACAGAATTCTGAATGGCGGGTAACAGATGATAGAAGAAGAGAGCGACGATAGTAAAGAAATATCTGAGGAAGAAAAACAAAAACGGATTAAAGAAAAAACAGAAGACGAAAAACAGAAAAGGATGAGAGAGGATAATAAAAAGAAAACGCTCAAAAGAAAAAGGAAAGAGAAAAACAGGAAGGAACAGAGAAGATGATAGAAGAAGAATACGAGCCGCTGGTCACTATCCCAGAGCCGCCAGAGCGGAAAGAACGCGTTAGTTTTAGCATTGACATGCCCGAAGGCGCGCTAATAAAAATTCAGGTTTTCGATGAAAATGAACAGAGTTGGAAAACAGTATCAAGCGAAGAGTTCAACATTTTGATGAAAGGGAAAATCGTACCTGAATTTAAAACTAGATTTATAACAGAATCGAAAACGGGAAAGGGCCTTCAATCGTCAAGTATTCCCTTGACGGTTCAACTCTTAGGAAATTCCGAATAGTTCGATAGCAAGTGTGAAATCTGATACTCTCGTTTGAAACAACACGGAGTAGCAAATGACTTGGATCTTGAAAAAACTGGGAAGCGTCGAAACGCTGTTTCTGATGATTGGGAACGAACGAAAATATCTCGAAAAAATCAACATTGACACTACTTCGACAGCTGATATCAAATGGAGCGCTCACGTGATCACGCGGTGGTTTCAACGCTCTGATGCTCCGACTACGATGATGTCATATGACCCAACGAAAGAATCTGACCCTGTGCTTCACACGAGCACATTGCCCGCGCCCGCAAAACCCGTCGGCACCGGTCGGCCGTTCTCGAAACCCATTGTGATTCGTGCGTCAACACCGAACAAGTCGAGCAGGAATGGCGCGGCTATTAAGCGAATCGTCATGCACTACACGACTAGCGCAAATGCCGAAGGAACGATCTCATGGTTCGCAAATCCCGCTTCACAAGTCTCAGCGCACTATCTAGTAGGGACAGATGGCAAGATTTGGCAGTTCTGTGCAGACACTGAGAAAGCTTGGCACGCAGCCGGTGCTAACAATGACTCAATCGGAATTGAGCATGTGGCACTGCCGGGCGATGTGATGACCGAAGCGCAGAGCGTAGCTAGTGCTGCTCTCTGTAACTTCCTTCTGAGTGAGTACCGGTTACCGCTTTCAGCCGTTACGGGTCACCGGTTTTTAAGCGGTGGTACTGACTGCCCGCATTCAATATTCGGCGCAAATACTTTGCAATCGATGAACCTGTGGGTCGACAGAAATTTGACATCCGGTGTCAATGTCGAAAAGCCGAAGCCTGCCGTTATCTCAAGCGCTGTTCTGTCTCGAACTAAAGACACACTGACGGGTTTATGGTCTGGATTAACGCGGTTAGATCTAAGTATTGGAGATGAGTATTTCCTTGTTGCATCGGGTGCAATCGGCGCACAAAACTTTCGCAAGCCAAATGACCCGAAGAGCGTGCCCGGTAACCTTGAGCCAATACCTCAAGGCAAGTACACAATTGGTCAAATCGAATTTGTGAACGGAAGAGACAACTACACTGGCTCCTGGGGTGAAGGTCTCGGGCCAGTTTGGATCGGTCTTCATGCGCAGTTCGGCGACGATAGAAACGCATTTGGATTTCACATTGATGCTAACATTTCAAGAGCGATGGGCTCGGCCGGTTGCGTTGTGCTCGAAGATGAAAAAGAAATGAAAAGACTCGTTGCGGCACTAAGAGAACATGACCCTAAAACACTTTCGGTTGAGTGGGGTTTGTAATGCAAAAGGACATGCAAGAAAATGTCAATTGGATATCGGATTTGGTTGTCAAAGCGCTTTGTGGTGCGTGTACAATTCTCTTAGCCACTGCTGTTACTTCATTGCAGAGCATGAATCTTGAAATTAAAGAGTTGAACAAAAGCATCTCTGACGTGTCGAGTCAGAGCAGGGTGATTTTGAATACAATTGAGATGATGCAGAAACGCATTGAAAAGCTGGAAGGGCAAGAAGAGCGGAGGCGTTAGCCTTGCAGGATGACGCCAATCTTTTTGATTCCGTCAAGGGCGAACTTTCCTAGTTCGAGTCCCTCGAAAACTGAGACATCAGCAAGCTCTGCGGGAATGAGTGCAGAGCCTTCGACGGCGCTTTTAACTTTTTCAAGAAAAGCAGCGTCAGTAAACACGAGATCTAAAAGATCGAGACCATCTTTGACTTGCACGCCGTCTTTTAGAAGCGTTGCGAGCACCTCAGCGACCGCGAAACCTACGATTAAAACTTCCTTAGTTTCCTTAATACCAGCCATCTTGGCTCCTTTATTTGGTGATTAGTTCAATCACAGTGTACAGCACTATTACCAGCCAGCCTAGCCACGGAAGAAACTTTTGTATGACGGGCGCTGCGATTCTTAATAGAAAAACTAGTGTTTCTTTGACGCGTTTTTCGCTTTCCATTTTGACCCTCTATTGATTTTTACTGGCTGCGTGATTTACTGTGATCATACCCGAAAGTCGAAAGCGCGTCGAATGAAACACACGGATGCTCTTTGGTTTCTGAAAAAAGAAAAAACGACTCCAAATTTGAGACAGTTCATTGATCACGACTATATCGATGAACTACCGATTGAAACCGCTCTCTGGCTCCAAAAGTTTGACGCTGCTTATTATACGGGTCAAAAGAATGACATCAGCGCCGAATGGTCTGCTGAAGAGATGAGAGCGAGTCACGCGAGAAACAACGCGAGAAGGCGTGACGTATTTAATAACATGAGTCGGGTTGAATGGGATGAGTAACTCTATGGACGTCTTTTTGTTATCGTTGGTGTGCCTGAACATCTCGCTGCTAACAGCGATTGCACTCTTTTTTTTCTATGCTAAAAATCAAGCAAGATTAATTTTAGCGAAGGCGAAAAGAAGCGAAATTGCTGCTCGTGTTATTGTTAAAGCAGCGCACGAGAGTGTCACATCGACGGCGGAGCGGGTTATTCTGCTCACTCGAAAACTAGAAGACTTGAAACAAAATTTCGAATTGCAGAAACTGGGACGTAAATGAAAAACGATAACGATACCCCTAAGTTACCAAAGAAAAGTCTGAAGAATGCTGATTACCGGCAATTACCGAACGTTAGGTCGATGCTCAATAAAAGCTGCGCGGTCGCTAGCGAAATTGTGCAAATCATCGGAAAAACGACAGCAGCGGGCAGGCTGCTTGACGATCAAGAGCAGAAGAATTTTAAACTTGCGACGGACCTACTAGCGAAGGCTAGACAGCTCTCGATTCAAGCAAAGCAGGGCGCTAACAGTCAGCCTATTAATAATCACACGGTTATTACAGCATCGACTAGTGAGCTGAAAGCCATGCTATCAGAGCATAAGTTAGATGAAAATTAATCCGTTCGAGATGATTCGAAATGAACTCTGGCGCAGGGGTGACTTGTCTTGGAAACTAGACCCTCATCAGAAACAAGTTTCAGATTTACTCGCTGAGAACAAAAGTGATGAAGTGCTTTTTCTCTGCTCAAGACAATTTGGAAAGTCGTACCTGAACCTTATTTACGCTCTCGAATTCGCAATCAAAAACCCACGAGCAATCGTTCGAATAGCAGCGCCGACACTCAAGCAGTGCGCGTCAATCGTAGACGATAATTTGAACCACATTATCCGCGACGCACCAGCGGGACTCATCAAGCGTCATAAGAGTGACTACAGATACAACTTGAGTAACGGCTCATCTCTCCGGCTCGGAGCGCTCGAAAGGGCACACGTCGACTCTCTGCGCGGGGGGAATGCCAAACTCGTTATCGCGGAAGAAGGTGGGTTCGTATCGAACGATGATTATGCATACGCAGTGACGTCAGTTATCGCTCCGCAGCTCCTAAGGAGTAGTGGCAGACTGATACATGTAACGACTCCTTCAGATGAGCCAGAGCACTACATACATACTGAGACTCTGCCAAAATGCGAAATCAACGGATCTCTGTTTCGGCGAACAATTTATGACAACTCCGCTCTGTCCGAAGAGCAGATTGACAGAGCAGCTAAGCTTTGCGGCGGGGTTGAGTCGGAAGCTTTCAAGCGCGAGTATCTTGTGCAAATCATCCGGTCGCTCGATATGACTGTCATACCCGAATGGGCTGATGCATACGTTGAAGCCTTCGAATACCCGCAATACGCTACGACGATCACGAGCATGGACACCGGCGGAGTGCAAGATAAGACGGTCGCACTCGTGTGTTTTTATAATTTTCAGACTGGGGAAACGTGTTTCGTCGACGAAAGGGTTTTCGACTCGAACACCGCTTCGAGTGACTACATGCTTGAGCTGCAACATATGGAGTCACTCTATCCGAACATCAGTGACAGATACGCTGATGCGCCAGGGCAATTGCTTATCGACTTGCGCTTTAATCATAACTACTTTGCGCGCCTTCCACTCAAAGATGATTGGCAAGCATCACTCAACGACTTTAGAATTCGCGTCGGTAGCGGAAAAGTAAAGGTGCATCCAAGGTGCTCGTTTTTAATCGCTACTCTCAAAGGCGCGACTTTTAATAAACAGCGCACAGATTTTGCTCGAACAAAAGCGCTAGGTCATATGGATGCTATCGCTGCTGCTCTGTATGCTAACCGCATGCTCGACCGAAACAAAAACCCATACCCGGTGCAAATTCTGAATCCAGAGACTCATTGGATTCGACCTAATAACGCGCACCGTTCGAATCTCGAATCAGCAGCTAGTGCGATTAACCCTTATGCGAAGAGAAGAAGATGAAATTAACTATCGCCAGACTTTTCGATTTCGCAAGTATCGCTTCGACTAAAGCAGCGCAAGAAATTAAGCCCTTCATTGACTTTGTAAACTCGTCGACGGAACAAATAGTCAGAGCGCTCACGAGTCAGCTCACGCTTGAGGAAAATATAAAAGGGCAGATTATCCGCACGCGGTTCACACAGGGCGTTGCACAAGCAGTGTCAGTGTCGTCTCGTGAAGTGCTGGGAGTCATATCTCTGAAATGCCAAGATGATGCCGTTGATTCGTTTCTGTGGTCTTTTGATGCCAAAGGTCAGCTCAGTATAACAGTATTCTTCAAAAGCCTTTCAGGCTCAAAAGACTGTGCTTTTTTCGCATTCTTCGCCTAAAAAAAGCTCAATTAATTACCATTACAATATGACCCCATAATAATTATCTCCACCGAATGGCGAGACCAAATGTCTGATGAAATATCTGAAGTTGTAGAATCTGATGAGCCTGTCGAATCCACCGAACAGGTTGAGCCTGCGCGAAAATACAAAGTCAAAATTGATGACACGGAAGAAGAGATCGAAGAGAGCGAACTGCTCAAAGGCTACCAAAAAGCGAAATCATCCGACCGACGCTTTCAAGAAGCTGCGCAATTGCGCAAGGAAGCTAGCGAATCAGAAGAGCAGATGCGCGACCTTTTTCAACAGCTACGAGATAACCCCGACCTTCTCGAAGAGTTGGGGATTGATGTTGATGATTATGCTCAAAAACGAATGCTTCGAAACCTTGAGCGCTCTCTTAAATCGCCTGAAGAGCTTGAGCTTGAAGAACTGCGCGCGTTTAAAAATAAGCAGGGCCAAGCTGAGAAACTCCGCGAAGAATCAGAGCAGAAAATTGTCTTAGACAGACAATATGATGAGGCAGTCACTTCAATCGACACAGAGATATTCGAAACGTTGCAAGAATCTGGAATGAAACCGACTCCGAGGTTGATCGCTCGGATAGCGGAACAGTTACTGGCAACGCTCGACGATGAGGGAAACAGGGGAAACGCAAAAGAAGCATTCGGCCGAGTCAAGAACGACATCCAAGCCGACGTGAAAGAATTGCTTGAAAACCTTGAACCCGAACAGTTAGCGGAAATGTTTCCTTCCCTCGTGAGGAAACTCCGCGCAGCTAGCATCAGTAGTGCAGAGAAAAACATACCCGCATTCATGGCCGGAGTTAGTCCCAAGTCTTCGAGCGCTGGTACTGGAAATCAAAGGCGCTCAATTGATGCAATGCTTGGATAAGTACACTATTAATTAAAAAAGGATTAAGCAAAATGGCATTAGTTCCAACGACAATGACAACAGCTTCCGGTATCTTCAAAAAAGTCTACGCGAGCATCACGGACATTCTTCCCGAAGGCTACGCTTTTCAAGAAATGGCAAACTTTGATAGCGCGCACAAAGCTGGTGAATCTTACAATTACGCGATTCAGCTCACACATGAAAATGGTTTGACACTCGCTGGATCATCCGGTGGTGTAGCTACTTTTAATGACGCACAATCTGGCCAAGTTAAGCAAGCGACATTGTCAGGCTGCGAAACGTTCATTACGTCAGCGCTCTCGACTGCTGTTATCTCTCGCTCTGCTAAAGAAGGTGAGCAGGCTTTCAAGCAAGCGACTAAAAACCGAGTTAAAGCTAACATTAAATCTCACCAGAAATTCATCGAACATTTTTGTCTGTACGGTCAAGATACGTTCGGCCTTGGCCGAGTCGCTTACTTTACTGCGACTTGGAACCTAGTTGATTTCACAAACGGTACCGGAACACTCGCAGGTGTTGCGTTCACTAACGGCGTTAACGTTGCGGCTAAAAAATTCCTGATCAACCCCGCTGACCTTGCAAGCGGTATCTGGATTGGTTCTGAGGGAATGGAAGTGCGGCAACGTGTCATCGGTTCGACTCTCAATAACGCTGGTGCCATTGTCGCGGTTGACCTCAAAAACGGCATTGTTGAAGTCGACTTTGTTCCGGTTGCGGCAACCGCCGCAAGCTCACATTGCCTTGAGCTTTTGAACCAGGATGGCGCTTCTGGAAAAGATTTTCTAGGCGCTAAGGGAATCCTTAACACAGACGGTACTGTTCTCGGAATTTCGAACAATACCTACGGAATCTGGAAGGGCTCACGCAAAGTAATTGCAGGCACTAAGCTAACCTTTGGTCTCCTTATGGATTCTATCACCGAAGCCTGTAACAAAGGCCTCGACAAGGACGTTTGCGCGCTCACGAGTTTTGAATCTTGGCAAGACATGATGACCGAGCAAGCAGCGCTGCGGAAGTACGACACCAGCTACAAACCCTCTGATGCCGAGCAAGGTACTGAAGGTATCGTTTTCCACTCGATCAACGGAGCTGTGACAGTTAAGCCGAGTCGATTCGTTCGGCGTTCAGACACCTTCATTCTTGCGAAGGAAGACTGGAAACGTGTCGGTTCAAGCGATATTTCACTAAACGTCCCAGGTGCTGATGGTGACCTTCTTTTGAAGCCAGTAACGACTACTGCGTATCTCTATCGCAGCTATTCTGACCAAGCACTCATCTGTATGAACCCTTCATCTTCGGTTTACATTTCAGGTATCGACCCAGCGTCGACCACCTAACGTCTGCGCTCTTTTATTCCCCCGGTGTTCAGAATCGTTTCTTGGTTCGGTGCGCCGGGGTTTTTTTTATAAAGGAATTTTAATAATGGCAGTGAACGTGTCCTTTGCGGGCGTGACATACTCGATCCCATCGGTGGCCGGTGAAAATGGTTGGGCGACAAATCTAACGGCGTATCTGCAAGCGCTCGGCGCAAGCGCAGCGACAACTACAGTGCAGAGACAGGCAATCCGTACGGCACTAACAACCCCTGTAAACTTCACTGCGACAGATTATGCAGTGGCCGTGAATCTAACAACACCGGGCGCGGTATCAGTAGTATTTCCCGCTGGTGTGACTGGAATTCTTTATTCAGTCATTGACGCTAAGGGTGACGCTGCAACGAACAATATTACCGTTACCGCTACCGGCGGCCAATTAATTAACGGCTCGGCAAGCTTTGTTATCAATGACAACTTCGGTGGTATTGTCGCTCAATTTGACGGTGATGGTTGGAAAATTCAATCTGACTTTGTAGGCCTTAACCCTCAATTCTCATCAATGAGAGTTAACACTCTGGGCGTAGGTTTGGTAAAATCTAGCGCGACCGGTGTTTTTTCTTCTGCTCTTCTTTTAGATGCGGACGTTGCAGCAGGAGCGGCAATCGCACTATCAAAATTAGCTACCGGCGCTTTGCCTTCAGCCATCACAGTCAACAGTTCGAATATCGTCGACGATTCAATCGTCAATGCAGACATAAATGCTTCAGCAGCAATTGCTTACACGAAACTTGCTCTTTCAAACACGATAGTAAATGCCGACATCAACGCGTCAGCAGCTATTGCGTATTCAAAACTTGCTCTTTCAAACACAATACTCAATGCAGACATTAACGCTTCCGCTGCTATTGCACTTTCGAAACTAGCAACGGGTGCTCTGCCAACAGCAATCACAATCGCGTCGGCTAATATCGTCGACGATTCAATAATGGATGTTGATGTGAACGCTTCAGCAGCAATTGCTCTGTCAAAACTTGCTACTGGCGCTTTGCCGACGGCAATAACAATTGCCTCTGCAAACATTGTAGATGACTCAATAATGAACGCTGATATCAACTCAGCGGCCGCGATTGCGAGAACAAAACTCGCAGTGGGTACGGCAAACCATGTCATTATCAACACGGCCGGAGGTGTGCTTTCGAGTGAAGCGCTGCTCGACAGAACACGCGGTGGAACGGGCATCACCTCGACTGCTACATTCCCAGCTTCAGGTGTTATTGTAACTCAAGATGCCACTGAAACGCTCTTGAATAAGACCGTAGTTTCATCAACGGCAGCAATCACAGGTGCTCTTGCAATACCGTCGGGAACAGTAGCTAACCGCTCGGGCCTAACTACTGTCGGGATGATACGTCACAATACCGATGCCAACGAGTTCGAAGGATACAGTAACAGTGTTTGGCAGAGTATCGGTGGCGGCCTTAATGAGCAGCCGGTTAAGAACTATCTTCGAGCGTATGCTAATGCTGCTGTAGCTCCTGGAACAGTTTCAAACCTTGCTTCAACAACCGCTAACCTTGTTTCTTTAACTGCGTTTTATACGGGTACAGATGCTGGTGCATCTGCTGTTACAAGCTCAACAAACTCAGACTTAAGAGGGACTACAAACTACCTCACAACAGCACTGACATCTAACTCAACAGGTACATCGTTTGTGCAGTTCCCCGCCTTCGCTCTTGAAGGTGCAGACCTCGGCAAACCAGTGATGTTGAACTTCGATATTCTCGGCGTTACTGCTGATGGAAATTGGGATGTAGTCGTAGTCAGGTACAACTCATCGGGTGTTCACCAAAGCATTATAAGCGTTGCAGGCAACGCATCAGCGGCAACTCCTCCTAGTGCAAAACTCCCAACGGGAACATCAAAATTTAACGGCTTCTGGGTGCCAGATAGCATTACTCCTTCTGACCTTTATGCAGTGAGACCGAGAAGCCTAGCAGGCAGTGTAGCGGTGCGATTCGACACTTTATTCACTGGGCCGCAAGTGTTGATGCAGACGGGTGCTTTGACCGACCCAATCATAACCACAGGCATCACTGTTTCAGGTTTTGGCGCAACTCCAACGGTCGCGAGTGTGTATTCCAGAATTGGCCAAAACGCTCACATTCGGACGGTCGTAAAAGTAACAGCAGCATCAGGTTACGGCACTCAAGTTTTCACACTTCCGGCAGAATTAACGCCAGACTTTACCAAGATACCAGCGCAGGAAGGCGGATTCGGCACGAACAATGCTTGGGTAGGTGAAGCTAGTATTGTCAATACGGCAACGGGCACGCTTTGGAAGGGAAGGGTGCTTCTTAACACATCGAGACAAATGACGCCATACGGGCCGAATGGGCAAGGTGACTGGAACGCAACGGTTCCTGTTGCGCTGTCAGCTAACATGTCAGTAACTCTTGATGTTATAATCCCCATCGTCGGCTGGTCGAGTAACGTAACAGCGGGTGATAGGAGTGTCTCAGAGTACGCCAGTAACAGCGACACTACCGATGCGGACAATACAGTAGCATTCGCCTACGGTGCAATGGGCTCATCATTGCCCGTTGCGTTAACAGCAAAAAGGCGAAAACGGCTTCAGTTTACGACAGTTATTCAGCCGACGGATGTTTTTTTAATCACAGTAGCGAGAGCGCAATCAGGGCCTTGGATACCAGCCATCGGAGCTGGGCTCCCAGGGTTTTTTACAATCGAACTGGTTGTCGGAACCGCAGGAATGGGCCTTGAATCAGTAACGGGTTCTAATACTCAATTAACAATGGCGTTCGAGCAGAGGCCGCAGGTTGGTGCGAGCTGGTCGACATCGGCAGGTTTTTACAGAGTCGAAAAAGTATCCGGCGGCCAAGTTGTCGGGTTTCCTATAGGCTCACCTAACATTGTCGGGCGCACAGATGGACTTGCGCAGCCTGCGGGGTATGTCGGGGAAGTGAAAACCGGCTCGGCGCTTAGAAGTTTCGTTACGAACACGGCAGTAACGACAGGATGGGCGCTCAACGGGAGTGTCGTCGAGTGCACAATCGGCTCTGGGCTCTGGCTTGTCTCTTTTTCAATGGACATTGAAGCTACAAGCGGAACGACGTCTGGGTTGCGGGTTGGTGTGTTGACCACTGACACTACCGACGGGTGGGGGCCTACAGTTAACCTGAGCGGTGGGAACTTAGGCTGGACGGCGACTGCATCATCAGGCGGTGCGGACTCAAGAGCAAATACGACGACAGTATTAGTTCCCGCTGCTACAAGCTACAACCTCCGAGGGAAACTGTTTGCTGCGAACCATTCCGGCTTCACTGGCAGCTATTACTTTACTGTGCGAGCTGTCAGAATCGCATGAAACACCTACTTGATAGGCTTAACTAACCACATAAAGGAAACGAAAATGCATGACGTGAAGAAAAAAGTTTTGGAGACACTGATTAAGAAAATGCAAGTCATGATGCGCGGGCCAAAGGCCGATGAAGAGATGGACGAAGAAACAGTCTCCGAGTCTATCGATGATGCTAAAGAGAATGCGATTGAAGACGAAGTGATTGCAGCGCCGGTGAAGAAGAAACCGACAATTACAATCTCTCTTGCTGCGATTAAAAAAGGTTCAATTCCAAAGTTTGATGCAAAAAAAATTATCAAAATGAAGTGAGCCTATGAACACGACAGAATTGCTAGCATCGATTAAACGAGGGATAGCGGTACCTGCGAACCAAAACCGATTTACTGATGTCGATATGCTTGCGCTGGCTGACGAAGAGACACAGACTAAATTGCTGCCTGTGCTCTTGTCGATGCGTCAAGAATATCTTGTCAGAGCGGCCACCGTTCCCCTCGTAGCGCTTCAGCGGGCTTATCCTGTGCCTGCTAGAGCGATAGGGCGAACTGTGAGGCAGGTGACCCTTTTGCAGGGAGCGAACAGATTTCTGCAGCCTTATATTCAGCCAGAAGATTCGAATCGGTATCTCAATGTGCAGACAACGGGAACATCTAGCGGCTTCTTTTTCGAGGGTGATAATATCATCATCGTACCGACGCCGAATTCAGCCACTGCTAGCCTTGAAGTTAAGTATGAAATTCAGTGCTCATCATTGACTGATGTTGCGAATGCGGCCGTGATAACCGCAATCAACACCGCTGGTAATTTCATAACCGTATCGGCCGTGCCTTCGACTATTATTGTCGGGCGAGTGTGCGATTTTATTCAAGGCGCTTTTGGAAATGCGATTCTCGAAATTGATTTCACCGTGACCAACATCTCTGGGCTGAATATCTTTTTCGCAGCGCTTCCGACAAGTATAGCTGTTGGTGATTGGCTTAGTCCCGCAACAACAACACCGGTAATAAATCTACCAAGGGAAATGCATCAGGTGCTTGCTCAAGCGGTCGAGTGCCGATTGCTAGAGGGTCTCGGTGACTTTGAAGGGCTTCAGGCATCAGGCCAAAAGCTCACGGAAAAAACGCAGGCGATGCTGACACTTTTAAGCCCGCGTCAAAAAGGTGCTCAGCAGAAAATTGTAAATCACAATGGGTTTCTCAATCGCGGTTATAATCGCAGCCGCAATAGGTGGAACTGATGCCACTACAGCAGATAACGATTGCATCAGCGCTAGGGCTAAACGTTCAAGCGAATTCGTTTTCAGTTCCCGACGGCTCATTTGAGCAAGCCGAAAATGTCGTTTTCGCAAACGATGGTATTATTCGAAAGCGCCGAGGATTTTCAACGTTGACGGCCGCTGCGACAATGACGAACCCGACGACACTTTTAGAGTACCTGGGCTTTCTTTTCGTCTGCCAAAATAACTTGATTTCACGCGTCAATACCTCAACGGGTGCGCTGACTAGTCTTTCGGGCGCAATGACAATCAACGCTGGTTCGAAGGCGCGGAGTGCAAAGGCGAACGGGAATCTATACGTTGCAACAGCGGACGGTGTGCGCAAGCTTGAATCGTCGAGTGCAACAGTGTTGCAAGCGGGAATTCCGCGCGGTCTTGACCTCGATATCTCGACGAACAGCGCTGTTCGAACTGGCGTGCTCAAGCCGAATGATGCCGTGGGTTATCGTGTTCTGTTCGGCCGCCTAGACGCAAACTCGAATAAGGTAATCGGCGCACCGTCGGAGATATCGACACGTTCGAATGCGTGGCTGAATGGCGTGACGCAAGCTTCATATACGTTCGTCACGACTACAGTGACTGTCAATTTAACTGGCGTGAGCGCTCTTCTTTCGGTTAGTGACACTGTTGTAATTTCCGGCGCAACGGGTACTAACCCGCCCAACGGCACTTGGACGGTAGCATCGGTAGTGGCCAACTCTTTTACATTCGTAGTGACCTCCGCGCCGACTTCAACGGGCACGCTAAACTTCGGAGTCTTCCGAACCCCGATTCTCGAATTCTCGCTGCCAAGTGAGGCAACGACTGAGTACTTCTATCAGGTATACCGAACGACTCAGCCGGGTTCGTCTATCGCTACCGTGTCGGATGATGGGCAGCTCATCTTTCAAGCGAATGTTCTCAGCGCTCAAGTCACTGCAAAGTTTATAACCTTCACTGACACGATTAATGAGCTTTTTAAGGACGCTTCACTTTACACTAATTCGAGTCAAGAAGGGATAGCGAAATCAAACCTTAGACCTCCGTTTGCTACAGATATTGCGGTTTTTCAAGACTGTATGTTCTTCGGTAACACGGCTTCATTTCAGTCTTTGAATTTAGCAATCGTCACGGTAGCTGCTGCTACATTCGCGGCTGCTGACTTCATTGAAATCAAGCAGGGCGCTACGACTAGAAGATACATAGCGACTACCTCCGCACCGACGGCCGGATTCACGGGCGTATCGTCTGCTGTAACCTGGAATTTTGGATATCCTGACGCGTCGGGATTCTCGTATTTCCAATTGACTAATTCAACTTCGACAACGATATCGTCGGCTATTACTGCGACTGCCAAAAGTCTTTGTAAGGCGATTAACCGCGACTCAAGCAGCCCTTGCAACGGGTATTATCTCTCATCGGGTGACGCTCTTCTTGGTCAGTTTCTGTTACAGTCTAGGACGCTAGCCGGTGTCGCTTTTAGCGTGCGGGCCAATACCGATACATCAGCGAGTGCATTCAGCCCTTTGCTTCCCGCAAGCTTTTCGGCGGGAACGCAAGTCACGTCGAATAACTCGACTGAGCAGAACGCGGTTTACTTTTCAAAACCCCAGCAGCCGGAGGCAGTGCCGGGGGTATACACTATCCCAGTGGGCGCTAAGACTTCCGCCATTATTCGAATTGTCGCACTGCGCGATAGTCTTCTCGTTATAAAAGCCGACGGCCTTTTTGTTATTCGCGGAAACTCGCCGAGTACCTTTTCAGTTCAGCAGCTCGACTCGACTATCATCTGTGTTGCAGCCGATTCAGTGTCTGTTTTGAACAACTCCGTATATATGCTCTCGAATCAGGGCGTAGTTGCGGCGAGTGATGCGGGCGCTCAAGTGCTTTCGCGGAATATCGAAACTCTGTTTACTGCAATCATCGGAAAGTCGAATATTGCGACAGAGACCAACGCTGTTTCATACGAATCAGAGCGGCTCTATCTACTCTCAACGATGAACCCAAATTCAAACTCGGCTGATGTTGTCTACTGCTTTAATACAGTGACTAGTGCTTGGTCTACCTGGACGAATACGTTTAATGACTCAATTGTTCTTTCGTCGGATGACAAGCTTTATGTTCTGGGAAACGTGATTGCGGAGCTGACGAAAGAACGGAAGCTTCAGAACAGACTGGATTTTGCAGAAAAATCGTTCGCTGGTTCGAGCGCTATTATCATAACCCCGTTATCCTGTGAATTGTCATTTACAATACCGGTAGCAATTGAAGTCAATGACTCGATATTTCACGCAGCGACGGGAACGATTAACCAGATACTCTCGATAAGCAGCGCGACCGGGACGCCGATTTACACTTTTAGAAACCCCGTATCTTGGATTGCTCTTGACGTGCTTGAACTGTTCAAACCGATACGGTCGGCAATCAAGACGAGCCCATTAACGCTGGGAGATGTTTCACGTTGGAAACAATTCTCGGAGTTTATTATCTCGTTTCGGAACCGCACAGCGAGCGCTTTGACGATATCATTTTCGAACGACTCTTCAGGTACGTCAATCGATACCGCGTGGTCTCAAAACAATTCAGCGCAGTCTGGATGGGGTTTTGAGTGGGGTTCGCTCTGGGGTGGTGACTCTATTAATTCAGTGCTCACGACTCAAGCTTCTCAGCCTGCCAGAACGTATGTCCCAGTGCTCATTTGTAGGGGTACTTTTATACAAGGGACAGTCGTTCACTCCGTGGCCGCCGAGTCCTGTGAAATTCAGTCTCTCAGCTATTCAGCGCGTGCTTATTCGCCACGAGTGTCAAAATAAATGAGTCAAAATCTACCATTAATCATTGAGATGTATAAGGGAAACGCCAACAAATGAGCATCAATTACTTTGCTGATGAGGAAGCTAAAAAACTCGTGCAGACTCTGCAAGGGCATATTCTTGAACAGTCGACGATTCTAAACTCGGGCCAAGGGCCGGGTGTGTCATGGTCTCGCAATCTACAATATTACTACGGTAATCTGTTTCAGCAGACTGATGATGGCCTAGACTACGCAGGCGATCAGGGTGAGGTTGTCAAGATTCGAGCAAACCAATTGCGCTCATTGACGAAACAATTCATCTCGCTAGTTTCAAGGAACCGGCTCAACTTTCAAGCCACTTCACAGACTTCAGATACGAGCACGCTAGCAGATACAAGGCTTATTAACGGCCTACTTACCCATATCGTAGGCTCACAAAAGCTCGATATTTTAGGCGATATGCTTTTAGAGCACGCAGTGTGTTGCGGCTTTGGATATTTGAAGGCGGCGTGGAATACATCAAAGGGCCGAATCGTCGATATGACTGATGAAGGCTTTGGACTTTACACGGGTGACCTTGAACTAACGAACGTACTACCGACTGATGTTATTTTTGACACTAACATTCAAAGTTTCGATAATAATGACTGGGCGCTGGTTCGAGTCATGCGCAATCGATGGGATTTAATCGCTCAGTTTCCAGAGATGAAAGACGATATTATACGACTACCGGAGCCCACCAATTCCCTCGGTGTCATGCGGTCGCGAAATAAAGATTGCGTGTTTGTTTATGAATTCTATCATAGACAAACACCAGCATTGCGCAAGGGTAGGCTCTGTGTTTTCGGAGATGAAAAGACAGTCTTTTTCGACGATATTAACCCGTATAAATGCATACCAATCGTCCAGTGCAAGCCTGAACCCATATTCGATAGCCCATACGGTTACACGTTTCTTAACGACCTCGTGCCGCTGCAAGAATTGTTCGACATGAGCATGAGCACGGCCGCTTCGAATATCTCGGCGTACGGCACACAGTCTATGCTGACACCAGAAGGTTCAGACATCGGAGTGAAAGATATCGGCGGGCTCAATTGGATAACGTTCAAAGCAGCGAATGCGACGGGTGGCGGGAAGCCTGAGCCTTTGCAAATGCCGCAAACACCGGCGGACGTGTGGCGCTTTGGAGACACTATCAAGACGAACATGATGGAAATTTCGAACATCAACGCAACTCTAAGGGGTGCCCCTCCCTCGAACGTCACAAGCGGAACGATGGCAGCCACACTCTCAGCGAATGCTGTAGATTTCGCTTCGACTTTTGCCAAAGCGTACTACACGACACTTGAAAGCCTGATGGCAATTAGCATAAATGTTTACCGCAATTTCGCTAATGAAACGCAGGTAATAAATATCGTCGGCTCCAATAAAATAGCGACTTCCAGAGAATTTGTGGGGAAAGATATACCTGAAGTTTCAAAAGTAACGCTGCGAGTGACTTCACCGCTGCTTTCAACTTCAGCGGGCGTTTCTGATATCGCTGAAAAGCTCCTTCAAGCGAAACTGATTCGAACACCGCAAGAATTCCTTGAAGTCATTACAACGGGAAATCTTGAGACGCTTTACAACTCTGAACTATCCGAGCTTGAGCTTATCAATGCCGAGAATGACGAATTGCGGGAAGGCCGCGCCGTGCGCGCTATTACTTCCGACATTCATAACCAGCACATTGTGCAGCACAAGAGCGTCATCAATGACCCGAAGCTTCGAATACTCGCAGCGCAGTATATCGAAGGCGCACAGAATCCGCCGGATATTGAAAAGGCTTTTATGGTCGCTAGTGAAACGACGAAACACATTGAAGACCATCTGAATCAAGCAAAAAATGCCGACCCGATGTTGACCGCAATCATTCAAACCGGGCAGCTCCCAGCGCCGCAACAAGGGGGTCAATAATGGCTTACTTTTCGCAGTTAAATACACTTTTGAATCAGCAGAATCAGCCGAGAAAAAGCGACTCGCTCCTATCGCCTTCAAACTCGCAGCAAGAGCAAGTTAGCCAGGGCCAGGGCCAGGGTGGTAGTTTGCAAATATCAGCACCTTCGCAATCAATCGGAGCCGGTGGCAATAAAGCAGAGCAGGGCCAGAGTGCGACTGACTACACTAAAGTAACTGGCCAGGGCCGTGGCGCTGCTGCGCAGAATATCCTTGACGCTAACCGTGGCGCTCAGGCAGCCGATGCGAAATCTTTTGGGGCCGATCGAATAGCTGATTCTCAGAAAACTTTGCAAGACACCGCTAATAAGTACCGTGTACAAAATGTGTATAACTCTTCTATCGCTGACCAAGATATTAACGCTGCGCAGATGGGCGATTCTGGTTCATTCGACAAAATTAGCGGCCTTCTCAACCGACCGTATCAAGCACCTCAAGATTTCGCGTACAGCAACGAATCCGACGCTGATAAGGAGTCGTATGTCAAAAACCTTTCGTCCGTTGACGGACTTCAGAACACACTACGAAAAGCACGCGGTGATGCGACCGATTATAACGACAGCGCAGCGACTCTTGACGCTCTGCTGCTGAACGACAACGCAGGTTTCAAGGCTCAGAAAGCCGACCTCATCGGCCAGTTCGGCGCTTATGACCAGTCTAAACGTGACGCCGTGGCGGCCGCTAAAAACACACAAGACCAGTTCGGTAAAAACTTTCAAGCCGAGCAGACTGATGTTCGAAATCGCGTTGAGTCAGCGGGCGAAAGAATCAAGGGTGACCTCGGCCGCAGGCTCGAAGATTCGCGGGCGCAGCGTGCAGCAAGTCTTAGTCTGCAAGGGGGCGAACAACTCTCCAAAGGCTCTAAGATTCGCGGTGAAATGCAAGCCCGTTTCGACGCGATTAAAGCAAAGTATCCTGAGCTAGCGGGCGCTGTTGACGCGTCGAGCGGTTCAGTTTTTGCGCAAAATATGCCGGACGTTAATAAATTTGTTTCCCAAGGTGAAAATAATTTAAGCCTAGACTCTGTAACTAATCAGTCTGACCAAGACCAGTTCGCGCAGCTCATGAGCTTGCTTGGGCGCGGTGACAGACTCGGCCGCTCGGACGTCAAGCAGAATGATTCAGGCTTTGATGAGGCAGGCTACAGAGCAGCACTTGACGAAAGAGCGCGAGAGCAGTTCGAGAATTTAGCGACCAAAACCGGCGATCGCGATCGAGTCATTCAAAGCGAAAGAGATGCCGCGACAGCTCAGAACATAGCGAACGCAGCGAAAAGCTCGAACGGTATAACTGTGGGTGACGTTGCGAAAGGAAACGAAGGCGCAGTCGGCGGGCAACCTCGAAAGAAGATGGAAAAAGCACCGCGCAGTATGGGCGAATTCATCAAACAGATGGTTGAAAAGTCTGGATTTAAAGACAAGCCAAAGCACTTTATTAACACTGTCAAGCAAGTCGGCTTCGACAGACTGCCTAGCACCGTCGTTCCCAACAGACCTTCAGTCAGTGACGTAGCACGAGGAAACGATGGTGCAGTGGGGCCGAGTCCCGTTCCGTCCGCTCCTTCCATCGTCGACGAAATTGTAAAAGCCGCTGAAGGTTCACCGGTTGGAAAAGTAATCGATTTTGCCAAGAAAAAGAAATGGATTTAAGGGAGAAAAAAAATGGAGCCTATGACGATGATGGCCGTTGCTGGTGGTATCGCAGCAACGACAGCAATAGTTCAGTGGTATAATTCGGAGCAAGGCCGGAAGGCTTCGGCTTCGGAGCGGCAACAGATTAAGCGGATGCTTGAGAACGTTCAGTCACCTAATTTTGACCCACGCCAGATCACGCCAGAGCAATTTAAAGTCGTTTCGAAATACGTTCCAAAAGCAGCGGCTTTCGTAGCGGAGCAAGCGCCACAGGTTATTCAAGCCAAGTCTGAAGGCGCAATCGCTGGGCGTGACGCCACAATGAATGCGCTGAATCGTCTCAAAAATCTTGCGAATACCGGGACAGACGAAGAAAGCAATCTGCTGCAGCAGGAAGCAACCAACGCGACGAATATTGCTAATCGCGGCCGTCAAGGCGCAATCACGGAGAGTTTCCAAAACCGTGGCGCCGGAGGAAGCGGCCTTGAATTACTCGCACAGATGAGCAACGCGCAGAACGCTAACGATATGCAAGCTCAGAGCAGCAGACAGGGACGGATGCGAGCCGTGCAAACGCGCCTTCAAGCTCTAAGAGACAGTGCTGACATCGGTAGCAGGGTTCGCGGTGAAGCTATCGATATCGAGTCTAGGAACAATGATGTTTGGAACGGATTCAACCAACGCACGTCTCAGAGGCAGCAGCAATATGGCGAAATGGTCGCAGGATTAGATAATGATGCACAGAGATTTAATGTTGGAAACGAGCAAGATATTGCGAACCGCAACACCGGCGCGACGAACGACTTTAATCGATTCAATCAGACAAGAGACGATCGAAATCAGCAATCTGCTTTCGATAACGAAATGGCGAAAGTCGGCCAATTTTCTGGGGTAGCGAACACCGCTAGGCAGGACATTCAGAACAGTACTCGTGACACTAATTCCGCAATCGCGGGCGCTGGTGACGCTGGTCAAAGTATTCTCGCCTACGATCAGCAAGAAAGGCGTCGAAAAGAAGACCGTGGATTCGAAGCGGACGAACGCCAAAAGGATCGGGACGCGAACATGATGCGGTATGAAAACCGTCAAGCCATCGGAAGTAATAGCCCGCTCAATAGGCAATATGGGAGGCAATCCTAATGTATAAATTTAGCAGTGACGCGGTTAACGATAGTCTTTCTTCGCAGCTCGATCCCGACATGCAAGCACGCTACAAAGCGCGAAAACAGCAGGCAATTGACCAGCAGAATTCAGCATACCAAAGTCCCGAAGCGATTGACGCGATGGCTTCAGCAGAAAGCTTTCGGGCGCTGCAAGCTGGGCTCCAAAGCGCAGCAAATAAATTCGGTTCATCGGGCGGAGACGGCGGGCAGATATCTAATTTTGGAAAGACTGCTGAAGCGATGAACGCGGCCGACGCGAACCAGTACGAGTCCAAACAGCGGGCCTTTGCCCAGGGCGTTAAAAATGAGGATGCAGCCACTGATGAAGAATATCAGAATACAGTCGCTCGACCTATGGCTAGCCAAAGCGCTGCACTTGAATTTAGCAAGTCGGACGCACTCAATGACCCCGGTTCAGATGAGAGTAAATATCTGCGCGAGTTTGCGCGCAACACCTACCCGAATCTTCAGCTCAATGAGACTGTATCAGCCGATCAACTTAAAATGCTTTTGCCGCTAGCCGAGAAAAAGTTTTCGATTGAAGAAAACAATAAAGCTCGACTCGAAGCGGCGAGAATGCAAGCTGAGACCCGTAAAGACATCCGCACTGAAAATGCTTTGTCCCGTGCTGATCGCAACGCACAGAGGGGTAATGAGATCCAGGACAAGCGCGAAATCAAGAACGAAGAGTTAAAAGTCGGGAGCCTTGGTTATGCAATAACCGCACAGGATGCCAAAGATCTAAAAAGCGCTACTGTGATGAAGGCGTCATTTGACTCGAAGCTTGCTGAGATGATCGCACTTCGACAGAAACACAACGGCGGCACGATAATCGATCGTGAGGACGTCGGGCGTGCGAGACAGTTATCGAAAGAGTTATTACTCGCTTACAAGAACATCGCAGCGCTCGGTGTGCTCAGTCAGTCTGATGAAGCGATTCTCAACGCGATTATTCCGAGCGATCCACTCGAATACAATTCGCCACTTGCTGCGTTGCAGGGACAAGATCCAGTATTACACAAAATGCTACAATTCCAAAAAGATACTAATGATTCATATCGGATGAATTTAGGCCTCAGACTGAAGGGCGGCGCTCCAAAGCCTGAAGTCATTCAGATGCAAGGCCAACAGCAGAGCGTGACACCGGGCGCTCGAAAACAAATGAGAGTTGAGGATTTGCCATGATTCTATCAAAAGATGGGCAAGAGTTTTTCGACGTAGAAGATGAATATGACGTGAAAACCGGCCAGAATATTGCGCTCAATAAAGCGCAGGCAAAAGGCTATAAACAATTCTTTGACGTTACTAAAAACGGAACGGACACGTTCACAATCGACGCTCAAGAATTCGGTAAAGCGCAGGCAAAAGGATACGACACCGTTGACGTGTTCAAAGCTAAAAATGCGCAGCCTGAAATGACGAAAGGCCAAAGCCTTCGGCGCGGTATTGCGCAAGGCGGTACACTCGGTTTTGCGGACGAAATCACGGGCGCTGCGCAATCTCTTTTGGGTGATAAGACTTATGATCAGGCGAGAAACGAAAGCCGAGATTTCGACAGGGCCGCTGATGCTCAGAATCCAATGTCATACCTCGGCGGGAACGTTGCCGGTGGTTTGGCGACTGCAATAATACCCGGCGCACAGGCTATCGGTAGCATCCGAAAAATGGGAGCAATCGGTGCTGGTTTCGGTGCCGCCGGAGGCTTAGGATCAAGCGAGTCTGAGACAATCGGTGGGCAGGCACTCGACACGGCACAGGGTGCTGCGTTGGGCGGTGTTTTCGGTGCAGCGATACCCGCCGGAATTCAAGGTATCAAGGCCATACCCGGCATCGGCGGACGGGCGAAACAGACAATCCAAACGGCAATGAGCGGAGCCAAGGAAGCATCCAGAAAGGTCGACCCGTTAGGGTTCGGTTTGCCTGTTATTGACGGCATCCCGAAAATGACATCGGGCGTCAAAGGAGCGCTCAACGCGATTAAGCAGAGGGCCGCGAATGCAGCGGAGTTGAAAGATTTAAAAGGTAAAAATCTAGCCGATATCGCGGACGAAAATATACTCGGCATGTCAGCGCTTGACGGTGGTGATAATCGAATTAACGACTATCTATCAACCAAAGCCGCGACAGTTCAGCCGGGGTTTACAAGCCAAGATAATTACAAAGCTGCGCTTAAGATGGGAACTGAAGCACGTAGCTCGGCGCGTGACTTTAATAATAAAGAAGTTGCTAAAGATTTAACCCCACTGATGAGCGACTTGCAGCGAGAATTTCAGACCGCTCGAAATCAAGGCTATCAGTCTTTACAAAGTCGAGCGGCCGCCGAGAGCAACATGACCGGCGCTGATTATCAGTCAATCAAAGATTTTGGTAACAGTTTAGTTAGAGAAAGTGAATTCTCTATCATCCCGAAAGCGCAGCAGATGGAAGTTAAAAAAGCGCTAGAGATTATTGACAACGGCTCGGCAAACATTCCCGGCATTGAGTCGCTTGATAATACCCTCGACAGACTGCCCTTTGATTCCGCAAGTCCGGGGCAAAAGTTTTACAGATTGCAAAGCGCTCGAAAGCTGCTGCAAGATTCCGGAAACTTTTTTAAAGATAATAAGATGAGCACACCACAACGGCTGCTTGCGCAACTCGAAGACCGCATTGATAGCGTGCTGAAACGGTCGCAGTCAAAAGTACAGGCAGACGATCTCTTTTCCAAGGGTAAACGCGTCGAGCAGAATCTTTTCGGACTAACTGAAATGCGCGGCAAGGACAAACGTATAAACATTGACGAAGGAAAAGTTGCTAAGATTTTCGGAGACAATGACAACGCGGGTAGGCTTCGAAAAAGCGTTGAAGCCGCCAGAGAATATATGCAGAATCCGAATTTTAATCCTGACACGAAAAATAAGCTTGAAGCTATGTTCGCGCAGTTAGACGGGTTCCAGAAACGCGCGCAGGATAAGCGAACGCTATTCGCTCTTGAGAAAGCCGGCGGGCCTTCAAGCCCGGCAATCAACAGACTTGCGCAGCAACTCAGCGGTGAGGGCGTATCTGAGGCCGCAATTAACAATCCAGCAGGGTTTTTGAATAGCGCTGACCAATTCGTTAAAACATATTCTGAACCAATTTTTGGGAAAAGCTGGTCTAAATTAGATCCAGCGCAGAAACAGAAAATGTTAAAAGCGCAAATGTGGCTCGAAGCCAATCCTAAAAGCACTCTTGACCAACAGTCGGACGTGTTCGGTCAAATCTTTGGGTTCACAGACAAAAAGAATTAGTTTAATCAATCGGGCCGGTGATACCTGGGCACGGGTTCAGGTTAGATAGGGAAACCACAATCATACAGTCTATTTTATGCAATGCCTTATCTGCTTCGCCCGCCGAATCAGGCTCAACTTCAACCCCGCAGCCCACCAAAAGTGCCAAAAGTGTCAAAAGAATTTTCATAATTCCACATCTCCTTCAAACATGTTTTCAAGGGCTCTCGCTAGCCGTGCACGCACCGCATACGTATTTAATCCGGTGTACGTATTGCGCAGCTTTATAAGAGCGTCGACTGTTTTAATAACTTCATACTGTGTCGTGCCTTTGCAATACTCGTGTACTAGTTCGACATGGCTCAGTCTAACTGGGCTTAGGTGCGATTTGTAGCCTATCGAAACTTCGTATATCGCAGACCACGATACGATGTCCGAAGGCAGGGTCTCGTCGTTAATTGACGCTTCAGTGAGAGCGTCGGACAGCTCTTTTTCGAAGCATGCTAATTCGAGTCGGTCACATAACTCTTCCAAATCATCCGCTCTGTCTATCTCGACATTTCCGGCTGTCATGACTCGTAGCAGTAGGACAGTCATGCCGACGTCCTTTCTTTGAGTAGCAACTCAAGCAGCGCTACAACCCCAGGTGGGCAGTGTCTCTGGGACGATAACCAGCGCTCGGCTGTGCGTTTAGACACGAGTAGCAGGGTAGCTAGATTCTCGGCTGATATGTTGTGTTCAGTGGCTAACTCAGAGAGCCGTTGGTTGGTTGTCATGATATTGCGGGCCAACATATGAAATCACCTCCATACCGGTCTTTCAGAATCTCTTTTTTTCGCACTTCGACGACTACATCATGGCCGCGATCGTCCATTTCAGCCTGAGTCTGAAGGCATTTCGCGTGTGCTTCGACAGCGCTTTCTGTTTCAAGTATCAGCTCAAAATCTGATAACGAAAGGATAACTACTCTGTAGCTCATTGCTGTGCCTCCAGCGCTCTGTTCAAATCTAATATTAGACGTAGATATTGTAACTCTGGAAAATCAGCCCATTCTGTTCCAGACGCTGGTGAGTCATTCGCTAGATATAGATGGCAAGCCGCAGCCCAGTCAGACCATTCCCCATCGTTGTTCTGATGATTGTCTTCAAGAGACTTCATAACGCATTTAAGAAACTCGCAAGCCTGCATTTTCCCGAAAATAGAGAGCGGGTCATGTGCGATAGTATTAAAAATCATATCGTAAGTGATAACTGTCATATCGATTCCTTTTGCCGTTCCCGGCACTCAATTATTCTTCTGTCAAATCTATTTCTTCATTGTCAATGTCAGCGTCATACAATGCCAATTCGTACTTATCGTGACCTTTTTTCATCACTGCCTCGAACGTTTCGCGTGGGAAGTTTTTGATGACAATTTCCGCGCCTTCTCCGATTTCTGTGCACCAGTTAATTTTTGAGCCACCACTGCCCGGTCTAGCGCCGTTCAGAAACATAATGTGTGGCGGAATCTTCGCGCCACCGTCGCGGTCATACGCTCTAGCTAAAACATGCCCAAAAAATTCGATAGCTGAGCGTGAGCCAACGATATCTTTTTTAGCGGTCAACTTAATTGCTACAGTGTCAAGAATTATGCCGTCCCAGCCGAAGAATTTATGCGCAAGTTGGCGGCCTTTTTTGTATGAGAGTGCATCGAACTGGATGCCGTGAGTAAACGTCGCGCCCGCTGTTTTGGCACCAGAAAAAAATTTAGAGTTGAAAGAGTTTCGAATTGTGAGAGTAGAGCCTGTGTCGGTAATAGTAACTGTCATTTGTATTTCCTTTGCCGTTCCCGGCGCGTTGTCCCCACTAATGCGAGGCGTTTTGTTTCAGCAAGTAGAACGCTGGTTCATTCTCACGGGTGTGCGAGATCGGAAAAATCAGACACTCTAACAACATGCTGATGCCATTCGTTGATTTCAGGCATCCAGCAGCCCTTT
>Ga0163154_10001668_pt1 | contig 33935 bp, 29 predicted proteins | sample OliLakLV19MP9P1_FD_148649 | JGI IMG/M metagenome (GOLD analysis project Ga0163154, IMG submission 148649) | Freshwater microbial mat bacterial communities from Lake Vanda, McMurdo Dry Valleys, Antarctica - Oligotrophic Lake LV.19.MP9.P1 | ecosystem: Environmental > Aquatic > Freshwater > Lake >... | reverse complement strand
ACAAGCTAAAATTTATTACAACAATGAAGCGATATTTAAAAACCAGTATAGCGATAGTAATGTTACTTACTTTATTAAGTTCGTTTTCCGCACTTATGCGTAGCTCACAGCCACCAGCTGGTAAAACTGGTGCAACAGGTGCTTATTGTACAGAATGTCACTCCGGCAATGCGCTGAATGCCCCAGGCGGAAATGTGTCTGTTACCGGGTTGCCTGAAAATTATACTGCAGGTACATCTTATAGCTTTGGCGTAAATATTACTCATGGAGTAGCAGATAGAAGACGATGGGGTTTTGAAATTACTGCCATCAACAGTAATGGCCAGGAGGTGGGTACTTTTTCATCTACCAATCCCAATGCAGCAATAATTGGTGCAAGCAAAGAACTGGGGCATTTAAATGCCGTTATTACCCCCTCGCAACAATCCTTTACATACAATAACCTAACCTGGACTGCTCCCGTTAACCCGGGTGTGGCAGATGAAACGGTAACTTTTTATTTTTCATCCATTGCGGCAAATGGAAATGGATCATCATCCGGCGATTTTGTTTATGCCGCTACTAAAGTAATTACACGTTCTGTAATTTATACCTTTACCGGCAATGGCAATTGGGATGATCCTGCTAACTGGAGTAACAATGCAGTTCCACCTGCTATTTTAAATACTGCTTCCTCCATTGTAATTGATCCTCCGGCAGATGGGGAATGCGTTCTAAATGTTGTACAGCGTGTAGGTTCCAAGGTAAATTTTATAGTAAATGATGGGAAAAAATTCAGGATTTTAGGTGATTTAATTATCAATAATCCGTAGAATTTTATTTGATTGGATACTGGTGTTTGATGATGAATTAAATGTTTTTACGGATAACGATTCAACTTTATTGACTATTCACCAATCAATGTCGTTGACTTAAGCTTTGGTTAGTTCCTTATCAACCGCCGACGGGGCTGATAGCCGCCGTCGGGGTTAGTCCAACCCCGTCAGCGGTTGCAAACCCTGACGGCGGTTGTCCTTAAGTCAACGACATTGATTCCCCAATCATCATTTTTAAGATTCAACAGTCACCGGTTTACCCCAACCCCATTTTAAAAAGTCAGGAAAAGCTCTTGCCCAGGTAGGCACATTGTGTTTGCCATCTTTTAGTTCAATGTATTCAATGTCATTGTTAGTGTAGCCCTTTAGTTTTAACTCAGCAACCAGGCTGATGGTATCGTCAATAGCATCAATAATGCCGTTGTTGTTGCGGTCTGCAGTTTCATCTTGTGTACCCACTTCAAAAAAGAATTTTAACCAGGGATAATAACTCCCTTCCCTTATCAGCCGGTGCATAATCCGGTCGGTTTCTTCATTAAAATCAGGGTCATCCTGGGCCTTGTCCCGCCACCAGAAAGATCCGCTGAAAACACCCGCTTTGGAGAATTCCACCGGGTTATTCCATACAATATCCAACGCACTTAAACCACCAAGCGAAAAGCCGGCATAAGACTTTTCTTTAAACGTATTGATTGAATAGGTTTCCCTGATAAATGGCAGCAGCTCTTCCATTACAAACCGGGTGTACAATGCCGCTTTATTGCCACGTCCTGCATAATCCAGCACATTTGCTGTTGCGTATTCGTTCCTTCTGTCGCCGGAGCAATGAATACCTACAACAAATATTGGTGAAATCTCATTGTGTCGGTAAAGTGTGTCTATAATTTTTTCAAAGCCCATTGTAACAAGGTCCTGTCCATCATTTACCAGCAGCAGGCTCTTTTCGGATAAGGTGTTAATCTGTATCGGCATATAGCAATTAATCTTTACCACCCGGTTTAAAAAAACCGATTTAACAAGATGATCTTCTATTGTGATATGGTGAAAGATGTGTTTATGCATAGATTTCAAAAATAAGAAAAACATTTTAGGGAATTGCAATCAACTTGCTGATGCAGGTTTGCGGTTTGTCTGGTTATATAACGTTATTGAGATGTAAATATTTCTTTGAGTCACTAAGCACCCCAATATTGTATTTTATCAGCCTTGCTGCGTTTAATATATTTGGAAAATACCCCTATTGAAAATATATTTGATAATAACAATTTATACAGCTCATTTTCAACCTGACATTTATGAAAAAAATTGGCATATTACACGGAAAAGAAAGAAGTTTCCCGGAAGCTTTTGTAAACAGGATAAACAGTAAAAATATAGAAGGGATTCATGCCGAACCAGTTTATATTGAAAAGGTAGCACAAGGAGAGAGCTCTGGTTATGCTGTTATTATTGATCGTATTTCGCAGGATATTCCTTTTTACAGGGCCTATTTAAAAAATGCAGCACTATGCGGTACTGCCGTTATTAATAATCCCTTTTGGTGGAGTGCCGATGAAAAGTTTTTTAATAATTGTTTGTCCACCAAAATAAATGTGCCCGTACCCAAAACGGTTATTTTGCCCTCTAAAGATTTACCTGTAGATACTACCGGTGAATCGTTCAGTAATCTTTCTTATCCATTAGATTGGGCTGGTATTTTTAATTACATAGGATTTCCGGCATACATGAAACCTTTTGCCGGTGGCGGCTGGAAAAATGTTTACAGAGTAACAAGTATTGATGATTTTTTCGAAAAACATGGGGAAACAGGAGAGTTGGTAATGATGCTGCAACAAGAAATTGTTTTTGAAGAATATTATCGCTGCTATTGTATTGGTGGTAAATATGTTCGCATTATGAGTTACGAACCCCGTAACCCACACCATCTGCGTTATGTGGCAGATTTTAAGCCTTCTGATGAGAAGATACAGATGATGACAGAACTGGTGCTACGCATCAATCATTATCTTGGTTACGATTTTAATACGGTTGAACTAGCCTTAAAAGATGGTATACCTTATGCCATCGATTTTTGCAACCCTGCACCCGATGCTGAACGCAGCAGTGTGGGCGAAGAAAATTTTGAATGGGTAGTGGAAACTTCTGCTAACTATGCCATTGAAAAGGCGTTGGCACAGGTGGATGGTCAGGATAATTTAACATGGGGTGAATACGTAAAAAGGAGCGCCAATAAACAATTGCTTTATTAATAGGTTTAGGAATTTAATTGTAATAAAGTCATTCTTTCATCTGTGTTTAGAGGTTTAGAAGTTTAGGTGAAGCCCTAAATTACCAGCCATTGATATTGATAGATTATTTGTTAGATCAGTAAGTACACTTACATTTTGAAAAACGTAAAACTGGCTTTTATTGTAACATGAATATTATCAGAAATTAGTTGCAAATGGAAAAATTATTAAAAAAATATTTAACCATACAAAAAGAAGATTTAAGCGAAATAAAAGTAGCAGAGCCTGAAAGCCCTTATGGATTTACCTATGCCGATTACTTAACCTGGAATTTTAAAGAAAGGATTGAATTAATACGGGGAAATATTTTTAGAATGAGCCCTGCACCAACTTTTACACACCAGCGGATATTAATGAATATTGGGTTACAATTTGCGACTTATCTTAAAGGTGAATTATGCAAATGTTTTTTTGCACCAGTTGATGTAAGATTAAAAGGTAAGCCATTTAGAAAGAAAAAAAGAAGGGATGACGAGATAACCACTGTTGTGCAGCCAGACATTATTGTAGTATGCGATCCTGAAAAATTAAAAGATGACCGCAGCGTAGATGGAGCTCCAGAACTGGTGGTGGAAATACTAAGTCCGGGCAATACCAAAACCGAAACCAAATACAAATTTGATTTGTACGAAGAAAATGGGGTGTTGGAATACTGGGTTGTTTATCCGGAGTATCAGCAAATTTATATGTACTTATTAAATGAACAGGATGCATATGGAAAGCCGGTTATTTATGAAGCCAATGAAAATATTTCATCTGTTGTATTAAAGGGCTTAAGCATTCCGATGAATGAACTTTTTAAATTGTAATTTACCTGGATGATTAGTAATAAAGTATTGGAAAAAAGTTGTTTCAACAGAATAATAATATTTGCTCTTTATAAATTTTCAATTTTAAAATTATCCATTTAATTCATGGCAAGCATTTCATATAAAAACTTCACCATCGGCGTTGAAGAAGAGTACATGGTAATTGATCCTGTAACAAGGGAGTTAAAAAGCCATGAGCAAAAAATTGTGCAGGAAGGCCAAAAAATTATCAGGGATAAAGTAAAAGCAGAAATGCACCAGGCAGTGGTTGAGGTAGGTACGGATATTTGCCAGGATGTAGATGAAGCTTTTATGGATGTATCAACTTTAAGAAAAACAATCAGTGGTATAGGTGAAAGTCTTGGTTTAAAGATTGGTGCTTCCGGCACCCATCCTTTTAGCCATTGGGAAAGCCAGTTAATAACCGATCATATCAGGTATAGCGAATTGGTGAATGAATTACAGGAGGCAGCCCGCAGTAACCTCATCTTTGGCCTGCATGTGCATGTGGGCATGGAAAACAGGGAACTAGCCATACATATTGCCAACTCTGCCCGGTATTTTTTACCACATGTTTTTGCATTAAGCACCAACTCTCCTTTTTGGGAGGGTCGGGTAACAGGATATAAATCTTTTAGAACTAAAATATTTGATAAATTTCCCCGTACAGGTATACCCGATTTTTTTGAAAGTATTGAAGCTTACGAGAGTTATGTAAAGTTGCTGGTAAAAACCAATTGCATTGATAATGCAAAAAAAATATGGTGGGATTTAAGGGTGCATCCTTTCTTTAATACAGTTGAGTTCCGCATTTGCGATATACCGATGACGGTGCAGGAAACCATTGCTATTGCAGCAATTTTTCAGGCGTTGTGTGCCAAGTTATTTAAACTCCGGAGCCAAAATTTAAATTTTATGCCCTATTCTCGGGCGCTCATCAATGAAAACAAATGGCGGGCAAGCCGCTATGGTATTGATGGTAGCCTGATTGATTTTGGTAAAGAGAGTGAGGTAAATACCCGTGTGCTGATTTATGAGTTATTGGATTTTGTGGATGATGTAGTGCCGCACCTTGGCAGCAGGCACGCCATTGACTATGTTCATAAAATTATGGAGCATGGTACAGGTGCCGACAGGCAATTGAAAGTGTATGAAAATACCAGGAGCTTGCCGGATGTGGTAGATTATATCCATCAAAGTTTTCTTTCCGGAATTTAGTAGCTGTTTGAGTTAATTAGAATGTTTATCAGGTAAACCCTGAATAAGGCTATCAGCGTTCCGATGAATCGTATCAGGCCGCCAGCGGTTGTATAGGTTTTGAAGGTCTTTGTTACAACCGCCGTCAGGATCTGTAACCGCTGACGGGGTTGTGTTGATTTATCAAGGTCGCTACTACAACCGCCGTCAGGATCTGTAACCGCTGACGGGGTTGTTATATTACTCAACTCAAACAGCTTTTAGTTACGTTGCAGTTGAATAATAATATTTAGAAGATGGGTGTGTTTATACCAACCATAATGCTATTTCTTTAATTCCTTTTTTAGTTGCTTGTTCATTCTAATGTAATCCTCGTTGTTGGCTTCTGTTGCCAACTCTAATGAAGCTTCAGCGCTTTTTAGGGCTCCGGCATTATCTCCCATTTCTTTTTGGATAGTTGCTTTGTAGAGATACATCCAATAAGCTTTTATATTTGTTTCAAGCGCCTTATTGATATTTTCCAAAGCCTTAGTAAGATTTCTATCGTATTCAAAGTAAAATTGTGCAGCTTCCCAATAGGGCTTTTTATCCGATTGCATTGCCTTACTAAGCTGTTGCCGGATATTTTCTTTTATGGAAAAATTTACCGGTATCCGGATAATTTTTTTCTCCCATAAAAGCTCTATAGTACAGCTTTCAGGTTTAAGCTCATTCAACTGAATAGTAAAAGTTTCTATGGAGGTTTTATTTTTTAACGGAATAATTTTTAAACGAACTACATCCTTGTTTTCTGTGTATCCTTCTGTGCCCCAGTTTTGCAATCCCTTATTAAGAATTATTTCCCACATATCTATATTGGGAATGCAGTACAAAACATAACTGCCGGAATCTATTTTTTTTCCGCCTATTTCTGCCGGCTCACTAAATGTTATCCTCGTGGCTTCATTGGCTCCTGTACGCCAAAGTTGTCCATAGGGTACAAGATATCCAAATACCTGCCTGCCTTTTGCACCCGGTCTGCTGTAAATAATTTCAATATTGCCCAAGCCAACTTCTTGCTTAAGCGTTTGTAAAGGGGAAGGGGCTGGTAATTTAATCTGACCCTGCAGGGTAACTGTAAAAAGTGTTGTTATTATAATCAGCCAAATAGATAAACGTCGCATAATTTTTTGTGGTTAGAATGATTGGTATTAACGAAAGTTACTTTATATCAAGTACCTTCTAAATTTGAATCGTTGCAATTTTGTAACAAGAGAAATTGGCATTTATAAAACAGTTAAATAATTGAAAACTAATTGCATATTAATAACTACTCAAATCCATATATCGCATCTAAGTACTTAGTACTAAGTACTTAGTATCTAGTACTTAGACCTAAAACTGCACCCTCACTTTTGCTTTCCTCCCTTTATTCTTTTTCACATCCCATTTGGGACCTTTTTTTACCAGCCTGATGGCCTCTGCATCACACTCTGCGCAAAGCGATTTATCAATTTTTACTTCAGACACGTTGCCATTGGTTTTTAATTTAACAAACACTTCCACCACACCATGGATATTGCTGTTTTTCAATTGATCGCTAACTGTAAGGTTTTGCGAAAGATAATTATTGTATTCAACCCATCCATTAATGGGCTCAATGTCATCGTCTTCCTCTTCCAGCTCTTTTATGTTTTGTTCTTTAATTAAAACTGTTTTGGGCGATGAGGATTTCCTTTTGGTATAAGTTATTTCCTGTAAGGCAATTTTATCTTCCTCCAGCATAACCTTTTGCGGAACTACTGCATTTTGCAACTGGTATTTTTTTGAAAGGTAGCCGGCTGCGGTTACAGTTACAGTTACTGTGGTATCAGCAGCAGCAATGGTAAAGTTTCCGCTGGCATCAGCAACAATTGGTTTTTGTTCAGCTGTTTTTATTTTTGCAAAAGGCAGCGGATTATTGGTTTCATCTACTACCTGAGCATTAAAAAAATTATTGCCTTTTAACTGTATTCCGTTTAGCTGATTAATTGGGGCTGCCGAATTATTTAATTTACCATCAGCTATTTTAATATCAGCTACATTCCCTTCGTTGCCTGCATTATTCCGGTAATTGATTGGTGCTTCCTTGTTGGATGAAAAAGTTTCTTTAGCTACACTTTCTGCAAGAGATTTATAATTTTCAGTTTGTATTATATCCTTACTTGCAGGTGTTGCTGGTTTGCCCGGCTGATACACAAAATCATTAATTGATGTTTGGTTATCCTGTTTAAATGTTGCTATAGTCTTTTTTTCTTCAGTTGGTTGCTTGCTGTAAGCCTCTGCTATCTGCAACTCTTTTTTGCTATTGGTAATGGGCGTTTTATTGGCAGCAATGTAGCTGGTAGAATCAACTGTTGCCAATTGATCGCTGGCAGTTTTAATGGATTCTTTTACCGCAGAATTGGCAGCAAGTGTCTCTTTACCTGAATTATTTTTTGACGTAAAAAGATAGGCAATTGTAACACTAGAACCAACAAGTAAAACAGCAGCCGCTATCCTCCATCTTTGTGCAAAGGAATTTCTACTGATAGGTACAACGGGTGTATTCTCTGCTGTTGCTATTTTTTCTCTTAATTCCACAAAAACCTTGTTCCATTCTTTCTTTTCAACCGCATCATATCCTTCAATAGCTTCTGCCAATAATGGATCATCTAAGGCTGCTTTTTCTATTGCATGCATCTCCTCATTGCTCATGGCGCCGGTAAGATATTTTTCAATATCCTTTGCCGTATAAACGATATGTTTTTTTTCGTTGTTCATTAGCTTTTAATAGCCCATCATAAAATTAATCATTTAAAAAAAACATCCCGCTACTCATCAAAAATGTTATTGGCCTCAAGGCATTGCTTAAGGTTGCGTTTGCCATTTTGAATGTAACTTCTCACCTTGTTCCACTCGTAGCCGGTGATTGCAGCAATTTCGTTGTAGCATTTTTTTTGCAGATAAAACAACCGGATACTTTGTTGCTGATCCTCAGGCAAAGTTTCCATGCATTGCTCCAATTGGGTAAAATAGGCTTCTTTTTCCAATGCTTCATTTTTCAGATGCGTTGTTTGCTGCGATTGCATAATAGCTGCATTAAATTCGCTCACCTTTAAATTTTTAGGACTTCGCAATTGCATCAGGCAGTGGTTTCTGGCAACTACATGCAACCAGGGTTTAAAATTATCTACCTCATGCTGTTGCAGTTTGCTGCACAATTCCAGGTAAATATCCATTACCGCATCTTTCGCTTTTTCGGCATCTTTAAAATATTTAAGACAAACACCAAATACCAGCTCCATATATCGCAGGTAGAGTGCACTCAGGAAATTCATATCACTGCTTTCTTTATAAGCAACTATTAATTCCTGATCGGTTAATGTTGCCGTGCTGGTATTTTTAATGAATTTCAAATAGTTGGTTTCGGTATAAAAAATTAATTGAGATGACTGTAACTTCTACAGACAATAAGGGTAAAATTTAATCAGCTTAATCAAAAAATATTTTTACCCGCTGGTACATTAGCCGGTTGTTGATGTATTGATTGGGGCTTTGCTGTTGTAGTTCAGAAAATCCCTGCAACCCCAACAGCCCTGCGGCATTGCCTTTGTTAATGGCAATTTCCAGGTAACCTGCCGAATTAAATATCGCCAGTTTTTCCCCTTCAGGTACATCGGCGTAGGTTTCGCTGATTCTGTCAATCACTTCATCCCTTTTAAATGCAATTTTAAAGCCCCTGCCTTTGCGCTGTGTTTCAAAATCGTCTTTGCTGATGTTTACAATTACGTTCTCGAAATTATCTATAAAAATTATTTGCCCTTCCATCCAGTTATTACCCAGCATTGGCCTTAAGGCGTTTTTTACCTGAATCGATACAGATGCATCTCCAATTTCTTCCAGGCTTTTGCCTTTTTCAATTTCTGCAAATGCCCTGGCAAAAACCTGGGTACAGTACAAGGTATTTTTGGGGATTGTTTTTTCTAAACGCAAGGCTACTACCTGTTGGGGAGTTTCTTCCAGTATCATGGTGAGTAAGCCATTATCTGCACAACCAATGTAAAAGCCATTGTGTGCAGCTAGTAAAAGATACTCTGGTTTTTGATCAAAAAGATTTACCAAAACCAGGTGCAATGTACCCGGAGGAAAATTTTTAATAGCACTTCTGCAAACATAAGCGGCCTGCGGAAAATTAAAAGGAGGAAGCTGGTGTGTAATGTCAATGATAGAAAGTGAAGGATTGCTGTGTAACAATTGCCCTTTTACTGCACCAACCAAAAAATCGTGTTAGCCAATATCTGATATAAGTGTTACTAAAGACATATTTAAAAGAAAAGAAAAATTAATTTATGGATGATTGAAAGTTTACGGTTGCCGTTTGGTTAAATAAAATCAGGATATAAATTTAGAAAATGAAGTTGCCCTTTTATCAGGCTTGAACTTAACGGATTTCAAAAAAGTTAACAATAGTTCGTTCGTCGGTTCTGCAACAAAAAAGGAAGACTACTTAACAAGTTCACCGTTTTTAAAGAAGAAATTTTTCACTAAATTATCTGCCCATGACGGAAAAAGTTTATTCATCCACACCGTTCTTTTTCCGGTGAAAGTAAGTACTACGGTACGTTTTCTTTTTTCTATGGCAGTCAGAATATGTTGGGCACATTCTGCTGAACTCATCATAGCGTCTTCGTTCATAAGACTTTCTCCAAGTACCTGGCCATCTTTACCCAAAGCTACATTGCGAATATTGCTCTCCGTAAAACCAGGGCTTACCCACATAACATTTACACCACTATCCAGTAGTTCGGTTCGTATAGATTCCAGCCAGCCATTAACAGCAAATTTGGAGGCAGAGTAAGCGCTGCGGCCCGGTAACCCTCTGTATCCTGCTATGGAGGATATACCTGCAATGGTTCCTTTACGTTCAATGATAGATTCAAGGGCCAGTTTGGTGCAATAAACTGTACCATAAAAATTAACGTCCATCACTCTTTTTATAACATCTATTTCTACATCTTTCAGCAATGCCCTCATAGATATGCCCGCATTATTAATTAAAATATCAATCCCGCCAAATGTTTCAATGGTGGAATTAATAAACCTGCGGCAGTCCTCGTAGCGGCTAATATCTGCAACCATGGTGTGCATTAAATGGTGGGAGTATTGCACCTGCAGGTTATAAAGCCTGTCCTGACTGCGACCGCAGGTAGCAATTTTTGCACCCAACGGTATTAATGCATCAATCAATGCCTTGCCAATGCCATTAGTACCACCGGTAATAACAACTACTTTACCTTTAAAAAAGCTACTCATATAAAAAATTATTTAGCAAAAATATGTTACTTGGCCGGGTGTAGCTAAACAAACTTATTTTTTAAAAAAACATATTTCTATAAAAAGATTTCTAAAAAACTTTGTGCTAAAATTGAATTCCCCTATTTTTGCAATCCCAAATAAATAACGGGACGAATTGGTAGCTCAGTTGGTAGAGCAATACACTTTTAATGTATGGGTCCTGGGTTCGAGTCCCAGCCAGTTCACAAACCTCTTATAAAAACAGAGGTTTTTTTTATGCCCTTTATTTACATTCTTTATTCTTCAAGATTAAATAAGTATTATGTTGGTGCCTGCACAGATTTAGAAAGGCGTTTACATGAACATCAGATAGGTCATTCAAAATTTACTTCCACGGGAATACCCTGGATATTAAAACATACAGAGGAATATTCCAGTTTAGCAGAAGCCAAAAAGCGGGAATTAATAATAAAGAAAATGAAATCCCGGAAATATATCGAAGGTTTATTTGGGTAGTTGGGTAGGTAGAGCATCCCGATTTTTATCGGGAGGGTCCTGGGTTCGAGTCCCAGCCAGTTCACACAAGAGGAATTCATAGCTGAGTTTCTCTTTTTTGTGCTTTTACCAACTAGCTTCCACTTTTGAAATTCCTTCCATTTAAGAAAACAAGTATTAAAGTATTCATTAGCTTTATTAAACATCATAGTCACTAATTTGAGAGCATTGGTGGGGAGACCGACCATTGAGAGAAAGGATAGTATGAACCTCTTATCGGTCCTCTTCCAAAAATATTATATTTTTTTTGAAGTTCTTGAGAAACTTATTCCAGAAAAAACAGATCCTGTTTTGTATCAAAACAGGTTATTAAAAGAATTGACTATTATTGGCAATTAAATATTTTAAAAGGGTAGTATTATGACAAGATTTTTTTACCTGGCATGGGCAGGAGTTTTTTGCACCGCCATTAGTAAGGCACAGCATAACAATGAATCTTCGACACCTGTAAAAGTTGAAATAACGAAAACAGCAGATGGGAAATTTCAATTGTTACGTGCAGCGCAACCTTATTTTGTGAAGGGTACAGGCGGGAGTGTATTTCCCGATCGCATCGCTGCGTATGGCGGCAATTCCATCCGTACATGGGGAAGCAGAGACGGGCTAAAAGTATTGGATTCTGCTCAAAAATATGGCTTAACCGTGCTGATGGGGCTGGATGTTTCAATAGAAAGACATGGATTTGATTATAACGATACAGTCGCTGTAAGAAAACAATTGGATCGTTTGCGTGCCGAAGTTTTAAAATACCGCAACCATCCTGCATTACTTGCCTGGGGCATCGGGAACGAATTAAATCTCCGTTACAAAAACCAAAAGGTTTGGAATGCCGTGAATGATATTGCGAAAATGATTCATGAATTGGATAAAAATCATCCCGTTTGCACAGTGTTTGCAGGAATAAACAAAGATTTGGTAACAAATTTAAAAGAACGTTGTCCTGATCTCGATTTCTTGTCGGTTAACACTTACGGGGATTTAGCAGGCTTGCCTCAAAACATTCGAAATGCAGGCTGGACGGGTGCCTACATGGTAACCGAATGGGGACCAACAGGACATTGGGAAAGTTTAACCACGCCATGGAAATCGGCAATAGAAGAAACGAGCAGTGAAAAAGCTGCCGTTTACAAAATGCGATACGAATATTCCATTGCGAAAGATAAAGACAGGTGTTTGGGTTCGTATGTGTTTCTTTGGGGACAAAAGCAGGAACGCACACCTACCTGGTATGGTATATTTACAGAGAAAGGAGAAGAGTCTGAGGTAGCAGATGTAATGCAATATTTATGGTCTGGTACCTGGCCTCAAAATCAGGCACCGCATATGTATTCTTTGCAGGTGAACCAGCAAAAACCAATCGATTTTTTGTACCTAAAACCTGGTAATAATTACAATGCTGCCGTTACAGCATTTGATCCTGAAAATGAGCTACTTTCTTATCGTTGGGATATAATTCCAGAGCCAACGCAATTGAGTGATGGCGGCGATTTTGAAGCCCGCCCAAAAGCAATAGAGAATAGCGTTACCGGTAATTCCAATCAAAGCAAAATAATCTTTGTGGCGCCTTCAAAAGAAGGTGCGTACCGTTTATTTGTATATGTTAGTGATGGAAATAATAAAGTGGCCACTGCAAACTTCCCGTTTTTTGTAAAGAATTAAAATTTTTCTTTGCATTGTTATTTACCAACTACAACAGGATTAATAATTTTGTAAGCACATGTAGAATATATTGATTTTTTTGAAAAAATTATTGTAAAGATGGATCTGGAGAAATATTCGGTTGTATCAGACAATAATCATATCGCTCAAGAGTTTTTGAGTGAAGGGTCATCCGGCACTATAAAAAAAGTTGTATTCTATCAGGAAATCGATAATAATGTTTTCAATCTCGCTTTTGGAGATTGGGATGAAGACCAGCAAAAAATCAATGACAGAATAAGGAGTAATAATAGTGATCTTCATAAGGTATTTTCAACTGTGGCTTCAACCGTTATAGATTTTATGAAATATCACCCTAAAGCTGAGATTTTTGCTCAAGGAAGTACGCCTTCAAGGACAAGTTTATATCAAATGGGGATTTTTGCAAATTTGGAAAAAATCGGCAAATTATTTAACATACAAGGGTTTTATGACGGAGGTTGGGAAACGTTTGAAGGAGGCAGGAATTATAATGAATTTGCATTAAAAGCTAAATAAAGATTGTGAATTTGAATCTACAAAGAAGAAATTATGCCTGTAGTAGCATTTAAAAAAGAAGATTGCACAAATGTGTCCATTGTGAAGAAGATGAGGGATTACAGCAAAGAACCTGCTTTTAAAAAGAAGGCTGAGAATGCTATTGTGTTTTTAAAAAAGAATGGAATGCCCAAGGCTTTTAAGAAAAAGAAATAATTAAACTTACTTCGCATGCAGAGCCACATAAGCTGATAAAGTTTGTGTGGTTTTTTTTACTTCCTTGGCCGGTGTCTTGTTTCGTGTTCGGTATCTTCATCAGTCAGGCGCAGGATTCCGTTCAGTGTCTTCCATGTTACTACTGCTTTTGATAGATTTAATGCAAAACTCCCATAGTTGAATGTTCTTTCAGTAAGGTTCATTTTTTTACTTTTATTAAAATAATTCCATTGGATTTATTTTCAAAAAATCTTGCCATGGTATCCCGGAATTGCCAATCAGCAAAACCTTATCAGGGTTTGCATAATCTTTAAAAGCCTTGATGCCTGTGGCACTGTGTGTAGCGCCACTTTTTACTTCCAGTCCAATTACCTTTCCTTTTTTTTCAATAACAAAATCTACTTCATCATTTCTTTCCCTCCAGTAATGCACAGTAAATCCTTCTGTATGTGAATAGTTAATTAAATGGGCCCCAATGGCAGACTCAACTATTCGCCCCCACTCATCTGGTTTTGTTGTTACACCCTCAAATAGTTCGGCACTTTGGGCACTAATTAATGCTGTATTATGCACCTGGAATTTTGGGCTTGATGAACGTTTGCGTATAATATCTTTTGCAAATTTCTCAATACCAGCCAGTAAACCTGCGGTGTTTAATAAGTTGAGATAGTGGGATAAAGTAGTTGTATTGCCGGCATCTGTTAATTGCCCCATTATTTTCGTGTATGAAAGTATTTGCCCGGAATAAGTACAACCCAATTCAAAAAGGCGCTTCATCAATGCAGGTTTATCTACACGTGTTAACATTAGAATATCTTTCGAGATACTTGTCTCAATCAGCGAGTTTTGAACATAAGCTTTCCATCTTTTTTCATCACTTATCAATTCTGCTGAACCAGGATAACCACCAAACCAGGTATATTGATTCACATCCCATCCAAATGCCTGCTGCATTTCCAGAAAAGACCAGTGCCCCATATAGGTACTTTCAAATCTGCCGGCCAGCGATTCAGTTAGCCCCTGCTGAAGTAATAACCTGGATGAGCCTAACAAGATTACTTTCAGATTTATTTTATTTCTTGCATCAGCATCCCAAAGCATTTTTACAACCTCACTCCAGTTATCAATTTTTTGTATCTCATCAATCACTAATAAAAATTCTTCTCTCTCCCCCTGTATCATTTTTATACGTGCCGTTTCCCATTGCTGTTCCAACCAGGTTGCATTAGTAACACCAACAGCATCAGCAGAAATGAATAAATAATCAATTTTTACTTTCCCGGCCAACTGTGTCACTAAAGTGGTTTTGCCAACCTGCCGAGGCCCCATTATTACCTAAATGAACCTTCTTGGCTCTTGCATCCTTTTATAAGTCCCTGTAATTGATTGCGTTCAAACATATTTTACAATTTACTCAATATGATGAGTAAGATTACTTAAACTTTTGAGTAAAGTAATCCTTCAATTAAATTTCTTTGGCAATAGTGTAGGATTGGAAAATAATGGAGGAATAATTTATGGCTAATGATTTATTGAATTGGGTATATTTTAGCGTAATTATCTAGCTAATAAATCGCACAATTTTTTTTAAAACCTCCTAAATTTAAAACAATTGGGTAAAACGGCTTCAACAATTATCAGTCAGGCGCAGGACTCTGTCCTGTGTCTTCCCTGTTACTACTGCTTTGAGTTGAATACTACTTCAGCTAAAAAAGTTTAGTTTTAACGAGTTGATAATAACACCATGAGCACCAGATATAAATTTATTGACAATGCATCAGTGTATTTTACCACGTCAACAGTAGCTGGGTGGACGGATGTTTTTACAAGAGAAATATACAAAACAATCCTGCTGGATAGCATCAGGCATTGCCAGCAAAGCCAGGGTTTAAAAATACACGCCTGGGTGTTAATGACCAATCCCGCCCGGATGACCAGTCGGACGGGCATTTGCATACCATTTGTTCTTTTAATGCCAAACAAGAGCCTGGAATGGTGCTTAAAAACATGAAAAGTTTTACACCAATAAAATTAATTGATGCCATAATAAACAACCCAAAAGAAAGCAGACGGGAATACATGCTAAACCTCTTTGAAGCGGAAGGCAAAAAGAGCAGCAGCAACCAACGGTTTAAGTTTTGGACCCGTAAACAAAGTGACGGGAAAAATCATCCAGTATTGATTGATAGCGATTTATTATACAATCAAAAACTCAACTACCTGCCTGCCCCACAAGTCATTCAGGCGGGCATTGGGATCCGGTAACAGCAGGCTTTGTAAATGAGCCCTGGAATTGGATTTAAAGCAGTGCGATTGATTGTTTTACAGAAAAGAAGGGGCTGCTGACTGTTATTATTTTGGATGGCTTTTAGGCTCGGTGATTAGTAACAGGGAAGACACAGGACGGAGTCCTGCGCCTGTGGGGTTAAATCAGATATTCATAACTTGTGTAAACCTCATTCTGGTGGGGTTAAGCAATGGGAATATTATACAGGATTAACTTATAAAAGAAACTAAAAATGGCGGAACTAATAGTTGATTTGGCTGGGTGTTCACTAAATAAAAACCAATTAGATTCAATTCTAAACGAATTAAATTTAATGTTACCTGAAGAACTTTATGAATTCTATTTGCGATTTAACAATTCCCAATCTTTCCGCCAAAAATATCATATAAACGGAAGTAAGATAAGAGGGTGGTTTTGTTTTGAGACAGATGCCTGTAAAAATAAGCTTTTGAACCTTTCATTTCAAGCTAATTTTTACCACTCAAGAGATTTTTTGCCACCATACCTAATTCCTTTTGCATATAACGATATGGATGACTATTTTTTAGTCTCCTTAAAAAGTTCTGATTATGGATCAGTATACTTTCTAAGAACTGACATGTATTTTGAAGAAGATGGCGCATTAAGCTTCTTAAACAAATCACTCACCGAGTTTACCGACAGTCTGAAAGTAAGTCACGATAATACATAAAACCCAGTTAGGCGCAGGTCTCCGACCTGTTGCCTATCGTCACTAATGTTATGTATTTAATAATGATTGCATTTTATTGTACGATTAAAACAAGATACATGAGTACCAAATATAAGTTCATTGACAAACAGGGCATTTATTTTACTACATCCACCGTGGTAGGATGGCTTGATGTTTTTACCAGAGATGTGTATAAAGATATATTATTAGACAGCCTTCGTTTTTGTCAACTCAACCAGGGATTGTCTGTACATGCATGGGTTTTGATGACCAATCATTTGCACATGATTTGTTCTTTTCATGCAAAACAAGAACCTGGTATGTTGCTTAAAAACATGAAAAGTTTTACAGCAATAAAATTAATTGATGCCATAATAAACAATCCAAAAGAAAGCAGACGGGCATACATGCTAAACCTCTTTGAAGCGGAAGGTAAAAAGAGCAGCAGTAACCAACGGTTTAAATTCTGGCAACATGAAAATCATCCTGTATTGCTTGACAGTGACTTGCTATTTAATCAAAAGCTCAATTACTTGCATTGGAATCCAGTAACGGCAGGCTTTGTAAATGAGCCATGGCATTGGAAATATAGCAGTGCGATTGATTATATGACAGAGAGTAAAGGGCTGCTTGACCTTGTATTTTTGAATTGAATGATTGTGGAGGGTTTAGTGACGTTGGGGCAACAGGTCGGGAGACCTGCGCCTATGGGGGTGGCAAGTAAAATTTACACTGCAAATCCAGTAATGTTTAATGACTTGCGTCTGCAATTGCCCAACAACGGTGGGCTGGTCGATGAGCTTTCTGAATTTGAGCTATATTGCCAGCAGCCAGATGTTACCGGCGATCTTTACAAATTTGTAAAATGCAAATAATTTAATCTCAATGTTCAAACAAATTGACGAGTTACTTATCAAAAAGAAAGCAGATCGTAGTCTTTTATTTTTCGGAATATTTAATAATAAATATTTCTGGGAGACCAATCAAACTATTTTTTTCTACGAACGTGAAATAGGGAAACTATTGAAATTCGGTAACTTGACTCGTTCGTTATTGCTAGGTAACAGCTACCTGTATTTAGAAAATAAGATTGTCACAGGGACTGAAAGGAGACTGATGAACCTCAAAGATTTAAATATTTCAATGATAGATAAAGAAATAAAACTTTATAGCTGCAACACAGAATATTGTATTGGGATACATCAAAGTACCGGAGATACAGTTGCACTTACTATGAGTGATTTCAAGGAACTTTGGAAAAAAGAAGGGAAACATTATTTTGTACAACATGAAGAGTTTACTTTTTCGAATCGGCCTTACGATTTAGCGCTTTATGATAACGCATCAGGAGATTTAATTTGGCATTTTCCATCATTCTCGCAATTTGATTATGAAGAAAAAATATTTACCCCACCTGAAAGGCGGAAAGCGATGTTTAAAACAATTTTTTGTGTTTATAACGATATTGTTTGGCTGTCTGTAGACCCTGGAAGAATTTTAGGTTTAAGTATCACAAATGGAGAACTAAAATACAATATAACGCAACCGAAATCTTATCCAAAGGATCATAACCCAAAATTTGAAAGATCTAGTTTTTTCGGAGCATACTCCCAGTTTGACGAACAACGGGGAATGCTCTTTGGATTACTTCATGAAGAATATTGGGAAATAGACTTAAATAATCCTGATGAGGGCCTGATGTTATACAGTTTTAAGGAGAGCTGTAAAAAGTTCGGATTGATAGCGGATGGTAATATTCGCCAGCCTTTTACAAATGATGAAATGTTTTTTTATAGTGGTTACCCGAAAGAGAATGCCATTGGAGTGTTTGATCGAAATAAAAAAGAAATTATTTGGGCAGCTCCATTAAAAAAATCTTTAACTGGCTTCCATCCTATAAGAAGAATGGAATACAGTAACGATAAATTGTATGTAGTTACCGACGACTGGCATCTTATCGTGTATCAAAGAGAATAAAGATTAAGTAACTGATTGCAGCAAAATACGTCATAAAAAGCCTTTACATTTTTTTAATCAATTAAGATAAAACAACTCAAAAAATCAATTATGAAGTTTATGAGAAAAATTACCCCATACCTTTTGATTACAAGAGCAATCACTACCCTGCATGCCTGTAAAAAATCAGACACGCCAACACCTACGCCTACACCTGTAATACCTGTGGAAACCATTTACACCGCAGGTTATGAAAGAAGTGCAAATGGTGTAGGGCATTATGTAGCTAAGTATTGGAAAGATAGCACCGCAGTGGACCTAACCGATGGCACCAACGACGCCCAGGCCAAAGCAATGGCTCGGGAGTTCTTTTTATTAAAAATTAACCCTACAAATGGAACAACAATTGGTAACAACACATTTTTTAATTTTGTTCAATGATAACATTAAAAGAAAAATATGAGGGTGTTGGTAATTCTCTCACGTTATTGCATAATACATTTTATCACGTAAAACCATTTGGCAGTGGTGAACAGGGTGCTTTATACCAAGGACTCTATAATAAACTCTATAATAAGTCTCCGGACATTTTTTCTGCAAATAATTTTTTGTTTTATTGTGATACGGACAAAATACTTTCCTTTAGGTTTGACGGAAAGTTTTCCGAATTGATAGCTGATAAGGCGTCAATTTTTAAGAAAATTGGTAGTGTATATTTGGGTACAAATGCAGATTCAATAACGAGTTTGTATAACAAGTCTTTTCAATTAATTACAGGTGTCGAACTGGTGAATAAACTTCTATTTTACAGTGACGATAGATTTCTTATTTACCGTTATAAAGATTCTGAATACCTGAGTGGTGGCAGGATAATCCCTAAAGACCCTCGCAATTTAAGAGTAATTGAATGCACCGATTTTCGGGATAATATTTTATGGACATACACTTCCATCCATTTAGGTTTTTATGAAACCATTGAAAAAGTAAATAGAGAATTTGACGTAAATAAGGAAACGGGAGAGTTAATTGAAAAACTAACAATATTGGAAACCAAACAAAACCCGGTGTTGTTTTACAATGGAGTGGAGCCACTGGTTATTGGCAATGTCATGTTGATGGGTACCAATAATTCATGGATTATAGCACTTGATATCAATACAGGGAAAGAGTTATACATAATTAAGAGAATTGAAGCTGCGGATTTCAGGCACCCATTACACGCTTTCCCGAAGCCCCTTTTTCAAGGTGGACCTTCTGCCGCTGGATTAAGGTATTACGCCCAAGACGATATTGTCTATTCATTTATTGACAATACATACTTAGAAATTGACTATAAAACGGGAAAATTATTACTGGCAGATAACAGGACTAACGAATTTATGGTACTGCATAAATCTATTATTAGTGAATATTGGCGGGTGGATGATATAATCTACTACATCAGTGATATGGACCGGGAAGGAGATAAAAAAAAGATTACAACATATTTAACCGCTTACAATGTCAAAACCCGTGAAATAGTATTTGAGTTCCCTTTAGGAAAAAGCTACAAAGAAAAATGTGGGTTGCATGCATTTAAAAAATTTAAGTTAGTAGGTAACCTTTTCTACATATTGGATTATTACAATACCCTGTGGGTTTTTGAAGATGATGAGTTTTATCTAAGGCATCCAGATCATATTCCAATAGCTCAAACTTCTATATAAGTTTTCCGTTTAAAATGTTTGTAAACGCTAAAGAAATAGTCACTGATTTAATAAAACAAAATTTGCATAATACTTAAACCAAAAATAAAAAACACAACAAAACAATTATGACTTTTATGAAAAAAATCACCCCGTACCTTTTATTTACCATTGCAATTTGTACCCTGCATGCCTGTAAAAAAACAGACACCCAGTTAGGCGCAGGTTCCGTCCCCAGTCAGGCGCAGGACTCCGTCCTTTGTCTTCCCTATTACTACTGCTTTGAGTTGAATACTATTTTAGTTAAAAAAGTTTAGTTTTAACGATGTTAATAATAACACCATGAGCACCAGATATAAATTTATTGACAATGCATCAGTGTATTTTAGCACCTCAACAGTAGCAGGATGGACGGATGTTTTTACTAGAGAAATATACAAAACAATCCTGCTGGATAGCATCAGGCATTGCCAGCAAAGCCAGGGTTTAAAAATACACGCCTGTGTGCTAATGACCAATTCCGCCCGGATGACCGGTTGGACGGGCATTTGCATACCATTTGCAGTTGTAAAGAAGGACATGATTTGGGATTGATTTGGCGCAATATAAAAAGCTTTACCGCCATGAAATTAATAGATGCAGTAATCAATAATTTAAAGGAAAGCAGAAAAGAATACCTGTTGCATACTTTTGCAACGGAAGGTAAAAAAAGCAGCAGTAATTTTAAACACAAGTTTTGGGAACACGAAAATCATCCGGTATTATTGGACAGCAAAAAAATGTATAACCAGCGTTTAAATTATCTTCCTGCCCGACAAGCCATTCAGGCGGGCATTGGAACCCTGTAGCAGCCGGCTTTGTAGCAGAGCCGTGGCATTGGAAGTACAGCAGTGCGATTGATTATATGACAAAAGGTAAAGGCTTGCTTGACCTTGTATTTTTGGAGTGAATGTTATTGCAGGCAGTAGTGACGAATAGGCAACAGGTGGGAGACCTGCGCCTAAGGGCGGTTCACATTGGTGTAGTGCGGATTATAAATAAAACAGACAGCCTGCTGTTTGGAGGATACTTTAAAGAGGTAAATGAAGACCAGATCCAAAATCTGAAAGCATTCCCGGAAGTAAATCACGACTGGAAAACAATTCGGTTTGAATATGCATCGGCGCTATTTGGGTACCAGTCCAACCTCGAATACAGTTTCCGGTTAAAGAATTTTGACGACACCTGGTCGGTATGGACCAAAAGAACGGAAAAGGAATATACCAATCTGCCTGCAGGTAAATATAGCTTTGAAGTAAAAGTAAGAGACAACCTTGGTAAAGAATCGCTGGCTACCAGCTACAGTTTTAAAATGCTCCCTCCCTGGTATCGGTCTATTTGGGCAAAAATGATTTACCTGTTGCTGGGTTGCACGGGACTTTATTTTTTATACAAATGGCAGGCTGCAAAGTTTAAGCAGCAGGAAGCAAAGTATGCCGTAGAACAAAAGAAAATAGTTTATATCCATGAGCTGGAACTGGCTAAAACCGAAAGCGAACTGGTGGCAGTACGTAATGAAAAGCTGGAAGTGGAAGTGAACTTTAAAAACTCGGAACTGGCTTCTTCCGCCATGCACCTGGTAAAGAAAGGGGAACTGTTTACAAAAATAAAAGGCGAGCTTACACATTTGATGAAAGGGACTGAAAATCCAACAACCATTGCGGATTTAAAGAAAATGATCAGGGCCCTGAGTGAAGATGACAACATGGACCAGGAGTGGGAAAATTTTGCCAAACATTTTGACAAAGTTCACAGTGATTTTTTAGCAGAGCAAAAAGAAAAATACCCTACCATTACACCCAACGAATTAAAATTGTGCGCCTACCTGCGAATGAATTTATCCACCAAGGAAATTGCACAACTCATGAATATATCCGTAAGAGGTGTAGAGATCAGCCGATACCGGTTAAGGAAAAAACTACAGATTCCATCAGAAACAAGTTTGTTTGATTATTTGATGGGTGGGCAGAAGAAGGATGGGTAAAAGGGAAGAAGCGAAGTAATATTGCTGGTCTTGCTTTTGTTGATACGTCCTTAAAAAATCCCCTATCCCGGCACGCCGCTGTTGGGTCTCCGATCATCGGCCGAAGTGTCAACCAGAAAAAAAGATTGCATTTAATAATACAACTTACTTCTCAGGCGAGTCTCTGCCCTAAGTCGCTAACCTTGAAAATTTTCAGGAATGTATATACGGATTTTTTTAACTATCCCTTTACCAAAAATTTAGCTGTTATACTTTTTCTAATCATGAAAAATAAATAACAAAAAAAGTAAAGTATTTTGCCCCGCTCCATGTCAACAACCGGAATCAGTAGGTACGCCCTTGTTCTAGCCATACGAACCAGCTCTAAATCAGTCTCCTTCGTCTTATGATTTAGCAAAAAGTGAGCAACGGGATATTTGAAAGCGTAGTATTACAGAAATGATTTGTTTAGCACACCCTAAAGCCAATCGGATTCTGTTTAAAATAAATTTTCAAACACTTGATTTTTTGTTATAGAAAAATGATTGGCAACTTGAGGAATTATTGCATTAGGTGTTTCAATTTTTAAAGGGCTGTGATTTGGTATTGCTAACTGCCATGGGATTCCCGCCGTTACGAGGTTGAAGAAGAGGTGGTTGGTAAAGACAATAGTATGCTGGTTTTCAAAACGCCAAAGGCAAAACGGTTATTGTTCTAACCAACCGTTCTGGAAAACCTTTTACATTTAAAACTGAAACCGGATCAAAAAAGAAATTTAAACGCTCTCGCTACATGCCTTTGGCACGGCAAGTTGATATGGGCAAGTTATCGGGCAAGGCTTTTACACCCTCTTTGCCCGATTTAATTAAAGGATTTTGGCTGTACCAATAATCAGATTTGATAGTGAAAAAATATATAACTCTTTTTGCGCTACCGATATCACTTACTACGATATTTTCTCAAATGAAACCAACCTAAACACATTTGGCAAAAGACCTGATAGTATCTCTAATCAAACCTTTTATTCCTGTAGAAGGATCATACTCCGGGTTGGCAATAATTAATGCGTTATCTATTTCATCATGGATAAGTAATAAAAACTGCCAAAGTATTACATGGCGATCGTGGATGGTGCCGATAGCCACCGTGCTGCACCTCGTAGCGATGACCAGACGAGGCATGCACTTTTGTCCCTGCTATATCTATATCCATACTGCAAATAGTTTTTGTATCACGCCAAAAATAAATTCTATATGTAAATATTGTTGGCTTGCCGATTGGTTGAACAAGCCCCAATCAACTACCTGGCTGATGAGGTAGAAATTTGTATTTTATGTGAATGAAACTTCTTCTATTTTTTTAAAAAAATAAACTACCTATCGAAAATGATTGCGGAATCGTTTTCGATAGGCCAAATTATGATCGTATTCATTCAGTACTAAATGCGATTGCTATTATTATTAACTTCATTTTCTACTATCTGTAATAGATAGGTAAAATGAATCGGCTTACTCAAATTTTAAAACTAAAACAATTGCTGTATGAAAAAAAAGTATTCATCTCTCTCATTAATTATTTTCTTTTTACTCTTCCTGTTTAATGCTCTAAATGTGTTTTCGCAAAATGCAGCTATTAAGGGTATGGTTAAATCGGCCGATGGTAGACCGATTGAATTAGCGTCTGTAACAATTAAGGGTCAGGAATCTGGAGTTATTACTGATGCGAAAGGGGCATTTACTCTAAATGTGCCCCAAGGTAAAGTATTGGTCGTTTCTGCAATAGGTTATCAACCCTTTGAAGTAAAGCCTGTTTCGGGAAAGGATGTTTTAGTGATTTTGAACCAGTTAAATACTGACTTGGATCAAGTTGTCGTAATTGGTTATGGCAAAGTAAAGAAAAGTAATCTAACTGGCTCGGTGGCCCAGGTTAAAACAACTGATTTGAAACAAACGCCCATTATTTCGCTAGATCAGGGTTTGCAGGGTAGAGCAGCTGGTGTTCAGGTAAATCAAAATTCCGGTGCTCCTGGCGGAGCGGTAAGTATCAGGATACGTGGCGGAAATTCTGTTTCAAGCTCAAATGAGCCATTATATGTAATTGATGGGTTCCCTGTTTCTGGTGCAGTTATTAGTCCTGCAGGCCCTGGCCAGGGTGCAAATCAAAGTAATGCCCCCAACGTTTTATCAGGTATTAATCCGAATGATATTGAGTCAATAGAAATATTAAAGGATGCATCTGCAACTGCCATTTATGGGTCAAGGGGAGCCAATGGGGTAGTATTGATTACTACAAAAAGAGGAAAGGCCGGAAAGACCCGGGTGGATTTTGAAAATTATTTGGGTACACAGCAGGTAAACCGCCTTATACCAATGATGAATGCTGCTCAATTTGCGAAGGTCGATAATGAATTGAATCCGGGTAGGTGGATTAATCCTGATAGTCTGGGCGAAGGCACCAATTGGCAAAAGGAACTCTTTCGAAAAGCAGCTATGCAAAGTCATCAGGTTACCATTTCCGGAGGTAGTGAAAAAACACAGTTCAGTTTATCCGGTAACTACTTTAAACAGGATGGTATTATAATTGGGTCTAAACTTTCAAGGGGTACGTTTCGAATTAATCTTGATCATAAAATAAATTCCTTTATCAAGATTGGAACCAACATTACTTTCTCACAAATTAAAAATAACATAGTGGGAAATTCTGAAGAAAATGGAGTGGTTTATTCTACTATCCTTGCTGCTCCAACGATTCCTGCCTATAATCAGGATGGGAGCCTTCTGGACCCGAATGTATGGGACCCTGTGCGATATACGAATGTGTTTAATCCGCTTGCAAATGCTATTTATCCAAAAAATGAGTTTAATACATTTAGGCTATTAGGTAATTTGTTTGCAGATGTTCAAATATTAAAAAATCTTAGCTACAGGGTATCTGTAGGAGCAGATATTTATAACGAAAGAAGGGATGTTTATTTTCCAAGGGCCACACCCGCGGGGCTTCCTGTAAACGGTACAGGTGGAAGGGGAATAAACGAATTTACCACCGGGCTTTTGGAAAATATCGTTAATTATTCACCTAAAATAGGCAAAAATCATGCATTGGATATAACCGGTGTTTACTCAACCCAAAAACAGGTTGCCATTGTAAGTTCTTTATCCGCCTCCTCTTTTCCCAGCGATGCTTTGAGGGAAAATAACCTCAACCTCGGCGCAACTCAAATAACGGGAACCAATAAAACTGAATGGCGACTGGACTCCTACACCGGTCGGTTGAATTATGGATTCAGGAACAAATACCTGGTTTCCCTTACCGGGCGGGTAGATGGATCCAGTCGTTTTGGAAGCGGTAATAAATATGGCTTCTTTCCAGCAGCGGCTTTCGCCTGGAGAATGATCGATGAATCATTTATGAAGAATCAACATATTTTCGATGATTTGAAATTCAGATTTGGTTATGGTAAAACTGGTAATGCAGAAGTGCCATTGTACCAATCCTTACAAAGACTGGGCACCTCCGGGGGGACTAACTATATTTTTAATAACAGTAGAAGCATCGGCATCGGTCCTTTGGGTATTGCAAATCCCAATTTGAAATGGGAGTCAACCACATCTTATAATGCCGGAATAGATTTCTCGGTGTTAAACCGAAGGCTCAATTTTGTTGCAGATGTTTATTATAAGAAAACCAGTGACCTGTTATTGGGTCGTTCTATTGCTTCTTCTTCGGGCTTTAGCTCCTATTTTGGAAACTTTGGCGAAATTGAAAACAAAGGGGTTGAACTGGGCCTGGAAGCTGTTATTTCAAAAACTGAATTTAAATGGAATGCTGCTGCTAATATCTCCTTCAACCGAAATAAACTGCTTAAAATTGATGGAATAAGACAAGAGATTGTTCCAGTTGATAATGGCGGAGGTATTGCTGCTTTTTCGAGTAATAGTATACTTAGAGTTGGCAATCCAGTTGGTTCTTTCTTTGGATATGTATGGGATGGGATATGGCAAACCGGGGATAATATAGCCCAAAGCCATCAACCCTCCTCCAAACCAGGAAACCCAAGATATAAAGACGTAAATAAGGATAAGAAATTAACCGATGCTGACAGAACTATTATTGGGGATGCCAATCCTGATTTCATCTATGCATTCTCTAATAATTTGAGTTACAAAAACTTTGAATTCAATTTCTTTTTCCAGGGTGTGCAAGGAAATCAAATTTTGAATATCCTAAGCAGATTGGCACAAACAGCCAGTGGGTCAAATCAGATTGTTGAAATGATAAACAGATGGTCACCAACCAACACAAATAATGATTATCCAAAAGCAGTTGTGGCACAGCGTATGAATCAATCCGATAAGTATGTAGAAGATGGGTCTTATCTGCGTTTAAAAAATGCAACCGTTGCTTATAATTTTATGAAGTTGAGGGGCATATCAAAATTAAGAGTATATATAAGTGGTACAAATCTGTTGACATTCACCAACTATAAAGGATTGGATCCTGAAATCAATACCACAGCTCAAGGTGATGTTACAAATTTCGGAATTGACAACGGAGGTTATCCAGTAGCTAAAACTTTTGTATTTGGTGTTCAGATCGGATTATAATTCGATCGATTTGGTTTACCAACTGGCTTTAAATGCGTCTTTGCAAAATTTAGCAATTAGTCTAATCATTAAGAATGACTGACCAGAATAATTTAGAAATGATCATTGAAAAACAAAAAAATAATAAGATGAAACATAATAATTTTTCCGCAATCATATTGCTCTTCGGCTGTGTACTTTTTATAAGTTGCAGCAAGTTGGAAGAAAAGCCATATTCCTTTTTCGCCCCTTCTCAATTTTACAATACCGCTACTGATGCAGAAGCTGGGCTTACTGCAGTTTACGGACCTTTGGGGGGTGCGGGAGGTTTGTATGGAAGGGTAGGTTGGCAGGTACCGGATTACAGTGCAGATCAGATGTTTCCCAGGGCTGTTGTGGGAAGGGATGCGTTAACTACCTTTAATTACGACCCTTCCTTACCATTTCTGCTTACATACTGGCAAAATTGTTATGCAGGAATAAATAATGCCAATGTTTTATTAGTAAATGTTGATAAAGTTAACATGAATGCTACCCGCAAAAAGCAGATTATAGCAGAAGCAAAATTTTTACGTGCAGTATATTATTTTCACCTGGTTAAAAATTGGGGAGATGTGCCATTAAGAAAAGATCCTATAAGTGATGTAGGACAAACTGATATAGCAAAATCTCCAAGAAAAGATGTATACGGATTTATTATAGAGGATCTTAAAAGTGCTGAATTGGATCTGCCGGCATCCACCACTGTTAGAGGAAGGCCAAGGTCTATGGTAGCGTCCGCTTTACTTTCTAAAGTATATCTTTATAATGAGGATTATACCAATGCGGCAGCCTATGCAAAAAAAGTAATCGATAGCAACGTCTTTGGCCTGATGCCAGATGTGATTGGCTTGTGGAACCCAAACAATGAAGATGCAAACAGAAAGGAAATGATTTTTGCTGTTGAATATACACGTACTCAAAATACCAATCCTGGTACAGACATTACAGCTTTCAATGCACCGGCGGGTTCTGGAACAAAATACTCCTTTAGCGTTTTTGGTTCGCAGTTTGCTTATATCAATTTTTACAAGTCTTTTAATGACAATGACAAAAGAAAAAAATTAATGGATACCACTTTTGTAAACACTTTGGGAGCAACTGTTATACAAACAAATCCTGCTAGTGCAATTTACGATCGGGCTTTTATTCGTAAGTATGAAGACCCGCAGGCTACTGGTGCCAACCAGGGAGAAAATAATTTCCCTATTCTGAGATATGCTGATGTATTGCTGATTTACGCTGAAGCTCTTGCACGATCAACAGGTGTTACTGCAGCTGCCATGGATGCAGTTAACATGGTTCGCAGGAGGGCATTTGGGGTAGTCGATAACACGTATGACCTAAGCACAACCTTAACAGCTCCACAATTAATTGATGCCATTTTACAGGAGCGTAGTTATGAGTTGTGTTTTGAAGCAGATAGATGGTATGATCTTACCAGAACAAATAAATATTTGCAGGTGGCTTCTGCGTTAAACTTTTATTATGTTGCAAGAGCAGTGCAGCCTAATCACAGATGGTTTCCCATACCTACACAAGAGGTGCAATCAAATTTATTGATGGTACAAACAACCGGCTGGTAGATTAGTACTTAAATCATTTTCAACTATTTTATAGGAAGGCTGCCATATTAGTATAGGGCAGCCTTCTTCTTTTGAAAACGAATACTTTGTTGACCCTCAAAAAGTTTAAAAAGTTTTTAGCAATAATTTTTTAGTTGATAACGCAAGAAATAATCACCCGATATTTACAAAATTGGTAAAAAGCTTACAAGTTTATCTATTCTGTAACTTTCATCTTCTCAAATTAGTCTTTGGTAATCCAGTATTAACGAAAAAACGCGATTTCAAAAATTCAATATGTCGATTGAGTAAATGTTAGGAATAGGGTATCGGTATTATCTACTAAAACATGCACATCACAATCAGTATTGAATGAGCATTTGTTTCGAGAAGGATAATTGTTGTGTGAAATAGCTCGAGTAAAAGAAATAACGTTAGGCATTGCCGAATGGAAGTGTATTCAATGATGTTACCGCCCCGTGGAAATGATTAAAAGAAAGCAGAACATTACCTTAAACGAATTTATCAAAAGAAAGATGTCATAACCAACAAATGATAGTTAGTCAACCCTCAAAAAGTCTGTAAAGGCACTTACATAAGGGCTATTGCATTAAAAGTGCATTAAAAATCTACAAGGTATTTACAAATTGACTAAAAATCCCGCAGATTTATGTATGCTATCCAACAAAAAACAAAGTCCCCATTCATGTCTTCATACAACATTTCCGGCTCCAAAGTCTTCACATCCACTTCGTAAAATCCATCTTCCATTGTACCGTAATAAATTTTTTCGGCAGGATCGGTCAGTTGTCGGGCAGTTCCGGTATGACGACCTGGCATTTGCTGGTATGGAATTGTTCTTACTTTCCCATTTTCATTGATGGCATAAGGCCCAATAAAAAGCTGGTTACTTTCTTTGTGAACCATCCGGTTAGCGGGGGTTCCGCCAATATTTTCAGGACGAATTGTATTTTTAAGTTCCGGGGTAATTTTATACAATTTGTCTGAAGTACCAAACGGAAGATGAGGCCCGTAAGTAATTACCCAAAGTCGGTTAGCCCAGGGAACAACAGCCCCTGTTCCACACTTTCCTTCGTTGTTTTAATAAGCCAAATGCGGATAAATACCGCTAAATGATTTTGCTGTTGGTTGTAGCTTTTCCTGGGCAATGCAAAATGACAATAAGAAAGTTGCTATTACCATCTACAAACAACAGCATTCTTGATTTGAAATTTTTAAATTCATAGTACCCTTTTTGTAATAAATGAACTAAAATATGGATACGTTTACTTTTTGTCCTAAGCCCAAATAGCCATACGTCACCTTCAGTTGACTTCCCTTTTTAACTTTTGGGGTAACATATTTTCCGGTGAAGATTCCGCTATTTGGTTCAGTTTCTGTTAGTTCCAATTTTGTTGCCAATTCATCACCTGCTTTGATTTCCACCCAACCTTTATCCACTTTATTCCAGTCCTGGTTCAATGCAGCTTTCAATTCAACAGTAATGGTTTGGCCCGGTTTGGCCTGGGTGATTTTATTTTTCGATTCCGCATCCAACAACCTGATTTGCTGACTACCCAATGTGGCAAAAGTAACGGTTGCTTCCCAGCCCCGGTTAGAGACGCACCAGCCTTCGGTAGCATATGCATTTTTACCAAAGACCTGTCCCTTGTTCTGCCCGATAATCTTTTCAACCGTTTTTGCAATCGGGAACTGGTTATCCAAAGGTGTTCCGTCAAGGGTACCACGCACCAGCCCAAGCCGTCCATAGCCGTCAGGATGAGCCTGTGGCCAGCCTTCTTCTACACCGTCCCAGAAACCTCCGATTTTCACCCGTTCCTCGCTTTTATTGCTCAGGTGGGTGCCAACCGGATTCACCCCAAAAACAAAATCGACCTGTGCCCAGCCTAGATCCCGTAATGCCTGGTCGTTTAATAAATAAGCTACGGCAAACATTGAACCGCCCAGTGCCGGCGCCCCGCCCAATTCCTTTGTTTTGGCGTGAGCCCATTCGGTTTCGTTGTGCATGCGGTATTTCCAGAAATTATTGGTTTTCTGTTTCATGTGATTGGACCAGGCTGCCAGCTTTTCTTTGGTGCCTGCGGGAGCCTGATCAGGAGCCACCATTAAAAACCAGGCCAGTGCCTGAGGGGTAATATGTTCTGCATTGCGTATCCACCACATCTGTCGCGGATTGTTGAAATCCCAGTTGGCAATGATATCCTGAGCGCTTTCCTGCGCATATTTCAGGAATTTTTCGGGCTTACCACCTTTCTCATTTTTCTCACACAAATACATAAACAAGTTGCTAAAAACCGATTGGCCATAGGCATTCCCCATTTCGTTGAACTCCTGAAACCCGGCATCAACCCATTTTACACTATAAGTCCAGTAGCGAACTACTTTATGGCGATCGTATTTTTCCCAGTTATCCAAACAAGCTTTGCGGTATTGCTGATATTTTTCTTCTGAAAGGTATGGTTTCAGAAAGGAGTGATAGGCAGCACAAACAGCAGCCAGTTGGTCAAGCGTGTTCCAGTAATCGTAATTCATGCGGGGTTGCCCTTCATAACCCAGCGTGCCATGACGGTATCCGGTTGATCCGTTGTAATCCACATATTTGTAAGCAAATTCGGCATGCCAGAGAATAAGATCGATCAGGTCAGGTACATTTTTATCGCCGAGTTCCGTTTTCCAGTTGTTGTACAAAGCCGGATTGCTGGCGTATTGCAACACTTCAAAAACAGCTTCCAGGCCATAAGCGCCCCCATCCCTCGAAGGACCGCCCCCGTAAACTTTTGACATGTCATATTTATCCAGATCTTCGTAACCCCGGACATCCGCAAAGAAATCGTAGGCCAGTTTCGACGAAATTTTTTCCATCAAATGATCGGCTACCCAGAATGGGACAGACTGGCCACGACCTTCCACTTCAACGATGTATTCAGTGCCGGCAGACACCGGGTTGAATTCGGTAAACCAACCCTGGTTATTCAATACTTTTCCCGTGAAAAGCATTTGGCGGGATTTGTTGTCTAAAATTTTAAAAGGCGTATTATCTGGTGCCCCATAACACACAAATCGCTTCGATTCGCCCAGGTTGTATCCGGCCTGGTTTACAAAAGGACGATACATTGGATCCTTTTTTTCAGACTGACTCTTCGACTGCAATGTGATGGTCATTAATACCATGATCAACAGCCAATTGATTCTTTTATTCATATGCTCAGTTTTATTGTTCTATTATTTCTCCTCTAATCAGAATTTTCCCCAGAAATTCCACTGTCCGGTTGTATTTCTCCGGATGACCGGTAATATCGGCTAACTGGTTATCGCCCAGAATACGGGTCTTGTCTGGAATAACATCAGCAATAAACATTTTTACCAGATGTTTACCCGGATTCACCTTGATATAAGCACATTGGCCACGGTAACGGTTGTTGCAAAACCGGTTAAAACGGTTGATGAATTTCACTTCTGGCGTGTCGGTTGCTACCTTATAATTTTCTGCGCTCAACTGCTTTAAATTCACTATCGTTCCATCCATTTCAATCTCTAGCTGACCAACCTCTGGTCCACCAATATCAAATATTCCAAATAGGGTTCCTTCAAACCAAAAAGAAAAGGAGGCTCCTGGTTTTTCAGCCTTCATCAGATAAGGAAACCATTCCGAAAACTGATTTAAATCGGTGTTACCTGAAGGATTAATTTTTTCCCAACCTGCACTGAACGAAGCGATTTGCAGCGGATCCATCATTTTGGCATTCTCCCAGTTGTCGGGTAGCAATGATTTAGGGATTCGATGAACTACAGGCTTTATATTTTTCTTTAACTGAAGTATCGAACGGGCAATGGCGCCTGCATAAAGGTTTCCGCCCGCTTCCAACGGATGAACCCCATCGGTTGAGAAGATGATTTTATCTTTCACAATATCCGGGTCGCCTTTCCAGAGTAGTTCTTCCTGCTTTTCCAAAAAAGCAGCTTCCATTCCCAGATGAATGGAAGGAATTGCATAATGCTCAGCAAGTTGATCCAGTTTGGCAATATGTTGAGGTACGTTTCCTTCAACATAAATCTTTCCCAATCCATCGGTAATGGTGTAAATCAGGCAAATGTCAATTTTTGGATTAAACTTCCAGATTTGGCGGATGATTCCTTCCATGCCTTCAGCAAATGCTCCGTTTACAGCAAACTCTACAAAAATCAGATCGGGATTGTATTTCAACACTTGATCGTACAGCCGACAGGCTCCCAGGTCTGTTCCGGTTCCTGAAACTCCGGCATTAATTCCTGTAATTTTCACTCCGGGAAACAGACTTTGAATAAATTTGGCCGATTGCACCCGGTATTGGTTGTCGGCACGGGTGATACTTCCACCCAGGTAACCGATAGTAACATGTTTATCCGACTTCATCTTTCTGAAAAAATTTGGTAACCCATCTCTTACCTTAAATTCGTTAGGATTACTGAACCCGGAAGGCTGAATGACCTGCGATTCAAACGCTTCAGGATAAAAATACAGCGGCCTGGCTCCGGCCTGGCTGGCCGCTATCAGGTATTGCTGCGCAGCATTTTGTCCATAAGATAGTCTTATAAATAAGAGGATCGAACAGAAGGCTGCCCCAATTTTCAATATCCTGTATGAGTATCGCATGCTTTACTTTTATTTTAATACAGTATCCGGAAGATAGATTTTTCCTTTTTCGGTTTTTGTCGTAAAAATCCTGCCTCCATAATTCACTTTCAAATCGTTTCCCAACAGGGATTTTACGGAGCAGGATTTCAGCTTTCCGTTTTCCCATTTCATATCAACTGCAAATCCGCCTCGTGCCCGCAAACCCTTCACTTCGCCTGATGACCAGGCTTCGGGTAAAGCTGGCAGCAATTGCAAAACATAATGTTTTCCTTCTTTGATTTGGCTTTGCAGCAACATTTCGGCCACGCCGGAGGTGTACCCAAAATTGCCGTCCATTTGAAATGGCGGATGAGTATCAAACAGATTTTCGACAATGCACTTATGGAACAGTTGCCGGATCAAATCGTATGAGCGGTTACCTTGTCCGAGACGTGCAAAAAGGTTAATTTTCCAGGCAGTACTCCATCCGGTGCTGATATCACCCCTGGCATTGAGCGAAACCAATGCCGCTTTGGTAAAATCGGGAGTAGTTAGCGGACTGATTTGTCGTCCCGGATGAACAGCAAATAAATGTGAATTGTGTCGGTGGTGGTCATCCTGCAGATCCACATCTTCCATCCATTCCTGCAACTGTCCCCATTTACCAATTTGCGGACCAAGCAAACGGTTCCGTTTCTCAGTCAGTTCTTTTCTATACAGGTCGTCGGCATTTAAAGCCGCTGCCGCTTCAATACAATTGCTAAACAAGTCATGAACAATTTGCTGATCGTACGAAACGCCCGGATACGGAGTCCGGTCGCCTTCTACATTTCCCGGGCCATGTTCCGGCGACCATCCATCAGGCGTAATCAATTTGCCATCCTTGCTTTCAACCAAATGGTCTTCCCAATAACCTGAAACATCTTTCAGCATCGGATAAGCCCGGTTTTTCAAAAATTCCTTGTCGCCGGTAAATGCATAATGTTCCCAGAAATGCTGGCTCAGCCAGGCGCTGCCCGGACGATGAATTCCCCATGTTGAAGGCCCGCCCATGATGTTGTTGGTACTGTAGCAAATCCAGCCTCGCTTGGTTTGAAGCTTTGGATCGGTCGATTTTTTCTGCACAGCAGCAAAATTTTCGATCCAGTCGAACAACGGCATA
>Ga0163154_10001667_pt1 | contig 33957 bp, 21 predicted proteins | sample OliLakLV19MP9P1_FD_148649 | JGI IMG/M metagenome (GOLD analysis project Ga0163154, IMG submission 148649) | Freshwater microbial mat bacterial communities from Lake Vanda, McMurdo Dry Valleys, Antarctica - Oligotrophic Lake LV.19.MP9.P1 | ecosystem: Environmental > Aquatic > Freshwater > Lake >... | reverse complement strand
GAATATCTCTAACAATCCCGCTGTCGATGTTTTACCAACATGGTTGGGGGATGGTCGATTAGCATTTGGCTCAGACCCTAGTAATAGAGCAGAAATCTACATGTGGGATGGTGTAACATCGGCAACTATCTCTAACAACTTGGCAATGGATGAGAATCCAACAGGGTCGGGGGATGGTCGATTAGCATTTGTATCGAATCGTAACGGCAATGAAGAAATCTACGTATGGGATGGTGCAGGCATAATAAATACCTCTAACAATCCGGCAGAGGATTTAAGTCCCGTATGGTCAAATGATGGGCGACTGGCGTTTACTTCGGAACGTAATGGCAATCGAGAAATCTATCTGTGGGATGGGGTAGAACTTGTCAATCTCACCCATTCTTTGGCAGACGATTTTTCCCCGGCGTGGCGGCCTTAAGCCTGAAACCTTTTTAATTTGGGTAAAACGCACGAGAATTTCATTAAATGAACCTCTGCGTTCTCTGTGTCTCTGCGGTTCAACGATTTAGGAAAGCAAAAATGCGGATTACATTTACGATTGGTTCCCTTCAGGTTGGTGGGGCGGAGCATGTGCTGGTCACGCTGACGAAAGGGCTGACGGGGGCGGGTCATCATCTCACCATCATCACCATGTTCGGCGCGGAGAGTGATTTTTTTACGCTGCCGCCGGGGGTGGAACGGGTGGCGTTGGCGCTGGATAAAGTGTCGCCCACGCCGTTTCATGCTGTCGCCAATAATGTGCGGCGGATGTGGGCGCTGCGGCGGGCGATCATCGACAGCAAGCCGGATGTGGTTGTGGCGCATATTTTTGAAAATGGCGTATTGAATCTGCTGGCGCTGTGCGGGAGCAAAATTCCCGTCGTTGTGCTGGAACAAACCGACCCGACACTGCAACAAAGTAAAGGGTCTTGGGAGCGCTTGCGGCGGCTGACGTATCCTTGGGCGGCGAAAATCGTCAGTTCCAGCGCAGGCATGGACGAAAAATTCCGCTGGCTGCCGGATGCAAAACGTGCCGTGATCTATAATCCCATGCCCGATATTGATGAACCGGGCGAGGTCATTTTCCCCGACGATGGGCGCAAACGTCTGATTGGGGTGGCGCGGTTGGTGTATCAAAAAGGCTTCGATCTGCTGATCCCGATGTTTGCGCGGCTGGTGGATCAGCATCCCGATTGGGATTTGTGGATTATCGGCGAGGGCGAAAAACGGCAGGAATTGGAAGCGCTCGTCGCGCAGAACAATTTACAGAATCGCGTATTTTTACCGGGGAAGAAAAATAATCCCTTTCCAACGGTGAAAGCTGCGGATTTATTCGTGCTGTCATCGCGCTTTGAAGGGCTGCCGGGGGTGTTGATTGCCGCGTTGGGCTGTGGGATTCCGGCGATCAGCTTTGATTGTCCCAGCGGCCCGGCGGAAATTGTGCATGATGGGGTAGACGGCTTGCTGATTCCGGCGGAAGATACGGATGCGTTTACCGCCGCGATGGATAAAGTCATGCGCGATGAAGCGCTGCGAAAACAAATGGGCGCAAAAGCCATCAAAGCACGCGAAAGATTCGGGCTGGATCGCGCCGTCCAAGAATGGGAAAAATTATTCAAGACGCTTGATACGAAATAGCGTGAAAAAATGAACCACCAAGAACACCAAGTTTTTGTTTAAAGCGGGGATAAAGACTTACATAACCTGAGTTTCGGACAGTGTTTTCATTCTATCCCCACCCCTAAATCCCCTCCCCACTTCGTAGAGAGGGGACTTAAAGAACCATTGTGAACCGTTTTTCTCCCCTTCTCCATGCAATGGAGAAGGGGTCGGGGGATGAGGACATCATAAAAGTTAATCAAAGTGCGCTATCCAAAACTGAGGTTACATATCCTCACATCTCATCTCCGTGAACTCTGTGTCTCTGTGGTTCAACAAGGGTTTTATTTTGGAGGCTAATTCAAAAAGTGAGTCTGATGTCTGTAAAAAATAAGCCGAAAATCACGCTGTTTATGGCGAATCTGGGCGGCGGCGGGGCGGAGCGCGTGATGGTCAATCTAGCGCAGGGCTTGGTTGATCTGGGCTATCCGGTGGATTTCGTCCTCGCCAGCGCGACAGGGCCGTATTTGCCTTTGCTGCCCAGAAAAGTGCGCGTGATTGACCTGCGTAAAAAGCGCGTGTTGACCAGCTTGCCGGCGTTAGTCGGCTATCTGCGCGTGGAAAAACCCGCTGCGCTGATCTCTGGGCTCGATCATGCCAATCTGATCGCGTTGTGGGCAGGGCATCCGCTGCGGGTATTGGTGCGATCAAAGACGCAGGTGATGGTGACGGTCAATATCGATTACGCCGCGTTCTGGCAGGGCAAGCCGCCCTTTAAAGATCGCGTGATTATGGAATTGGTGCGGCGTTTTTATCCTTGGGCGGATGTGATTGTGGCGGCTTCGACAGGCGCAGCCGAAAGCATGACGCGAGTCGCGGGTGTGAAAAAGTCACGCATTCAGACGATTTATAATCCTGTCGTCACGCCGGAATTGTTCGCTAAGGCTGCCGTTCCCCTTGACCATGAGTGGTTCGCGCCCGGTCAACCGCCTGTGATTTTAGGCGTGGGGCGGCTGCTTCCCGTGAAGGATTTTCCGACGCTGATTCGGGCATTTGCGCGGCTGCGTCAGGAACGTTCAATCCGGCTGATGATCTTAGGCGAGGGCGAGGAACGGGCGACTCTCGAAGCGCTGATCGCAGAATTAGGCTTACAAAATGACGTGCGTTTGCCCGGATTCGTCGATAATCCTTATGCCTATATGGCGCGGGCGGGGGTATTTGCGCTGTCGTCGAGGTCAGAAGCGCTGCCGACGGTGTTGATCGAGGCGATGGCCTGCGGCTGTCCTGTGGTCAGCACCGATTGTCCCAGCGGCCCAGCGGAAATTTTACAAGGCGGCAAACACGGCGCACTGGTTCCGGTGGGGGATGATGAGGCATTGGCGGCAGCATTGCAGGATGCATTGGATTCACCGCCTGATAAAATCCAACTTCAAACGCGGGCGGATGACTTCTCGCTGGAAAAAATCACGCGGGCGTATCTGGCAGCGTTGGGCATACAATAGCCCTTACACTGCTTTTCTTCAATTTTATTCTGTATCGTCTTTATCAGGTACTTGCAGGCGGGGTCTGCCCCGTTCTACCTCTAAATTGATTTCATAACCCCGATTTTTCGCATATTCTTCTAGCGCAATCCGAATGACATCTGCCAGCACACGGCGTTCAGACTTCGCCATCTCTAGGAGCGTTTCATATGCTTCTTCGGGCATTTTTAGGTGATAACTACGTGTTGCCATTTGATCTCTTGACATACACATAAAATGTGCATATATTTATACATGATTTAAAAACACTGTCCTTTGCACTATAAAAGAAAACCAGCGTAAATGCAACGAACTCAGGACGTTGCAGGTGTCTTTACTTTTGCTAAACTCAGGAGATTGAAGCGATATGGATGGAAAATAAACTATGAACTCTCCAAAAATGTACCGCCGGATTATTCTTGCCTTGTTGTGGATGATGTTCCTCATGTGGATTCACGGGCGGAATCGTAAAACACAGGAAGAATTTGAAGCCCAGCAGGAAGCCGAATTTGCCGTCGTTCAGTATGATCCCGTAGTGATGGCAATCCACCAGAAAACACAGGAACGATTAGCTACGCCTGAAGGTCAAGCGCTGCAAAAAGAGGCTAACCGCAGCAGTGCCAAACGAGTCATGAAAAAAATTATCGAGGAGACCTACACCGATGAGTAACTATGAATTCGAGGAGATGGATGCGCTTTTGGAACGCTATATGAATATCTTTAAGAGTCCCCATCTTAAAGATATTTTTAAAGATTTACGGGAACGGCTAGATCGCGGCATCCGAATCGCAGAAAACGATATTGAGAACGCGCTCAATGGTGCGCTACGCGGCTCGGAGTTCGATGGCGATTGGGTAGGTCGCCCAGCCGATGATTTTGATGATGATGACGAGAGGCCGATTTATTTTTGAACATAATTGAACATATACGGAAAAATACTTTTTGAAGGACAGACAAGGGAAAAGTCTGTCCTTTTTGTTTGGTATGATCTAAAGCAAAAATGACTTGTCTCTTAAAGCACTTTTGAACCACAAAGAACATGAGAATTTATCATTGCTTCCCTTTGTGATCTTTGCGGCTTTGCGGTTTGTATTGATTCTTTGCCGCGCTATCAAGTAAATGTGACATACTCCCCAAGCCTAAAGGGAGGCGCTTTATGGCGCTTTATGGCGTTTTTTGAGTAACCTATTATTTGTGGCAAAATCACCGCCTCTTAAACTGGGAATAGATTTTTAAAGCGATTTTCCAGAATAGAACCTTTATTAGAGCTAGAGGAGTTTTTTATGGCAGAGACACACGGGATGCTGACGCTTGCTGATCTGCACGGGTTTGTTGAAAACGGTGACATTGAAACCGTTGTTGTGGGCTTTACCGATCATTATGGGCGTTTGATGGGGAAGCGCTTTGATGCGGAATTCTTTTTAGACCATGCCGCTGCACACGGCACACACGGTTGTAATTATCTGCTGACCGTCGATATGGAAATGGAGCCTGTGCGCGGCTACCAGTTCGCAAGTTGGGAAATGGGTTATGGCGATTTTCATCTTGTGCCTGATTTAAGTACGCTGCGTGTAGCGACTTGGTTAGAAAAATCTGCGCTGGTCCTGTGTGATGTGATCGACGATAAAGCGCATCAAAATGTGTTGCAAGCCCCGCGCTCTATCCTGCGCCAGCAGATCGAAAAAACTGTCTCGTTGGGCTATACATCAATGTCGGCCTCCGAGATCGAATATTATATTTACGAGACTTCCTATAAAGAGGCGGCCAAACAAGGCTATAGCGGTGTCACGCCGATGGGCTGGTATATCGAGGATTATCATCTGCTGCAAGGGGCGCGTGAAGAAAAATATACAGCACAAGTCCGCCGCCATCTAAAGTATTCCGGCATTCCTGTCGAAAATTCAAAAGGGGAGTGGGGCGAAGGCCAACACGAACTGAATATCCGTTATGCGGATAGTTTGACGATGGCGGATCGTCATGCTATTTTCAAACAGTGCCTCAAAGAAACGGCTGACAGCCTCGGTTTTAGCGTGACTTTTATGGCGAAGCCTGCCACGTCGATTGCTGGCTCAAGCTGCCATATTCATTTGAGTCTGTGGAAAGATGGCGTGAATGCTTTTACTGGGGATCAGAAAATTGGCCCGGTTGAAGGTTCAGACGTGTTCCGCTGGTTCTTGGGCGGATGGATGGCGCATATCCCGGAGATGATGGTCTTTTATGCGCCGACTGTGAATTCTTATAAGCGCTATCAAGATATGTCGTGGGCACCTACCCGCATCGCTTGGAGCTACGATAATCGGACGGCGGGCTTCCGTGTCGTCGGGCATGGCAGCAGCTTACGGATTGAATGTCGTATCCCCGGCGCGGATTGTAACCCGTATCTGGCGTATGCGGCGGCGTTGGCTTCCGGCTTAGACGGAATCGCCAACCAGATTGAACCGCCAGCTATTTTTGAAGGCGATATTTACGCCGCGCAGCATTTGCCGCGTGTACCCTATACTTTGGAACATGCGACTGATACCTTTGCCAACAGCGCGTTTGCGAAACAGGCCTTTGGCGCACCGATTGTTGAACATTACACGCATTTCTTCCGTACCGAAGTGGCGGATTTTCATCGTTCTGTCACGGATTGGGAACGCAAACGTTACTTTGAGCGCATTTAATTCTGAAGTAAAGCTATGAAAGTCGGTCAATTTTTAACCACCAAGACACCAAGAGCGCCAAGAATGTTTTAAGAGGAATTCTCTTGGTGTCCTCTGTGGCGTCGCTTCGCTTAGGTGGTTCCAATTTCTTGTACTATTTTCACGGATTTACTGAGTGCATTTAACCACATCATTGGAGGACAACATCATGCGATTACAAGATAAAGTCGCCCTCATCACAGGCGGCGGCAGTGGGATTGGGTATCAGACCGCTTTACTGTTCGCGCAGGAGGGTGCATCCGTCGTTGTGGCGGATGTAAATGACGCAGGCGGACAAAAAACTGTTGACGAAATCATGCAGCAGGGCGGGCGGGCAGTTTATGTCCATGCCGATGTTTCCAAAGCGGCGGATTGCGAGAAAATGGTCAAAACCGCTGAGGACACCTACGGCAAACTCAATATTCTGTTTAACAACGCGGGCATCATGCACAGTGATGATGACAATGCCATCACGACAGAGGAATCGGTTTGGGATTTGACGATGGCGATTAATGTCAAAGGGGTATTCTTTGGCTGCAAATATGGGATTCCGGCGCTGCGACGGGCAGGCGGCGGCAGCATCATCAATACCGCGTCATTCGTTGCTTTGTTAGGGGCCGCCACGCCCCAGTTGGCGTATACCGCCAGCAAAGGCGCGGTGCTTTCGATGACGCGAGAACTCGCCGTCATCCACGCTCGTGAGAATATTCGGGTGAATGCGTTGTGTCCGGGGCCTCTGCGGACAGATTTGCTCATGAACTTCCTGAATACTGACGAAAAGAAACAGCGTCGTCTGGTGCATATCCCGATGGGGCGGTTCGGCGAGGCCAAAGAAATGGCTTACGCCGCGCTTTATCTGGGGTCTGATGAATCGTCGTATATGACGGGCAGCGAATTCGTGGTTGATGGTGGCATTACCGCCGCTTACGTCACGCCTGAATAGGAAATAAGTGATGGCTAACCTGCAAAAAACCATATCGCCCGTTGATGGGTCGATTTATGTAGAACGTGAACTGGCGAGCCGTGTCCAAATCGATGCGGCGTTACAACGTGCCGTCGAAGCACAACGCGACTGGCGGCTGGTTTCTTTGACTGAGCGTGCTGAAATTTGCCTGAAAATGATGGACTATCTCATCGCTAGAGCGGACGAAATCGGGACGGAACTCAGTTGGCAGATGGGGCGACCTATCCGCTATACACCGAATGAGATCAAAGGCGGCTTTCAGGAACGCGCCCGCTATATGATTAGCATCGCGGAAAATGCGCTGGCGGATATTGCTGTCGCGCCCAAGCCGGGCTTTACCCGTTTTATCCGGCGCGAACCGCTGGGCGTGGTATTGGTACTCGCGCCCTGGAATTATCCTTACCTGACCACAGTGAACGCCATAATTCCGGCGCTGATGGCAGGCAACAGCGTAATCTTAAAGCATTCCGACCAGACACCGCTGTGTGCGGAGCGATTTACTGAAGCCTTTCATGCGGCAGGGCTGCCGGAAGGGGTGTTTCAGCATCTACACATGACGCATGATGACGTGGCGGATGTGATCGCGGATGATCGGATTGGTTTCGTCGCTTTTACCGGGTCTGTCGCTGGAGGCCATGCCGTCCAGAAAGCAGCCAGTCAGCGTTTTGTCGGCACAGGTATGGAATTAGGCGGCAAAGACCCGGCTTACGTCCGCGCCGATGTTGATTTAGCCTACGCGGTGGAAAATGTGGTCGATGGGGCGTTGTTTAATTCCGGTCAATCATGCTGTGCGGTTGAGCGTGTGTATGTTCATCAGGATGTGTATGAAGATTTCGTGGAAGGCGCGGTCAACTTGACGCGGCAGTATATTCTCGGCAATCCATTAGAAGCCGCTACGACTTTAGGGCCATTGGTGCGGACACGCTCCGCTGACTTCGTGCGCGAGCAAATCCAGCAGGCGGTACAGATGGGCGCGAAAGCCCTGCTCAGTCCGAGTGAGTTTCCATCAAACGCCGAAAACAGCCCGTATCTCGCGCCGCAGATTTTGGTAGGGGTCGATCATCGTATGAGCATTATGATTGATGAAACCTTTGGCCCCGTCCTGAGCATCATGCGCGTCAAGGATGATGAAGAGGCGATTCGGCTGATGAACGACAGCCAATATGGACTGACGGCTTCTATCTGGACGCGCAGCGAAGACGATGCGCTTGCGATTGGGGATCGGGTGAACACAGGCACTTGGTTTATGAATCGCTGTGATTATCTCGACCCGGCGCTGGCATGGACGGGCATTAAAGACTCTGGACGCGGCTGTACCTTGTCTATTCTTGGCTACGAGAGCTTTACCCGTCCCAAGTCGTTCCATCTGCGGGTGGCGACTTCCTGAAGTGGACTATCAAAAATGCGTACAATACTTTGAACCACCAAGTCACCAAGAACACCAAGACTTTGAAGGGTAATCTGAATTAATCTTCGATAAAGAATTGCAAAAAATAGTGTGTTTTCGTAGGCGGAGTGTCTAAAAAGATGGCTACTGTAGGGACGCACCTATGTGTGCGTCTGCCGGGAGTGACACATAGGTCACTCCTTACACCTACGAATACGAAAATAGACACTCCTTGGTAAAGGGACTTGTCGAGTCGCCCTAGCGGTTGCACTATCTATTTGGGGAAAAAAAGACTATAGTGAAGCCTTCAAACTTTTAAGAGAGATAAAAAAATGAACGAATATCACGTCGTAGCTTATACTTCGCAAGAAGGCCGCGTTGTTCACCCTCAGTATGTGGTTACCCGCCCCAACCTCTCGCAAGATACCCACTTCACCGAAAATGTTATTGAAGAAGGCAACCTGAACATCACCATTTGGTGGATGTATGATTCTCTCACTAAAAGCCTCCAAGCTGCACATACCGTCCAGATCATCAAAGAAGTGAAGCTCAAACTCAGCAAAGCCAACTAAACTACGGTTCCCATTTTGGCGGATTTATAATAAAACGGAATAACACTTAAGTCCGAATTTGCCGCCATTTATCTTCTATTGACGATGGTAACTTGCTAGCTTTGCCAGATGCCGCTAATCTTTAGTATCCTCGCTAGAATTGGTATTGCGAGGCCGATAGCCGCCGCGCTCTACCTCAAAGCTGGCCTCAACACCTTTCTTTTTAGTATATTCTTCAAGGGCTTCGCGCATAATATCCGCAAGTACTCGGCGTTCTCTTTTAGCGATTAATTTAAGTGCTTGATACCCTTCTTCGGGCATTCGAATCATATAATTTTTTGACTTTGACATTTTGACCTATTGACAGTATATAGCACTTGATGTATATTGTCCATATATCATCAATCAATTGATACAGTATAGTTCATTTTAACAGTAGCAAGCAGGTTGTTGCAGGCGGGATTTAATTTATCAAAAAGGGGCAGAACAAAATATGACTTCAGCAAAATTTTATCGGCGGATTATTTTGGCCTGTTTGTGGTTTCTGTTTCTGGCAGTCGTCTACGGCAAGAATCGCCAGACGCGGGAAGAACATGAAGCAGAACAAGCCGCCGAATTAACGGCGCGGCTGCTTCACGATGAAGAATATCAAGCGATTATACGCGAAATGGAAGAACGCGAAAAAGACCCCGAACATCAATATCTCAAAAGTATCCTGCGAGAACGTGATCTTGAAGCGATGATTAATAATGCCTTGGAAGATAGCGAATGAACGATTATTTCCAGAGTGCGCTTCGTAAACTCTATAAAGCCACTGACCTCACCAAAGATGCCCAAGTGAAGCTGCTGATCTATAAAGCGATTGATGACATCCGTACCGATAAGCTGATGTCGGAAATTGAGGTGGAATATGCGCTGGATATGGCACTGCGTGGCGCGGAATTTCCGGGTGATTTGGTGGGTCGTCCCGCCGATGATTTTGATGAGGACGAGGAAGATGACGAAAATGACGAAAGACCGATTTATTTTTGAACAAGCTGAAAAAGATTTTTTAAGGGCAGACACGGGAAAAGTCTGGCCTTTTTGTTTTAAGCCACAATTTGCAACTTTTAGCTTATTACTTGCCGCCTTTTATCTAAAACTCACTTTCCTCTGATACACTCATCTTACAACAAACCACCCCTGCGAAGTTCCTGTGAAAATCCAAGTAAACCGATCAAGCCGAGATAGTTAAGGTGAGAGCATGATTTTATTGAATACGCTCAAACAGACGGCCTATAAGCTGCGTCTGCTGGTTGCGTTGATTTTTGTCGCACTTGTTAGTGCGCTAGTCTGGTTTTTTAGCCGCCGTTGGAATTTACTCATCGTGCAAGAAACTCAAGTCCCTGTAGCAGCGACCCAATTGCCCCCTCACATGCAAAAGGCGAAAACTACCCCCGGTGAACAACCTGTGCAACCTATTCAAGCAGGTGAAGGTGATTATTACCACCGCATTTATCAGGTGGATATTTTGCATCCAACAATGAGTAAAGAAGCGCTTTTTCAAAAGGTATTTGAGGATATTAATCAATTCATCGCTTCTGAAATGGCCTCTTTCGAAAAAATCAAAGGAAATGATGACCATTGGGAAGTCAGTGATGAATTTTTTGTTCATATTACTGGCCCTTGGAATGGCCCCGTGCGTTTGATTGATCTTCACCCTACATCTTTCGCTTTTGTAACGCTAAAAGGCCATTTAGAAGCTGGAGAAATTCAATTTCGTATCCTTGATCATCCACAGCAGGAAGATGCCTTCCGTTTTGAAATTCGTTCATGGGCGCGAAGCAGTAATGTGATCACCAATTTTTTCTACGGCATAATAGGCATTTCCAAGTTTTCGCAAACACGCATGTGGACTTTTTTCTGTAAACGGGTTCTGGAGGAAAGTGGGGGCGAATTGATCGGTAAGATCAATGTGATGACGCATCGCGTTCATTATAAGCCGCAAGAGCCTACCCCTTTATGGAAGCAGTATACAAACCAGTTTGATCGCTGGAACAGCGCCGAACTTAATTATGATCCAAGCAAAAGGCAGGAATTTACCGAAATCAATGGCTGGCATCTTGATGAATATATGATTGGCCTTCCCTCGGAGCGGCCTGGCGAACCTGCCGCTGACGGGTCTTGGAAAGCCGCCCAACAGATTGTGAGTAACTATGAATTCCCTGATCCGTCCCTCGTTACAGGCATTTTCGTACCAGAGAACCCTTTAGATAAACGGATTATGATTATTCGGGGGCGTTTCCTGTTTTTCACGTTTTTATTCGGTGTTCGTGTAAGCCAAGTGATTGATGAGCTGCGTGATGTCGATAAACGCGGCGAAGCACGCGTATGGGGTTATGGCTATCGTACATTGTCCGGTCACTTTGAAATGGGGGAGATCACTTTCGAGATATGGAAGTTTTTGAAAAGCGGCGAAGTTGAATTCCAGATGCACGCCTATTCTAAACCTGCCAATATAACTAACCCCTTTTATCGGTTAGGTTTTAGGCTGTTCGGGCGCTCACTCCAAAAACGCTTTGGTGCGACCTCCCTTGGACGAATGCAGCAGCTTGTGATCGAACGAATTGCCGACACTACAGAGACAGAAAAACCGATTGAAACCCCAGAGGTTCAATCTATTGCGAATGATGAAGATGCCAGCCGTAAAGTAGAAGAGATCACACAAGCCGATGAGCAAGTTAGCGCTTCGTAGCGGGGATAAGGGCACGGCTCGCAAACACAACAATTGTGTCTTCAACAACGCCTAATAAAGGATCAGGGATATTTACCTCATCGTGGAGTGTTTTTCGAGCATAGTAAGCGCCATAGGAACCAGCAATCGCCGCCAGCGCACCAACACAAGCACCCTGCAAGGGCTGTTTTTTAGAAATCGCCGCTCCAACGAACCCACCACACACTGCCCGTCCAACCAGCGGAATGGCTTGTAGACGTGATGGCACAAACGGTGTTTTGTCCATCACCATTTCGCCTACTGCCATCATTTTAAGCAGCAAGGCAGTTTGTGGCTGTTTTAATAGAATCTGTAGCAGGCTGCCGTCATAACTATCCTTGCTGGCTTGATCGCTTAAGAAGGCCAGCGCTGTCATGCTTCGCAGTCCACTTAACGCGCCTAATCCTAAAATGGGAAGCAAATTCATCCGACGTTTCCTCCTGAACAACCTAAATTGCTACTGTGACCTGTTGGCTCTATTTCACTGTCTGCTTATGAAGGTGAGACATCGCAGTCATTACTGTAGATTCAAGCGATGCGCTTACCCATAATCATTAGCATTTTTGCAATACAATCGCGCCTTTTTCATTATCGTGGATTTCGACCACCTTAAGCATGTAATCTGCTATCCACTGCTTGACCATCTCATACTCATCAGGGCGGGCGAAATCATCAACGATAATGATTGCACCCTGTGCCAAGCGCTCAAAAAGGATGGGCAGCGCAGGATACCGTGCTAGTTTTTGCACACGCTTTGGCGGGCCATCGATAACGAGTAAATCAACTTTACCCATATCCGGGATTTTAGTGGGGTCATACCAGCGCCATGTTTCGCCTTTTAAAGTCGTCGCTACAAGCGGCGCGTGGATGATAGTCGCATACTCGTGCAAACAGTGTACTTCTAGTTGCTCTAATGAATGTGAGGCAAAATGTGCCTCGTGTTCCAGCGTGAATAATTCGCCTTTGTTGGCAGCCTTGAGCAAATAGCTCGATATAAGGGTCGATACGCCGCTGCCCAACTCTAAAACGACTTTAGGCTGGTGATGTTGAATCTGCGCGGCGATGATGGTTAGGAAGTCCGGCGAGGCCGCCCATAAGCGCGTGGGGGGGAGGGGTTGTACAATCTGCACAGTATTATGCAGCGAGAATAAGGCCTCAATCTCTCGATAATGATGAAAGTTATCGGTCTGTGCTTTATTGAAAAGGTACATTTGCAAGGTGACTAAAGCGCCGCCTAATGTGATGACACAAAGCAACAGCACAATCTGCCCTATCAAAAACCACCCCAATAATGACAGTCCCGCCCAAATTAACCCCGCATATCCCAGCCGCTTCACCAACTTATAAAATTCGGGATCATCAGCTTTAATGCGTTTTGGTTGTCTTATCATCGTTTACTCGCTTCTCATAGGTAGTGATACCATTCAGCGTAATTCCAAACCATGTGATTAAGCTATGGTAGAAATCTACACTAAAGTGCCAAAGTTACTCAACAAAAATATGATCTTACACACGTACTCTGTTAAAGCCACTCAAGCAGTGTGTGAAGTGAATTTGTGTGAGGCTTACGAGGCATTTTTGTGAATGATGATGTGCAACGGTAATTTCTATGAGGAAGAATGTATTATGGCATAGAATCAGCAACTACGGGTTAACGATAAACCAATAGTTAGTGAGAAACATATAAGCCCAAGCTAAAGATAGACGACATAAGAAGGGGGTAAGTTGTGAAATTATCACATATATCAAAACTTTCGCTTGTCTTGTTTCAGGCGCAAATACTTGGCTATATATGCAGCTTATTGTGGTGACGTAAATCAGGACGTGATCTGGCGTTGACTGCGACGGTAAGCAAGCGGGCCGTGCGCGAATCCCCACCATTCCAACAGTTTGAGTTCCAGCCAGAATGTCGTCCGCATCAGGCGTTTCTTTTCCGAGCGATGGAGGATCGAATCGACCAATCCCGCCGGAAGTTTACTCAGCAGCCGGAACAAGAGGCGCGGATTTTCTTTAAGGCAGCGGGTGAGATACGCCGCGCAGCCCACGCCGCAGCCGTAAATCTGCTCACGGAGTTCGCTGTACGTTTCACGGTGATTATGATAGACCATTGCGCCGGGTTCGTAAGCCAGTTGATAGCCGTGTAGGATGACTTCAAAATACGCTGCCATATCCTCGCCGCTGTGGGTTGCTGTGCCGATCCCAAGCGCGGTATCGAATCCACCGAGTTCCCGTAGGATGGAGGTTTTAAAGGCCATGTTCATGCCTGCACCAAAGATGGGCGCACGAAAGGGATAAAGCGGGTCACGTGGGCGGTGTTTTTGTAGATCAAATAAGGCAGGTTTAAATCCGCGTGAGCCGCCGCGTTCTTGCTGGAACCAAATTTGGGCTGGTGTTTCTAGCTCAGAAGGCAAAGTTAAGCCCGTCACGCACGCCACATTTTCCCCACCCCGGAAGCCGCGCAGAATTTCCGTCAGCCAATTGGGTTCAACAATCGCGTCGTCATCCGTAAAGGCGACAATTTCGCCTATCGCCATTTCAAGGCCGCGATTACGGGCATGAGAAATGCCGGGACGGTCTTCGCGCAGATAATGCACATCATCAAAATAATCCTGGACGATTAAGTGTGCGGTTGCGTCCGACGATGGCGCGTTATCCACCACGATAATTTCAAATCCGCCGGGGTAATCCAGCCGCAGCAGCGAATCGAGACACAAGCCGATTTGCTCAGGGCGATCATGTGTACAAACGATAATGCTCACCATCGGCGCGGTTTGCTTGAGGACTTCGCGTTCCCGCAAGTATTCAGGTGTATAAGTAGGAGGCAGGCCGAAGGCATCTAATTTTTCGATGCGCGGCAGGCCATCGTGTGCCAGTGCGTCGTTAATATCTTGGGAAAGCTCTGCCCAGATAAAATCCGCCACTTCATAAGGCGTGATCTGGAAATTATCCGATTCTAACGCCACAAAACCGATAGGGCGGGTGTGCATCCTGACCAAGAGCAGGCCGCGTGTATAGCGTCGTCCATTTTGGAGATCAATAAAAAGAACGCTGGAGATCGGCTTAGCGATGTCTACTTCGAGCAGCAGAACCGCGCCAATCTCGGCGTTGCTGGTGTGGTGGGTCGTCTCGGATAAAGGCGACGGTAGTGCTTCTAGCGGACTCTGCGCGAATGAGACAAGTGATGTGCTTAACATGATGCTTTGATCTCCTAGACAGCGATGCGGGTGTTTTATGTCGGTTAGGCGGGTCAGATTATTAGATTGTAATGCGAGCGTTATTATTCTATTTTGGCGTTGCTTCACAATCTGAAGATAACACATTCCTAACGGTAGTGGGTCAAATTTTTCATGAAAAAGGCAATTTTTTACTCAATTCGTTAATTTTTTACCTATTTCACGTTAAGACCACACAAGATTTTCCCGTTCTTACCTTAATAAAGTGTCATAGAATTGATATTTAGTTTGTTTATCGTAAATAATGCAATGATATTCCACAAACTTAAATAGGATTTCATGATGTTAATTCATTTTTAACCAATAAAAAACTAGATTCATAAATTTTTCGTGAAATACGACCTCGAATCTGAAAAATCTCCCAATTTTCCCACTATTGTCTTTAATCTCATGTTATCGTGCAACATAGTAATCACTTTATTTTATGACAAGTGATATTCATCTTTTTGAAATTTTTGCGGACAACAACTTTGAAATAGGTTTCGGTGTACAACTCTGGGGAGAGACTCATGAAACACAATCCAACACAGTCCTTTATCGTGGGGAAACCCAAGTCAGCATTTCGCACTCTGTTATTTATGGCGGCGATGGTGTTGATTTCTTTGATTCTGGCACAGCCGCAAATTTCACGCGCTGCGGGTATCGCGGTGATCTATCGGGTCAACGTCGGCGGCCCCCAGTTGAACGCGGCAGATGCTTCCCTGCCCGTTTGGAGCGCGGATGATGCCGCGACTCCTTCTCCTTACATCAACACAGGCAGCACCATCTCCGCGCCCTATGCCGGAGCAATCAATATGACTCATGCCTCGATGACGGGGCTAACGCAAGTCCCAATGGCGCTTTTCCAGACGCAGCGGTTTGATGCTGTTGGCGGCAATGAAATGATGTGGATGTTCCCCGTCACCACCGGACAGCAGTATAAAGTCCGGTTATATTTTGCCGAAACTGCTTTTACTGCGGCTAATCTGCGTAAGTTCAATATTGCTATCGAAGGCACCACCGTCCAGGTCGATCTGGATATTTTTGCTGCTGCGGCGGGTAAAGACAAAGCCCTCATGCGCGAATTTACAGTCGTCATGGCGGATGCCAACCTCAATATTGATCTGCCGCATGGCACGGTCAACAATCCGGCGCTGCGCGGTATCGAAATCATCCAGTCGCCTGTAGTGCCAGCCTTAACCGTTACGCCCAACCCTGTTGCTTTTGGCAACGCGCTTACAGGGACGACTACACCGCAAATTGTGACACTGACCAATTCCGGCACAGAGTTGAACGCCGACATCACCATCACAGCCATCACGATTGGCGGCGCGAATGCCAATCAATTTAATACACCCGCGTTGGTCAATCCGATTGTGCTAACGCCCGGACAATCACAGACGATCACCGTGAACTTTGCACCGACGACTGCCGGGGCAAAAGCTGGTACGCTGCAAGTAGCGAATAATGGCAGCACTGGCCCCACCACCAACACGCCGATGACGGGGACGGGTATCGCTCCCTCGCCGCTGAATGTTCCGGCAGCCCCAGTGAATTTTGGCAACGTCACTATCGGCTCGGCAGGGCAGCAGACGATTGTCGTCACGCATGGCGGCGCGGCAGGTTCGCCCAATATCAATATTACGGCAATCACGCTGATGGGCGCGGATGCAGCCGAGTTCAATACTGCCGCTTTGGTCAATCCCATCGTGCTGACTCCCGGACAAACCTCTAATATCATCGTCAACTTTGCGCCTGCTACAGCGGGTAACAAAACCGCGAACTTGCAGGTGACGCATACGGGCAGCAATGGCCCCACTGGTAATGTCGTATTGAACGGTGTGAGTGTGGCGCTGCCTGCGCTTGCCACTTACCGAATCAACGTCGGCGGGCCGCAGTTAAATGCCCCAGATGCCTCGCTGCCTGTTTGGAGCGTTGATACCGCCGCCGCACCTTCACCGTATGTGAACGCAGGCAGTACGGTTTCCGCGACATATGCAGGCGCAATCAATATGACTCATGCTTCGCTGACAGGTCTAACGTATGTGCCGATGGCAATGTTCCAGACTCAGCGTTTCGACCCCGTTGGCGGCACAGAAATGATGTGGAATTTCCCAGTCACCGCCGGACAGACCTATAAAGTCCGCTTGTTTTTCGCCGAGACATTCCACAACGCCGCGAACTTGCGCCGTTTTAACGTCAACATCGAAGGCGTGGCTGTGCTGACGAATTTCGACATCTTTACTACGGCGGGCGGTAAAGATAAAGGCATCATGCAGGAATTCACCATCCCTATGGCGGATGGCAATCTTGATCTTGATTTTATACACGGCGCTTTGGATAACCCCGCAGTGCGCGGTATTGAAGTTTTCCAATCAGTCCCTGTGCCTGCTTCCACATTGGGCATTACGCCTAATCCCATCGCTTTTGGTAATGTGACGATTGGCGCACCGGGGACACAGGTTGTCACGCTGACCAATACGGGTACTGCCGCGATCAACGTCACCGCGATTGCCAGCAATAACCTCGTCTTTACGCACAACGCGGTACTGCCGATGAACATCTTGGCGGGGCAAACAGCAACCTTCAATGTGGTCTTTACATCGACAGCGGTAGGCGCACAAAATGGCATCTTGACGGTCACTCACAATGGCACGAATGGCCCGACGATCACCGCCAATATCACGGGGACGGGTTTGGCTGCACCGGCTTCGACCTTGGGCGCGACACCAAACCCCATCGCTTTTGGCAACGTGACGATTGGCGCTGCTCCGGGAACACAGGTCGTCACCCTCACCAATACCGGAACAGCGGCGATTGCAGTCAGCGCGGTTGTGTCTGATAACGTGGTCTTTACGCATAACGCGGCGCTGCCGATCAATATTTTGGCCGGACAAACGGCGACCTTCAACGCCATCTTTACCCCGACTGCGGCAGGCGCACAGGGCGGCAACTTGACGATCACCCATAACGGCGTGAATGGCCCCACCCTCGTCGTCCCGATGACGGGTACAGGTGTCGCGCCGATTGTCGCGGTGCTGACGATTAACCCGAATCCGGTCAACTTTGGCGCGGTGATCGTGGGTGCGCCAGCGAGTTCACTTAACGTCGTCCTGACGAATGCCGGAGCAGTGGGTGCGCCTTCCATCCTCATAAGTTCGCTCACATTGGGCGGTGCCGATGCCGCGCAGTTCCAATTGACCCCCTTGGGTGCGCCCGTGACGCTGCCTGCTGGTCAGAGCTACTCATTTGCTGTCGGATTTGCACCGAATGCTGCTGGAAATTTTGCAGCAACAATTACTGTCGCTCACGATAATGGTACAGCGACCCCAACCAATGCCGTGATTAATGTGACCGGGAGCGCGACAGCACCGGTTGCTTCTGGCTTGCAGGCTGCACCGCTTTCACTGAATTTTGGCGTAGTCACTTTACCAAGCGATCCGAATGCGGTTGCCGACCCGAATTTTGCGCTGGCAAGTCCGGCACAATCCGTCACGTTGACCTATAACGGCAACGTGGGCGATCCAGCCGTGACAATCAGCGGTGTGACACTGACCGGCGCGAATGCCGACAGTTTCCGCCACAGCTTTACCGCGCCGATTACGTTGAATGTCGGGGATAGCACCAGCATTACCGTAACATTCACCCCCTTCTCGGCGGGTGCAAAAGTGGCTTCGCTCGATATTGCCCATAATGGCGCGAATGGCCCCCTGACGAGCATCGGCCTGCAAGGAACTGTCAACGGCACCACCGCGCCCGTTGTTGTGCCGACTGTTGTTCCGCCCACGACGACTACCGCCCCCGCAGCGACAGGCAGCGTGACGATCAGCAAGTCCGTTATGCCGCCTTTTGCACTGCCGGGGAATACCGTCACATGGACGATCACCGTCATCAATCCCAATTCCGCCCCAGTCGCCAATGTCACCGTGACCGATAATGTCCCGGCTGACCTGGAAATTCTTTCCACCTCCGCCAGCAGCGGCACCGCCAGCGCCAATGGGCAGTCGGTCAGTGCGACTATCCCGCAGATTGATGCCAATCAAACGGTGACGATCAGCATCCAGACGCGCATCCGTGCGACAACAAGCCTGCCATTTTCAATCCGCAACGAAGCGTGTGCAGGCGCACAGTGCAGCAGCGCCCAAATCTTGAGCGTGAGCGCACTGCCCTCCACCGGACAATCACCCTGGAGCGCATGGCGACTGCCTCTGTTCGGATTGTTTGGCGGCGCGATGCTCCTGAGTGTGATGATGGCTTCCCGCCGTCTACAAAAATCTTCATAAATCGTCTCAAATTTTCTAACCCCTCCTATACCGTTTTTCGGTGGGGGAGGGGGTAAAATCTTAATTCTTCTAACCTTTCTTAAACCCTTAAACCGCGCAAAGTGAATAACGTAAATACGTTCCGAATTTTTTTCTAAAATTTCATAAACTGAGACAAAGTTGTTATATCCTTTCACTTGAGCCTGATTTTTCTAATTCATTTTTTAGGAACACTCAGCCTAAGCCCATTAAGGGCATTAACAAAGCCATACATTGCTGTCTTTTGGGGAGACACAGACATGAAACATAACCGTATTTTCATTACCACTTTTCTATTACTGATTGTTTTATTAAGTTTGAGTGTTTTCGTTGTGCCTGCGTCGGCAGCACCCGTTAACGTGTCCATCAATTTTCAGGACGCGGCGACAGTGCCACCAGCGGGTTATTTGCGTGACTCCGGCGAAGCGTTTGCGCTACGCAACGGCGCGAACCAAGCGGGCGGTTATACCTATGGCTGGGTCAATCCGGCTGATGGTACGCCGCTGAATTTGGTCGGCAACGGGCGCAACCGTAACGTTGCAGCCATTCAACTCCGACAAAACACCCTCATCCACATGCAAGCCAATAATGTCCCCGGTGGCATTAACCCCGGTCAAGAGACTGAAGGCATCTGGGAGATTGTGACGGATAACGGCGGCTACAGCGTCGAAGTCAGCGCGGGCGATGCAGGTGCAGCGGTGGACAGTGTTCATCGTGTGAATGTGGAAGGGGTGCTGGCGGTTGACTTTACACCGACAGCGGCCAATAAATTTAGTACGATTACTGTACAGGTCAACGTCAATGATGGGCGCTTGACCCTTGATGCGTTTGGCGGCAATAACACTAAAATCAATTACGTCATCATTGCCCCACTGGCAGGTCCGGCGCGGCCTTCTATTCTGGGTACTAATCCGGCAAATAATGCCATCAATGTGGCGGTAGACGGGTCGATTTCGACCACCAGCTTGAACCTGCCCAACGGCGGCTTAAACGGTACAACCGTCAATGCGACAACGGTTCGGTTGTATCCCACCGGACAGCCTGCCAATTTAGTCACCTCTACCTCAATCAACACGACGGGCGGCGGCGACGCGATTACATTTGTGCCTGCCGCAAACTTGACCCCCAACACCAACTATACCTTTGAAGTGACGGCGCAGGTTTTGGATGGCGCGGGTATTGGTATGATCCCGTTTGCGATGACTTTCACCACAGGCGGGGTCGCGGCACCACCGCCAGCCGGGGTTGCTTTTACCAAAATCCCCATGAACTTACCTTCACGCGGTTATACCAGCGTCGCCATTGGGCCGGATAACCGTCTTTATGCTGTGACCAACACAGGCGAAATTTATAACTGGGCGATCCAAGCGGATGGCCTCTTAAATGATGAACAGCTTATCGGCGCGTTGGGCAATCGGATTGCGATTGGTATCGCCTTCCAACCCGGTAGCACCGCTGCCAACCCGATTATGTGGGTTTCACATAATGCCAATGTGTTCCCCGGTCCGCATTTCACCGGGCAGGTTTCGCGCCTGACTCGTACCGCAGGTGTTTGGGCGGCGGAGCTAAAAGTTACCGGTTTGCCGCGCTCGGTAAAAGATCACTTGACCAACAGCCTTGCTTTTGGCCCCGATGGTGCGTTGTATCTAACGCAAGGCAGCATCAGCGCGATGGGCGCACGCGACAATGCGTGGGGGCAGCAGCCGGATACGATCCTCAGCGCGGCGGTGCTGCGGATTAATACCGCTACGCTTCCGGGTGGGGCGTTGAATGTGGCTACTGGAACTGCCAGCGCAGATGGCAATTTGCTGGACGCGAACAACTTCCAGCTTAACCAGGCAGGTTTACCTTATAATCCAAGAGCGGCGAATGCACCCGTTACCTTATACGCGACAGGTGTTCGCAACGCTTATGATCTGGTTTGGCACACCAACGGTCAGCTTTATGTTCCCACCAACGGTTCAGCAGGCGGCGGTAACTCCCCCGGCACACCTGGGGCATTTGCGACTGAACCTGCTTGTACAGCCCGTGCCAATGGTGCGGCTTATACGGGCGGCGCTGTTCCGGTTGCTATCAATATCGTGACGCAGGAAGATTATCTCTTCCGTGTGGTGCAGGGTGGTTATTATGGTCATCCCAACCCCACGCGCTGCGAGTGGGTGTTGAACGGCGGTAATCCGACGGCTGGCGCTGATGCCGGACAAGTGGGCAATCATTACCCCGTCGGCACCCAGCCAGACCCCAACTGGCGCGGCGCTTCTTTTAACTTCAGCTTTAATAAATCGCCCAATGGCGTAATTGAGTATCGTAATGCGACGGCTTTTGGCGGCGCTTTACAAGGTACTTTGATGGTCGTGCGCTTTAGCCAAAATGATGACATCATCGTTTTGCAGCCCGGCGGCCCCCAGTTAAATATCATCTCCTCAACGACGGGCATCCCCGGCCTAACAGCCTTCAATAATCCGCTTGATCTGGTTGAAAATGTCGCCAATGGCAGCCTGTATGTGGTTGAATATGGCGATGAAAGCACGAATGCAGATAACAAGATTACGCTGCTTCAGCCCGGCATCCCGAATATTTTTGTTACGCCCAACCCTATGCCCTTCACTGATGTGGTGGATGCAGCACCTTCCGCACCCGTTACGCTGACGATCAGCAATACGGGTACAGCCAATCTCGCGCTGAACACCTTAACATTGGGTGGCGTGGACGCAGCCCAGTTCCAAATTGTGACTGAACCGGGTGTGCCGTCATTCGTCGCATCGGGGGCATCGGTTACGGTAACGATCTCCTTAAATGCCGCGACGGTTGGCGCTAAAACGGCGACCTACACCATCAACAGCAGCGATCCCGATACCCCTAATGTTGTCGTTACATTGAATGGTATGGCGACTATGCCTGCTGTTGCACCTAATATCGCGCTTTCTCCCGGTATGCTGGATTTCACTGATCCGGCAGGCGGGGCAGCCAGCGCTCCACAGACGGTTACGATCAATAATACGGGTACCCAACCGCTGACGATCACAGGCTTCACATTAGGTGGCGCGAATGGGGCGGAGTTCCAAATCTTCGCACCTGCGACTCCTTTGAATGTGGCAGCGGGTGCTTCCGCGACAGTCGATGTAGTCTTTAATCCTGCAACAGCAGGCGCTAAAGCGGCGACATTGACGATTGCCAGCAATGACCCCGACACTCCGAATGCGGTTATGAACTTAACAGGCACGGCGACCAACGCGCCTTCTAATATCGTGGTCGCGCCAATGACTTTGAACTTTGTCGATCAAGTAGGCGGCGGCGCATCGGCTCCACTGGGCATTACGATCAACAATACCGGCACCGGCCCGCTGACAATCACGGCGCTCACGTTGGGCGGCGTAAATGCGGCGGAATTCCAATTAGATACCCCGCCCGGCCTGCCTTTGACGATTGCCCCGGCTGGCTCCGCGACCATCAATGTGGTCTTTAATTCGACGACAGCAGGGAATAAGGCCGCGACGCTGACACTTGTCAATAGCTCTGCCAACTCGCCCAATGCTGTTGTGACTTTAGCGGGTGTCGCCTCTGACCCTGGTGCAGCACCGAATATCGTGGTCACACCGAATCGCTTGGTCTTCAGTGATGGTATCGGTGGTGCTGCCAGCCCGGTTCGGCCTGTGACGATCACCAATACGGGTGCTGCCCCGCTGACGATTACAGCGCGGGCGCTCGGTGGTGTGAATGCCAATCAGTTCCAGATGATTACGCCGCCTGCCCAGCCGATCAACATCGCAGCGGGTGCATCGGTCATCATCAATATCGCCTTTAACCCGACCACTGGCTGCGGTGCTGGCCTAAGTTCTTGCGTCCGCATCGCTGCGCTTAACTTGACGGGCATCAATGACCCCGACACGGTGACTGTCGCGGTTGAACTGCGTGGTTTGGCCTTCACCAACTTCAACGGTGGCGCGAATGAACCGTCGCTTCAACGCATTCTCGAAGCCTTCAACATTCCTGTTGTCGTGGGTGATGATAACGCCGGAACCACGCCTATTCGCGGCAACGGCGCGGCTTATCCGGGTGATACATTGCCTGGTTCGCAAGAAGTTGCCATGCAGCAGCTTCAGCGCGTGGGTGTTAACCCGGTTACGGTTGAAGTGTTGGCTTCGTTTGCCAATAATATTAACCCTGTCTCCCGCGTGGGCTGGTATCCGATTGGTAATCCCAACGTCCGTACACAGATTTTCACCGTCAACCCCAACACGGCTGGCGATAATAATCATCAGTCGCTAAGTCCCAAGACGACAGGTATCCTGAGCTTTAATCCGGGTGCAGCGCCCTTCGGCCTGTATTCGTTCTGGCCTCCGGCGAACTTTAACTGGACGGTCTTTAGTGAAGATGCGCTGAATACATTTGATCCGACTGCCGCGCAGCGCCACAAGATGCGCTTCTATCCGCTGCGTGACGCAGCAAATGCGGTTGTCCCCAATGCCTATATTGTGGCGACAGAAGAATTTACGACTGGCTTCGACTATAACGACGTGGTGTACATCGTCCGTAACGTTCAGCCCGCAACCTTAATCGCAGGCGGTAACATCAACCTGACCAATCTCGATTGGGTGGCGCTAAACGCGCAGGATATTCCGCAGTTCTCGTATGTCAATACTTGGCTGACGATGCACCGCATCAATAATGCGACAACCAATAATCCCAATAACGTCCCGCTGGCGAGTCGTCCGCCACTGCTGACGCATGACCGCGCTACGCTGCGGATCACGAATACCGGGACGACTCCGCTGGTTATCACACGCTTACTCATCAGCGATCTGGGACGCTTCCAATTCCCGAATGGCGAGAATCCGTCAGTAGCTACGCCGTTAGTCATTGCCCCGAACACATTCTATGATCTCACCGTGCGCTTTATCGAGGCGGCAGGGACACGCGGTGTGCGTATTGGAACGCTGACGATCAACAGCAGCGATCCTGATAGCCCTACCAACACGGTTACGTTGGCGGGCGCTTATATGCAATTTGACGAAGGGGGCAGCGAAGTCACGCCGCCGATGGTTGCTCAGGCATTCGGCTATACGACGAACCTAGCCTATCCCTTCAACTCAGACTATATCGCTCGTGGGGATGAAATTCTGTCCTTCGATTGGCGACGTGCCGATCTCAGCCGTCCGGTCTATGTCCGTCAACTGGCGGCCTTACACGGCTGCTGCCAAGCAGAAGCCTTCTTTACCTTGACTGGCCCAGGCGGCGGCACCTTCCGTCACGATAATCAGTACGGTCAATCTCTGCTCCCCAACGCCCAGAACAGCGCAGTGAATCCGGCACAGATGACGGTCTATCCGACGGGTAATCCCTTCCAATTCAACATTGAAGGCTTCAACAGCGCGGCCTGCCGCAATGTCGCCAACTGCCCTGCTCATGCTGTGCGCTTCTGGCAAGTGCGTGATCGCAACGGTGTGTTGATCCCGAATGCTTATTTCGTCATTCAGGACTATATCCCGGGTACAGGTTGCCAAGCGGGCGATGCAGCGGGTATCTGCGACTATAACGACAATGTGTATCTCGTCACCAACATCGAACCGTTCAACACCATTACCGATATCGCGGTTGCCATCACTGGCCCGGTTGCCCCGACGACGGGTGTGAACTTAAATTACACCATCACCGCGAGCAATGTCACCACCTATCAGGCGGCGAGTGTGGTTGTTACCGTCAATATTCCGGCAGGCTACACTTATGTCTCTGCGACACCGAGCGTTGGTTCGTGCGCGGCACCCGTAAATAACGTATTGACCTGCAATATTGGGACGCTGCTCGGTAACGGGAATGTGACGATTGGGCTGGTTGTGACGGCTGCAACAGCGGGTGATTACATCACAACCGCGTCGATTGTGACGACCACGCCGGAAAATGTCCTCCCCAATAATCAGGCGACGAACACAGTCACCGTGGCGAATGTGGCGGGTATTCCTTCCAGCATTACCATTGTCAAGGCTGCGACACCAGAAACAAATCAAGTCTTCCAGTTCAATACCACCGGTACTGGCCTCAGCAACTTCTCGCTGGTCGATAGCGGTGCGGCAGCGTTGAATGTCGCCATCAACTTCCAACCCGCAGGCGCGGCTCCCGCCGGGTTCATCGTCGATAGTGGACAACAGTATGCGGCGCGTGGCGGCGGCAGAACTTACGGCTGGATTACGCAAGCCAGCGTAGGGACAGGAACGTCAGTCCCGCTGAGTTTGATTAACAATACGCGCAATCGTAACCGCGTTGGTATTCCAGAAGAACTGGATACCATCATCCACATGCAGTATGTGGGCAATGCTGGCAACCAAACCCCCGGCGCGTGGGAATATCAACTGCCCAACGGCACCTACAGCGTGACCATCAGCGTTGGCGATCAACCAGGCAACGGCGGCATTTATGACAGCACCAATCGCATCAACATTGAAGGCGTGAACGTCATCAATAACTTCGTCGGCGCTGTCCCGGCGGGTGGCTCCAATGAATATCGTCAGGCAACGGCGCTCGTCACTGTGACGGACGGCAACCTCACGATTGATGCTATCGGCGGCACCAATACAAAACTGGATTACGTGCGGATTGCACCTGCTAACACGCAGACCTTCTCTAACCTTCAACCCGGCACCTATACCATCGCGGAAGTGATCCCGGTAACATGGTCACTGCTCGGCGCAAGCTGCACGGGCGTAACCGCCACACCCATCCAGAATGGTGTGAGTATGCAGTTGATCGGCAACCAGAATGTCACCTGCACGTTTAATAACAGTAATGCCGCTGGCCCCGCGATTACGCTGGATAAAGCAGTCGTGGCTTCGCCCATCAACAGCGGTGCGACGGCGCAATTTACCCTGACAGTGACCAACACGGGCATTGTTGATCTCAATACGATTGTTATGACCGACCCGCAATGTACCCAAGGGCCGACCATCGCCACCAACGGCAACGGCGATGTAATCCTCCAGTCGAATGAAGTCTGGACGTATACCTGCGCCATCGCCAATGTCTTGATTGATACGATCAACACAGCGACAGTCAGCGGTACACCCGTCAGCGGCGGACAGGCCGTGACGGCGACAGACACCGCGACCGTGAATGTCAATCCGAACCCGTCCATCGATTTGACTAAGACCTCTGATAACTCACCTGTTACAGTGGGTCAATCTGCCAGCTTCACGCTGACGGCGTTAAACACGGGCAACGTCCCGCTTAATCCGGTCACTGTGACGGATAATCAGTGCAATCAGCTTGTCCAGACCGGCAACGGTAACGGCAACGCCAACCTTGAACCCGGCGAAACCTGGACATGGAACTGCATTATTCAAAATGTGAATGGTCAGAGCATTACCAACACGGCGCAAATCAGTGGTACGCCGACTACAGGTGGCGCGGCAGTGGTCGATCAGGCACAAGCGACGGCGCAAATCGTGCCGGATGGTCAGCCTGCAAGCATCACGATTGTGAAGGCATCCACGCCCGAAACGGCACAGGCCTTTACCTTTAATACGAACAATGCCAACAACGCGACCTTCAACTTGATTGATGACGGCTCTGCGGCACCTGCGGCCTTCCAGACCAGTATTAACTTCCAACCTGCGGCTTCGCCAATTCCGGCGGGCTTCGTGGTGGACGGCGGTTTGGGGTATGCGGCGCGGGGTGGTGGTGCAACTTATGGTTGGATTACCGAAGCAACCGCTGGAAATGCCAATCCAACCCCGATTGACATCGCCAACAACACGCGTGATCGCAATCGCGGTGTCATCGTGCAGGAACTGGATACGATCATCCACATGCAGTATGTGGGCAATGCCGCCAACGGTAACGCCACACCTTCGGCATGGGAATATGCACTGCCGAATGGCGTTTACAGCGTGACTGTCTCGGTAGGCGATCAGCCGACAGCACAAGGCACGTATGACAGCCAGCACTCTGTCACGGTGGAAGGCGTTCAATTCTTGAACCGCTGGCAAGCCACCGCTGCACAAGAATATCGTCAAGTAACGGCACTCGTGACGGTTGTCGATGGCAAGCTCACGGTGCGTCCGACGGGCGGCACCAACACCAAACTGAATTACATCCGTATCCAGCGCATTCAGGCTGGGACGAACACGCGCGTTATCACTGGGCTGGCTCCCGGCACGACGGTCAACATTACCGAAGCGCAGTTGGCTGGTTGGGTATTGACCAATGTAACCTGCACGGGCGCAAATGGTGTCGCTTATGTGGCTGGCGGCGCGAATGTCACCGTCGGCAGCACCCAAAACGCGACCTGCACGTTCGCCAATAACCAAGTTAACGCGATTATCGCTTTGGATAAAGCAGCCGTCACCACACCGATTACCTCTGGTCAGGCCGCGAACTTTACCTTGACCGTGCGGAACACCGGCACTGTGGCGCTGAATACCATCGTGATGACCGATGCTCAATGCACCACCGGTCCCACACTACGGGCGGGCGGCGATGCCAATACCGACACCATCCTACAAACCACCGAAACATGGGTTTATGACTGCGCGATTGCGAATGTCATCACCGATGTGACCAATACCGCGACGGTCAGCGGTACACCCGTCAGCGGCGGCGGACAGCCTGTCATAGCGACAGACAATGCAGTTGTGGCAGTGACCCCGGCTCCGGCAATCGCGGTGGATAAGACTCCTGTCAGCCAGCAAATCGTTCAGGGCGCGACGGCGAACTTTACCCTGACTGTTCGCAACGTAGGTAATGTGGCGCTGAACACCATTCAGGTGACAGACCCGCTTTGCAGTGCCGCACCTGTCCTGCAACCCGGCGGCGATGTGAACACCAACAATATCATGGAGATAACCGAGACCTGGGTTTACATCTGCGCGACGGTTAACGTCCAGAATGACTTCACCAACACCGTTAATGTGGCAGGAACACCTGTCGCTGGTGGTCAGGCTGTAACGGCGACTGATACGGCAGATGTCGTCCTGAACCCGAACCCGGTGATCGCAGTCGATAAGACCCCCGCGACTCAGCAAATTGCGCTGAACGCGACGGCGAACTTCACTATCACTGTGACCAATCCTGGCAATTTGGCGCTCGGCAGCATCGTCGTGACCGATCCGCTTTGCACCACCGTACCTGCTCTACAAGTGGGCGGCGATGCCAATAACGATACGATCCTGCAACGCACCGAAACGTGGGTGTATACCTGTGCGACGGCTAACGTGACCGATCCCTTCACTAATACGGTCAACGTCAGCGGCACACCCGCCAACGGACAGCCTGTCACAGCAACCGATATCGCAGCCGTGACGCTCATCCCAAGCCCGGCGATTACCGTCGATAAAACGCCTGCCTCACAGGTACTTGCACAAGGCGCGACGGCGAACTTTACCATCACCGTCCGCAACGTCGGCACAGAGCCACTCGGCACGATTGTTGTGACGGATCCGTTGTGCAATGCCGCGCCAGTGCTGCAACCAGGCGGCGATGCCAATAACGACACAATCCTGCAACGGACTGAGACGTGGGTGTATACCTGTGCGACGGCAAATGTTCAGGCTGACTTCACCAATAACGTTGATGTCAGCGGCACACCCACAACGGGCGGCGCGGCAGTCACGGCGACGGATACGGCGCTCGTCACGGTTGTGATTACGCCGAACCCAGCGATTAATTTGGTCAAGGATGCCGATCAGACCGTTATCCAGGGCAACTCGGCGGTCTTTACGCTGACCGTTACCAACATCGGCAATGTGCCGTTGACGGGTGTGGCGATCACCGATCCCTTGTGCGTACCAGCCGCGACCTTGCGTCCAGCAGGCGATGCCAACGGCAATACCGTTCTGGAAACAACCGAAACCTGGATTTATGACTGTATCGTGCCTAACGTTCAGGCCAACTTCGTTAATACAGCGAAGGTAGATGCCACCGATGGCACTACGCCTGTCAGCGATACCGATGATGCGACGGTGATTATGGTGCAAGCGCCTGCTCCGGCCATCAATATCGCCAAGGCCGCCACGACACCGAATGTCTTCCAAGGACAACCCGCGCCCTTTACGCTGACCGTGACCAACACGGGTAACGTCGCGCTGAATGCGGTGGTCGTCACCGATGCTCAATGCACGGTGCCTCCGGTACTGCGGGTGGGCGGCGATGCTAATAACGATACGATCCTGCAAACGACTGAAACCTGGGTCTATGATTGTAACGTCGATACGACCCCTACCAGCGGCACGTTGACCAATACAGCGACGGTTGATGCCACCGACGGCGCGACCCCTGTCACCGATACCGCCACCGCCGACATCAACGTCGTACCTGTAGTCGCTGGAACATCCATCCTGATTGATAAATCAGCGAATGCGCCTACCGTCGCAGTCGGTGGCACAGCGATGTTCACACTGATCGTCGCCAATAACGGCAATGTCGATGTGATTAATGTCACGCTGACGGACGCACTTTGCACCCCGCAGCGCATCCAGAACGGTAACGGCGATGAAATTCTCTCGCCAACCGAATATTGGGTCTATGCCTGCGGTGTTGTAAACGTATTGGCGGATTTCACGAATACGGCTTCCGTTGCAGCTACCAATGCCGTTGATGGTGTCACCCAGTCCAACGCCAGCGACGATGCCAGTGTGACGGTTGATCTGAGCGGCAACCCGCTGCTCGATATCAGCGTCGCACCCGCCACACAGACGGTCAGCATCGGGGCTACAGCGACCTTCACCGTCACTGTACTGAACAATGGCGCACAACCGCTGGCTAATGTGTCCGTCTCTGCGCCCAATGCACCGGATTGCCAACGCACCTTTGCGACACTGGCGCTGGGCGAATCACAAACCTATACCTGCTCCTTCCCGAATGTGACGGCCTACTTCGTGAATGCCCTGACGGCGACGGGTACATCCGCCGCGACAGGCGCACCCGTCAGCGATACAGCGAATGCCGAAGTTCAAATTAACGGCAGTACGACGACGACTGGGCCTGCCCCGCAAATCGTCGCGGTGGATCCGTTCATCACCAAGAGCGCTAACCCGCCCTTTGCCCTGCCGGGAGAAAGCGTGACGTTTACGTTCACAATTACCAATCCCGGCACGGTGGTCGCCACCAGCGTGACTGCCACCGACCCGATGCCTGCGGAAGTGGAAATTCTTTCCGCCACTGCGCCAGCAGGTAATGTCAGTATCAACGGCCAGAATGTCGTGTTTACGATTGATGCGCTGCAACCGGGTGAAAGCATCACCGTCACCATTGCCAGCCGCGTCCGCGATAGCGTTGCTGTACCCTTCGTCATTCGTAACGAAGTGTGTATGCAAGCTGCCAATCAGGCTGCACAGCGCTGCGCGGAAGCAAGCATCATCAGCATCAATGCGCTGCCGCGCACGGGCGAAACCCCCATGTGGGCGATTGTCCTGCGGATGAGTATGATGGCAGTTGCTGGATTGGTCGTTGTTGGCTTCGGTTGGACGGTACGCCGTACGGTGCGCCGTTAATCCCTTCCTTTAGTAATAAGGTAGAGGTGTGGTCGTGCAGTTTAAGAAGTGAGTGAAAAGGGTAGGGATATAATCCATCATATCCCTACCGATCAAGCTCGATCAGTAGTAACAAGCATGGTTACTCCCCTGCTTTTATTTACAAAACGTCTCCCCAGGACGATGGGGCGCTCGATTTATAAACCGAGCGCCCCTTATGTGTTTAATCTGGGATAGACGTGATACAAAAATAGACCACCTCAATTTTCGAGCAGTGTTTCAACGATTGTTTGTCCGACACACCGCCCCTGACTCAGCCCATTTTCAAGATCGAAGCGATAATGCACGCCGCCATACATGCGCGAGATGGCGTTTTCGTAAGCAGCCGCTTCAAACGAAGTATAGGAACGCGCCCTCAGCCCATACTGCACCCCATAGCGATCTGTGTAAGCCAACGGACCAAATAACGCCGTCAGCACTTCCGCAACTGCGCCGCCCAATACAGAATGACCAGAGGGATAGGCTGGGAAGGGCGGTGTTTGGCGATAAGGCTTCCAATCTGGATCAACATAGGTATTGATATAGGTTTCTGGACGCAGCAAATTCACTTGATATTTTAAAGACCAGGTGGAGATAAAACTGTCCTGAAACACAACGCCCATCAATCCGTACATGGTCGCAGCTTCTTCAAGGTTTAAATCGAGATAATCGACTAATTGATTTTCTACATCCACCCAATGTCCCGCCGCCGTCCCACTTTCGCCGGGACGCTCATCCCAAAAACTGGCGATTTGCTGCTGATCTTCTGTCAGGGTACTAAGCATATCGCGCACTTCCATCGCTTGGGCATAAAATGTCGAATCAAGATCAGTATCAAACGGCACATCGAGCGGTACAGCACATTGATCCGCATTAAGCAGCACAAAAGGCCGGATCATCCCCCAATAGGGTTCCATCGCAGTCTGGCCTGCGGTGGTGAGGTTCCAGTTAGCAGGGTTGTCGGGATCAGGTAGTTCATAAACCATAGCGCGTGTTTGTGCATAGCGATCTGTAGTCGCCCAGTCCGCGATGACTTGCCCCATCTGTTGACCATAGGCAAAAGAGCGCTCCACAATCTCACGATTAGCTTGCCTCAATCGCGCTAAAATCTGCTTTTGCACGACTCCTTCAATGGTCTGACGAGTCGCTAATGATGCACCTGTATTCTCTAAAGCGGCTTCATCTTCTGGGAAAAATAACGCCTCTGCGACAACCGATAAAGCCCCGTTTGCGACGGAAGGCCAATCATAGACTGCCGTTGAATCAAGCAGCGGCATAGGGGGCATTTCCTGAAAGTGATCTGTAAACGAAATAGGTTCTGGAATGCCGAAGGCAACCGATTGATATAACGTAACACCTGTATAGGCGTAAATACGGGCTGCTGAGGGAACATTGACGCGCTCATCTTTGACTAGATGATAAATCGTTTGCATCCATTCAACCGCAAAGGCCGGATCATGTTCGGCTGTCGGTAGTGACAGGGATGTTTCGTCTTGCGCCAGTGCGGGGGCTAAAACGAGCAGGCACAACAGCAGACAAATGAGGGCGTATTTTAGGCAAGTGATGGGGATATTTCTCATAGGAACCTCACATTCAGCTTTTCGCTTCAAACCTTCAAATTGCCAAATAAAAAAGCGCTGTGGAAGATAATTTATCCCCACAGCGCTTTAATCATGATTTAGCTAGAGCAAGCGCGAGACAATCGGGCAGTTGATGATGATACCCGTAGAGCCATACGGCCCACCATCAAGCCCAGTTAGCCAGCCTTGCTGCGCGAAGCCCAAAATCTGGAATTCTTCGGTCAGGCGGGAAACATAACCGTTGTCAATCGCTTCTTGCGTCCATACACCCAGGTTCAAATCCCAGAGCGGGCTGTAATCAGTGGCGATGGTCGGGATGCCGCCGAGGATGTTCAGTGGCGAGCCTTCGCCAGCCAGAGCGCTGTTGAAGCCCTGACGCTGCGGATTGCCGACACCAACCGGGCCATTAGCAAAAGCGAAGATACGTTCCACCGCGCTAAAAGCACTGTCGTCACGACCAATCGAAATGTCTTCCATGCCGGGAGCCAGCGTAACATTTTCCATTGTTGCGGCGAGGGGATGATTGGCATCCATGCTCAAGTAAGTTACTGGACGAGCAAAGCTAAAGCCCAAAGTCAGGCTGAGGGTGACAGTGCCTTCGGCGGGGCAAATGCTGACGACTTTATCATGCAGAATGCTGTGGTCAACGCCGCCATCACAAAAGTTGATCTGATCGGCAGTGACGTTGTAAGCCACTGTTGGTGCGTTGTAAATGTGTCCGCCGCCGTTGTTCAGCACCATCAGTGGGCTGTAGTTTTCATCACCGACTGAACCAGGTTGAAAGGCAGAGGGCGGGAAGGTATTAGGCGCTTCGCCGGGGGTGATAGAAAGTTCAGGTGTAAAATCGACTGCGCCGCGTTCAAAGGTGATGCTGCCGTCAATTTCCATACGCGCCGGACGTGCGCCGCGCCCTGTGTTGGCGTAATTCAGTTTGCTGGAAAAGTTCAAGCCGAGTGCCGCAGCGTTGGCTTCATCGGTTGTGTCAGTAAGGACAAACCACACGGTTTCGCCGCTTGCCATCTGGCCTTCATACAGGGGCAGGGTGACGGTCAATGCGTCTAAGTCAACCGTGCCAGCTTTCAACAGTTGATATGGCCCGATGAGTTCGCGCTGAACGGAAGAAGGTGCCGGCCCAAAATAAGTCAGCGGGATGCTCGCACCAATCGATGGGGGAGCAGGCCGCACATCGTCGCCAACACCTTCGGGAGGCGCATCTTGGGCAAAAAGATTTGTTGCCATCATAGATAGAAAGACTGTCACTAGTAGTCCGCCAGCAAAGTAGTTCAAGATACCACAGGGTAGAGGTGGGCAAGCTTGGTGCGGGCTTGGGCGACATCGAACATCCAACGGATGGTGGCGCGCTGGGCGTTGCGTGCCGCCGCCCACGCGGCTACCTCTCGACTGAGCGTCTCCATGTCGGGGATACGCCGTTTGAGACACTGGTGAACCAGTACCGACAGCTCGATCTCGACCATGTTCAGCCATGAGGCATGTTTTGGGGTGTAGTGGAACTCCAGCTTGCTCAGGATACGGTGCGCTTCAGCAGGCGGGAAGGTCGCATATAAGGAGGCGGGGGTGTGGGTGTTGAGGTTGTCCAAGACCACCTGGATCTTCTCGGCCTGCGGGAAATGCACATCTACCAAGTCGCGCATGATCTCGGCAAAGTCCGTTTTGGTGCGCTGGTGGGTCACTTTGGCGTGCCGCCAGCCTGCACCGGGCTGGAACAGCATGAACAGGTTGCAGGTGCCGTTGCGCTGGTACTCATAGTCGTAGCGGGCTTTGCGTCCGGGCTTGGCAGGGGTGGGCGGGCGGGTGTCGGCGTGCAGCACACACGGACGTTCGTCCACACACACCATCGGTTGCCCTGTCTTGACGGGTTCAGCGTACAGGGTCAACACGTCCTCCATACGCCAGACGTATTCCGCGTTCA
>Ga0163154_10001666_pt1 | contig 33977 bp, 27 predicted proteins | sample OliLakLV19MP9P1_FD_148649 | JGI IMG/M metagenome (GOLD analysis project Ga0163154, IMG submission 148649) | Freshwater microbial mat bacterial communities from Lake Vanda, McMurdo Dry Valleys, Antarctica - Oligotrophic Lake LV.19.MP9.P1 | ecosystem: Environmental > Aquatic > Freshwater > Lake >... | reverse complement strand
ACAACTGGGAAAGCAATGACGCACATGCGGAGATTATCAACGTAACGATGGTATTGCTTACAAAATTGATCATTCGCGAGTCATGTGGCGCAAGCCACTGCGAAATGATCTGGCAAGGGGATCGTCCTAGGGTCAACGCACGAGAGGTATTTATTCACCTACCCGTGCAGAACGCATTTTGCCCCATTCCTATAGGGTTCATTATGTGTTTCTTGGGTTTAAATTCACAGATTTTGAGCTTAATCCCATGGATAGGTGAATAAATACCACGAGAGGATACTCGATATTCACAAAGGGTCACAAAAACACACAATGGGTTTATCCTCGGTAGGGGCATGATATATCATGCCCTTACACGCCCATCCTGACCTGTTATCATCCGTCTGACAGGTTTCATGGTATTTATTCACCTACCCGTGCAGACCGCATTTTGCCCCAGTCCTATAGGGTTCATTATGTGTTTCTTGGGTTCAAATTCACGGATTTTTAGCTTAATCCCATGGATAGGTGAATAAATACCTTTCATGTTTCATGCGTAAGCCCTAGGGGATCGTCCCTATAGACTGTGAGCCTATAGGGACGAAGGATGCCATTTCAAAGAGGAGCGTGTGCCCCCATTTTTATTGCTGTGGAAGCAATCGCAACGTGATGATTTGGTAAGGAGTCACATCGATTTGGAGCTGATTATTCTGAACGGTCAGCATATCCCCATTTTCTTCCAGCAGGTTGCAGTGATAGGCTTCGGTCAGCGCAAAACCCGTCGTCACCGTGACTTTGCCGCGAGACCGTTCATTTTCGTACATTCTGACAATGATGCCGTTGCCGTCTTCAGCTCGTTTGACTGTTTCGATGATAACGTGATCCACTGAGAGCGAGACCAACGAGCCGAGGGCAGTTGTGGGTGTTTCACCCATGGTTCCCCCTGCAACGCGGCGCAGGATCAGCGGTATGTTGAGGTCATAGGCGGCAGCAGCAACGTCATCACGCCAATCGCCCATATGCGGCAGCAAACTGTAGGTCATCAAATGTTCGCCTTGATCAGCGTTTTCGTCCGGGCTGGTCGCGCTTTTGAGCAAGGTGAGACGCATCACGTTGTCATGCACGTCATAGCCATATTTGCAGTCGTTCAGCAAGGCGACGCCATAATTGCCCTCGCTAAGGTCTGCCCACTTATGCGCACAGGTTTCAAAACGCGCCCAATCCCACGAGGTATTGCGATGGGTGGGACGTTGGACGTTGCCCCACTGGACATCAAAGGTCGCCATTGGGTTGATCACGTTGACGGGGAATGCGGCTTTAAGCAGGATATGTTGTTCATGCCAGTCGATCCACGTCTCGAAATCGATGCGTCGGCTATCGCGGTACAACAGGATGGTTTGATGAATGGTGCTGCTGCGATATTTGCGTTGGATCGACACCGCCACGCGCAGGGAACCCCGCTCGGTGATGGTGATCGATTCGACCCCTTCGACTTTTTCCGTCCGGTCTTCATAAAAGATATCGATGTCCCACGCATCAAAATTCATCGGGCGGTCTTCAAACGCTTGTAAGGTGTTTGCCATCGTGCCCGCTGGCAAGACCTCGCGATCCGCCTGTTTGTCGAAAATACGGGTGATGTCACCGGATAGGTTGATTTCGACTCGGAGCAGGATGTTTTCAAGGACAATCTGGTGATTATCCTCAACGGCGGAGATTGACGACCCCGTCGTCGAGGCGTCGCCCGCTATCGCGCGGAGCGCGCCGACAGAGTACGGTTGGAGGGCGGGTACTTCAATCAGCGTGCCGACATCAATGACTTGTGTGACCAGTGGTGTGCCCTGTCTATCGACGAGATGGGTACCTTCCGGTAAGTTTTCCGGCAGAATGCCAAAGCGCCGACCCCCATAGGATAAGGTATTGGCGACCAGCACCGCCGTGTCGGTGGGCAGGGATTGTGCCAAGGCTGTCAAGGCGTTTTCACGCACGGCTTCACCAAGCTCACGAATGATGTGATAATCTTTGGTGCTGTCCACATAGACGGGACCAATGGACGAGCCGGGGAGAATGTCGTGGAACTGGTTAAGGCAGATGAGTTCCCACGCTTTGCCGACTTGTTCAAAGGGATAGGCATGATCGCTGATAAGGGACGCCCACGCCGCTAAAAATTCGGCATCGTGGAGCAAAAACTCGCTTTTGCGGTTATTGCGCTTGTTCCGGCTTTGGCTGGTGAACGTGCCGCGATGGTATTCAAGATAGAATTCACCATTCCACACTGGCAAACTATCCCCGATCTCGTGCTGGGCGCGTTCCAGAAATTCGCGCAAGGTGCCGGGGCGCACACGCGGTGCGCCGGGATGTGCCGCAAAGCGCTCAGCATTTTCCAGCATTTCGCGCGTGGGTCCGCCACCGCCATCCCCATACCCATAAGCGGTAATCAGCTCGTTATAGGTTTCTTTTTGGCGGAAATTTCTCCATGTTTCGATAACCTCTGCTGCCGACATCATGCCGTTGTAGGTGGTGGCATGAGGCAGATTTTCGAAGGGGACGGCAGTCGTCAGGAAATGGGTGAAAACGCGCGTGCCGTCCAAGCCCTGCCACCACAAAAACTGATCGGGCATGTGGTTATACTGATTCCAACTCATCTTGTGCGTGATGAAGAAATCGACGCCCGCTTGTTTCATGAGTTGGGGCAGCGCCCAACTGTAGCCGAAGGTGTCGGGCAGCCATAAGACGGGGGTATCGACATTCCCAAAATGCTTGCGGAAATAGCCACGTCCCAACAAGAATTGACGGGCAAGCGATTCTGCGCCGATGGCATTGCAATCTGGCTCGACCCATGTGCCGCCCATCACTTCCCAACGTCCTTCTTGGACACGCGCCTTGATGCTCTCGAAGATGGCGGGATAGTTCTGCTCGGTGTATTGGTATAGCTGTGCTTGGCTTTGAGAAAAATGATAATCTGGGAACTGCTCCATCAAGCGCAGGACATTGCTGAAGGTGCGCCCTGATTTGCGGACGGTTTGCCCAAGCGTCCATTTCCAGGCGACATCGATATGGGCGTGACCGATACCGATGATATCCACATCCAGCGGCGCGCCAGCGACGGCAACCCCTTCTGTTAACACCGCAAGGGCGGCGGGCACACTTTCGTAAAAGACGCTGGTGCCCAGCGGGTCGCGGGTATCCAAAACCTTGAAAGCGGCATCGAGGGCGTTGAGCAATCGTCCTTTGACGGGATTATTGTCATCAAGTTCGTTCGCCACTTCCAGCGCCACGCGCGCGGTCGCGATGAATTCGCGCGTGGGGGTGTCAATCTGTACGACCGCGCATTCACGCATGAAGAGCTTGGTATCAATATCGCCGCCATCCCACCCGCCTAAGCCCGTCCAGCCATGCAAGGCTAAGGCATGGACGCCACCATCATGCACATGAATGGGGAGTAGGATTTCGTGATGATGCCGATCTGCCGAGGCGAATGCCTGTCCATCGATATACGCTAGCGCTTCGGGATGGCTAAAATCGCCAGCTTCGCCGAGCGGCAAAAAGAGGGCAATCGGGGCATCTGCCGCCCAATCTGACGGCACCTGAAAGGTCGTGCGCATGATAAAGTCGGTCATCCAAGTGCCCCAATAGGACTTGGCGGGGATGATCTGCCACTGGCTATCATCCACATCCGCGCCGATGGGCGGTGCCTCTAGCGGACTGCTGAGGGTGCTATAGCGAAACGGAGTTAAGGGGGCGCGCTGTCGATAGACCGAGGGTGCAATGAGTTTGAGACGTTGCCCGATCTTTTGCGCAGTCCAACGAACTTGATGCTGCATATTTCAATTGCTCCTGTGATAAGTCATCAAAAGGGTAAAGTTTCAAGATGTTAATACTGGTTCATCATAGAGATAACAAGAAGCTTCATGCCCGTCGCCGACTTTGTAGAGCGGCGGTAGGTTGGATAAACAGCGATCCATGCGGTGTGGGCAGCGCGGGTAAAATCGACACCCACTGTGGGTTGAACTGCGCATTTCTTCTTCCGCCGGCAGGATAATTTCGCCTTCCCACTTCACATCCGGATCAGGCACTGGGACGGATGCCACCAGTAATTGTACGTAGGGGTGGTGGGGTTGGTCGATCACATCTACTGCTCGCCCTTGCTCGGTGACGGTGCCTTGATACAAGACATGAATCTGATCCCCGATTTGATAGGCGGTACTGAGATCATGGGTGATATATAAAAAGGAAATGCCCATCTCTTGTTTGAGGCGCATCATCGCATCCAAAATCGACGCTCGTAGGGAGGCATCAACCATCGACACTGGCTCATCGGCGACGATCAAGCGGGGTTTGATGATGTAAGCGCGTGCCATCATGATGCGCTGGCGCTGCCCGCCGCTCAGTTGGTGTGGGTACTTGCGCAACACGTCATCGCCGTTCAGACCGACGATATTGAGTGCTTCTTCGATGCGGTCGCGGCTTTCTTTGCGGTTGGTGGTCAGCTTGAAATTATTGATGACCAGATCAAAGACATGCCCAACGCGATAAAACGGATTAAAGACACCAAACGGGTCTTGAAACACCGCTTGCACTTGTCGGCGGTAATCCTTGATTTGGGCGGGGGTAGCGTTGGTTAAATCCTGCCCATCAAAGATAATCTGTCCGGAGGACGGTTTGATGAAGCCGAGTACAAGCTGTGCAAGCGTGGTCTTGCCACTGCCGCTCTCCCCGGCGATAGTCACGATAGAGGCGGGCGCTTCGGGAATGGCGAGGTTGAAGTCTTGAAGGGCGATCACCTCTTTGGTTTTGCCGCCTGTAGATCGCTGTTTGTAGACTTTGGACGCATTACGGATTTCCAGCAGTAGTTGCGACATGCGCCACACTCCCATCAGCATTGGTTTCATAGAGATGACACGCGACCCATTGACCGGGGCTGACTTCGCGCGCTGCTGGCGCTTCCACCCGGCACTTATCCATCACGAACGGACAGCGTAGTTGGAAGATGCAGCCTGGTGGTGGGTTGCGTGGATCGTGGGTGATACCTTCGGTTACTTTAAGCGGCTTCCGTTGTTTAAGCGACGGCACCGAGTCGATCAGCAGTTGTGAATAGGGGTGCTTGGGTTGGGCGAAGAACGATTTCACAGGGGCGATCTCGACAATTTTGCCGGCATACATGACGGCGATGCGATCCACCATTTGCGCCATCAAGCCCATATCGTGCCCGATCATAATCATGGAGACGCCGAGGATGCGCTTGACCTTGAGCATGGTTTGGGCAACCACGCGCTGCACGACCACATCCAAGGCGCTGGTCGATTCGTCGGCGATGATGATGGCAGGGTTGAGCGCAATCGCCATGGCGATGCACACCCGCTGTTTCATCCCGCCGCTGAGTTCGTGCGGGTACATGCTGTAAATACGTCCCGGTAGCCCGACCATCGTCAACAATTCTAGCACGCGCGTTTTCAGCTTCTTGCGGTCTTGTTTGCCTTCATGGGCGACGATGACATCTTCGATTTGAGCATGAACGGTCATGGTTGGGTTGAGCGAATTCATCGCCCCTTGCGGGATCAACGCCAATTTTGCCCAGCGCACAGCGCGCAGATTCTCTTCAGAAAGTCCGAGTATCGAGCGCCCTTCGAGCAGGACTTCGCCAGCGGCAATCCGCCCCGGCGGGGTGACGAGTTGTAAAATGCCCATCGCTGCGGTGGATTTGCCACAGCCGGATTCGCCCACCAGCCCTAATGTCTCGCCTTCAAAGAGATCAAAGCTGATGCCATCCACTGCGAGGACATCCCCTTTGGGAGTCTCGTAGTAAACACATAAGTTGCGCACTTTCAAGACGGGCACAGAGGTTGTTTTAGGCGCTTGATCAACCATCGATTCGAGCGCAGTCATTATTTGGATGCCTGACGCAAACGCGGATTGGCGATCTCGTCAAAGCCGAGATTGACCAACAGCAAGCCGACAAACATCAACGCCAACAGCAGCGTGGGCAAGCCCCACCACCACCACATATTGCGGATCAGGGCGGCAGCGCTAATGGCGTCATAAATTACGCCGCCGAGCGTGGGAATCCGTTGTGGACCCAGCCCCAATGATTCTAAGCCGACTGCCGCGAGGATGGCACCGGTCGCATTGCCGATGAAGCTCGCTGCTAGATAGGGCAGCAGATTAGGCATGATCTCTTTGAACATTATGGCAAAGGTCGATGCGCCGGAAAGCTTTGCCATCTGGACGTAGCCGCTTTCCCGCATACTCATCACTTGCGCGCGGATCAAACGAGTGGGTGAGGGCCATGCAAATGCCGCAATCAGGAGCGCCATCGTGGTGATGTCCACTTGCCGAAGCATCGATTGGATGACGATCAACACCATCAGCGCCGGAATGGTAATCATCACATCCGAGATCAAGCGAATGACATCATCCACCCGCCCCCCGAGGAAACCGGCAGAAAAGCCCAAAAGGATGCCGATGCCCATACCGCCTGTTGCGGCGATCACGCCGACGAGGAACGAGTTGGGTGCGCCCACGATGATCAACGCCAGCATATCGCGCCCGCTGTTTTCTGTGCCGAGCGGGTGTTCCCATGTGCCGACTTGCCCGCGCGTATTGACGAAACCGACTGGGGGCAGGTTGAGCGGCGAACTAGCGGTATAGGCGAGATCGACATCCCAGACAAAACGTCCGGCGATGCCCATCAACAAAATTAAAACAATGATAGTCGCGCCGATGAGCAATTTGTTGTTCAACCAAGGGGTATCCCAACGATTAAACCGGCCCATCCGGCTGGTGTTGCGGGTGGGGACAAGGGGCGGTGTGATGGGTGCCGTTCGTCTGGTATCGGTCGTCATGAATCATTCCTTTCAAAAAAATTAATGAGGCATGGTCGCCCCGGATGGCGGCAATCTATAGGCTGGCTGAAGCGTAACGTGCATATAGCCCCAATCTTCTAGGAAAGGGTTTCATGGACGACACGGGTGTTGACAATACCTTGCACAAGGGCGGCAACAAGCCTATCAGCGCTCATAAGAAATGCGCGGATCGATCAGCGGGTAGATGAGATCGATGATCAAGACAGCGATTGCCGTCATTACGATCAAGATGAAGGAGGTACCCTGAATCACCGGGAAGTCTTGTGTGCCTATGGCATTAAAGATGATCGTGCCCATGCCTTGATAGGTGAAAATGTATTCCACCAAGACCTGACCGCTGACCAATGTGCCAATCGTAATGGCGAACGCCGTGATTTGGGGCAGGATAGCATTACGCACCATATAGCGGTACAGCACATAGAAGGGGCTTAACCCTTTAGCGCGTGCCAACTGCATGTAATCTTCGCCTTCAATGGTGATCATCATGCCGCGCATCCCCAACGCCCAATAGCCGAAGCTGACCAGCACAATCGCTAGTGCGGGCAGAGTACCATGCCGAATGACACTGGCGGCGAATTCTAAACTGAGTTCCGGTTGCATTCCCATTTCGTAGGAACCGCGCATCGGGAATAGATTGAGCAGAAACGCGAAGAGGTAGATCAGAAAGATTGCCGCCAAAATGGAAGGGATTGAGGTGAACAACATGCCAATGGGCACAAGTAGCTTGATCAGACGCGGGGTTTTCGTCCATGCCATCAGCGCCCCAAGAAAGTTGCCGAGCAAAAAGGTGATGGTCACGGCGATTAACAGCAGTCCCATCGTCCATGGCAGCGCTTGCCCGATGATTTGATTGACGCTCGTGGGAAAATACGCCAGCGAATAGCCAAAATCGAGGCGGGCGATATTGCCCAAATACCGTAGATACTGTACCGGCAGGGGGTCGTTTAGCCCAAAACGCTCTTTCCAACCTTCAATTATTTTATCTGAGTTTTCGACATAGCCCGATGTTCGGATCATGCGGCTAACCATTGCCGAAATGGGGTCGCCGGGGGTCAGGCGTGGGATGATCCAAATCAAGGTGGAGGCGATCCAGATGGTCAAAATCAAAACACCGATACGACGTAATAAATAACTGAGCGTTATACCGCTCATCAAATTTCTCCTCAGACGCTCATGATGTCGGACAAAAGGGGGTGGGGGCGGTGTTGCCCCCCACCCCTCTCCTAACCTAAGCGTGTTTAGCTACCCGCTTTTTGCAGGTTGAGGATAATTTGATGCGTGCTGTTCCACCAAGTCGCCGGGTGGTTATAGTTGTTCTCGGCAGTGGGCCAACCAGTCCAGTAGGTGGTGTCAAACGGAACCAACTTGGAGGCTTGCACCAGCGGAATGAAGGGGGTTTCGGCATTGATATAACTGTAGGCTTCGACCACCATATCGACAATTTGTGGATCGCCGAGCGGTAGTTGACCGATTTGGTCAACAATCGCCGAGTACGCCGCAGTGCCTTCGGTGTTCCAACGCACCCAATTGTTGCCGCCCGGCGAACGCTCGCCGACGGGAACGACAAAGCGGGCAGTAAAGCGGTTCATGGAGTTCCAAGGTTCGTTGACCGAACCGCAGGAGTCCCAGTTGTACGCCGCCGTGAAATTGCCGTTGTTGACGCTGTCATCCCAAGTCTGACCGGTCAGCGGTTGGCTGGTGGCGTCAATGCCCGCATTGCGGAGTTGTTCGACGATCACATCGGTGGTACGGGTATATTCGGCAGTGCTGTTGTTCACGAGAATATCCACCGTGAGCGCGGCACCATCTTTTTCGTAGAAACCACTGCCGCCCATGGCGTAGCCAGCAGCTTCAATGAGCGCTTGACCAGCGGCGACATCAGCGGTGGGGCTGATACCCATGCCAGCGGCGACAATGGCATCGATATAGGGTGCCATACCGCCGTATTGAACGAACATGGTTTGCGAAGGTGTGGAAGTGCCTTCGTAGGCGACATTGATGATCTGGGTACGGTCGATGATCAAGCTGATGGCTTGACGCATAGTGGGGTCGTCCCACGGGGCGATGGTTGTGTTGAACGACAGTTGGCGCGGGCACGGATCTGCCCAAGCATAGGGCAGGTCAGCAAACCAAGCCGAAGCGTTGGGGTTGCGCGCCAAAATAGCTTCAAAGGCACCGGGGGTGATGTTCATGGCGCTGTCGAGCATTCCATTGCTCATCAACAGGGCTTTGTTTTCTTCAGAACCGGTGATCTGCCAGATCAAACGCAGGGGGACGGGCAGGTCGTGGAAACCTGCAGCAGCACCCCACCAGTTGTCATCGCGATCCCACAGGAATTCAGTGGGGTTGGCGCTCGTGAGGGTATAGGGTCCGGTGCCGATGGGCCAGCCTTGTTCTTGATCGTAGAAAGTGAAGGTGAAGGGGTCTTGACCTTCCCAAACGTGCTTCGGCATGATGACGACGCTGCCCCAGATGCGGACAGAGAAGTAATCCAATTGGAAGCGCGGGTTGGCGGACTTCAGATTGAATTGCACGGTCAAATTGTCGATCTGCTCAATACTGTCGATCCATTGTTGCATATCGGCAGCACCGGCAAGGGTCGAGGTTTCATCATCCAGCAAGAGTTGGATGGTGAAGGACACATCGTCAGCGCTAAAAGGCACACCGTCCGACCATGTGACTCCGTCGCGCAGCGCCAGCGTCCACACATCTTGTGTTTCGTTAGGTGTGAAGCTGAGACCGAGCCACGGCTGAATTTCGCCAGACTCATAATTCAAAATAAACAGTGGTTCCCACATTGCTTGGTGAGCACCCTGATTACGATTGGTGCCGGGTACGAAGTAGTTGAAATTTTGGGGATTCGGGACAGCGGATTCGTCAATGTCGAAGATGACCGTATCCTCACGAGCCACATCCTGTGCGGTGACGGTGATGGCAAACATGCTCAACATGAGCGCGACGACTACGAGAAGACTAAACGACCGAAAAACTTGTTTCATGATCTTTGGCTCCAATTTAGAATAATTAGCTTGCTGATGCCTGTCTAAACCGATAGTGGTCTGGTGTTTCTAAACATCTCCCTTCAATGAACTGATTACGGTAGGTCTAGCGGTTGCGCCTCATATCCTTAAAGTCGTGAGAACCACGTCGAGGCGAGGGGGATAATCTTTAAACGGGAAGCGCGCTGGTCGTGCTGAGATCAGCACCCTGCCTATCATCGTCAGTAGGTGATTTTTCACGAAGTAGGAGGGCAGCAGGTGGCAAAACAAAAGGGTGGGTAAGACAAGACTGCGTAAGGAATTACTGTGTTCGCTTCGCAGACGGAAACGATTACTTGGCGCACCACACCCCAACGACAGGCGTTGTCGCAAATGATAATGGGGTTGTCGCTGGTATGGTGCAACACTCTCATTAGAGAGGTCGAAACCAAGCATAATAGGCATTGTAAAAAGCCTTGATTCAGTAAAAACTTTGTGAGCTTGTCTATATGCAAATGAGTATAATTCAGGATTGGGGAACGTGCAACTTCAGTTTGTCAGTGTGGTGCATTTCCAGTTGAATTCGCCAGCATTGGTCGGCGCGAATACGGTAAATAGAGTAGGGTGCTTGACTCACCCTACGCCGTCTGTTTAATTACAGATTTATGCTCCGCTCTGTAAAGTACCCAAGAATGCCCAGTCTACATCGATCACCCCAAGGGTCTCTAAACTGAGCAGTGCGGAATGGGCATGACCGGACTTTAGTTCGGGGAGATCAGTCCATCGAGAATCAAGGGTCATGGTGTCTCACCCAAGTTTATAGGTGTTTTTTGCCAGTCCATATGCCAGATCAACGATCATATCGTGGGCATCCTCATCATCGATCATGCCGCGCACGACCAAATCGGCGAGCCAATCGGCACTGACCCGCCGCCACACGTCATGCCGTGCCGGGATCGATGGGTAAGCGCGGGTATCATCATTGAATCCGGCGGTGTTATACAGTCCCGCTATTTCGATCACCGCCTCAAAGTAGCGTGTCATGCCGTTTACACTGTCGAAGAACCACCAAGGCGGACCTAATTTCAGCGCGGGATAATGCCCTGCCAGGGGCGCGAGTTCGCGGCTGTAGGTCGTTTCATCAAGGTTGAATAGAACGAGTGTTAAGCGCGGATCATTTCCGTAGGCAGTCAACAGCGGCTTGAAATTGCGCGTAAACTCACTAGCCAGCGGAATATCCGCACCCATGTCGCGCCCGAAGCGCTCAAAAATCAGCGGGTTGTGGTTGCGGTCGCTGCCGATGTGAAGCTGCATCACCAAGCCGTCTTCGACGCTCATCCGCGCCATTTCGATCAGCATATGCCCAGTGAAGCGCGCCGAGTCGTGGACGCTTGCTGTGCCATCAAGGGCACGGGCGAAAATCGCGTCGGCGTCGGCAGTGCCGAGTCGCGCCGTGTAAGCGCTTACAGCCGCATGATCGGTCGCCACTGCGCCCATCGTCTTGAAGAAGGCGCGGCGGTTTTCTAGCGCGTCAATAAAACTCGTGTAATTGTGGATGTGGATACCGGCGGCGGCACTGAGCGCGTCAAGATGGGTGTGCCAGTTTTCCGTATCCAAGTTGACCACCGCATCGGGGCGAAATGTCGGGATCACACGCCCGCGCCAGCCCGATGCGCGGATCGCCTGATGTTGTTCTAGCGAATCGGCGGCGGAATCGGTCGTCGCCAGCACTTCGATATTGAAACGCTCAAACAGGCGACGCGGACGAAATTCTGGCGCGCGGAGTTTATCGCTGAGCAGCTCGTAAATTGCTTGCGCGTTGGTGCTGGTCAGCTTTTGCTCGATCCCAAATACATTGCGGAGTTCATCACCCACCCAAACTCCCGTTGGCGTAGCACGAAACACATGCCAGTGATCGCACACGGTTTGCCAGATTTTGCGATGATCGGTTTCGACGATACCGCCATCTTTGCGCGGAATCCCAAGCGTTTCCAGCGCGATCCCTTGCGAATAGAGCATCCGAAAGATGTAGTGATCGGGGCTGATCAGCACATCGACGGGTGTTCCCCAATCGTAATCCTCGTCTGCCAGCAAATGCGGGTTAACATGTCCATGTGGGCAAAGGAGCGGTAGCGCGCGCACTTCATTATAGAGGTTTCGGGCGATCTGCCGCCGCGCTGGATCGGACGAAAAGAGACGATCTTTCATAAGTGATCCTTAGGTTTTTATGCTTTGGTTAGCGAGAAATGTCAGTGGATCAGCGATCAAGTTCAATGTTGAAAAGAGCAACGCATTGGCGACGACCAGCATTACGGTGGTCAACTCGCTGATCTGCAGACGGAACTGCATCACCGTATCTTGACACCTAATCTGCTGGTGCGCAAAATACCCGAAAGCTGTAAAGTAAAATAGGTTGGTTTGAAAATTAGAGAGAAGTGTGATGACAATTTTTGCCGAAACCCTCATTCGTCCACGTCGTAAAATTACAGGCATGTCGGCGATTTTGCTGCCCTTTGATGTGGGCGGCGGGATTGACTGGACTGGTTTTCGGGCGCATGTGCGCCGCACAGCGGATGCCGGACTCACGCCGGCGGTCAATATGGATACGGGCTATGTCAACCTGTTGGACGCCTCGATCAAGCGCGAGGTGCTGGCACAGACCGCTGATGTTCTTGGCGGCGGGCAATTTGTGGCGGGTGCCTTCATCGGGGATCAGCGGGGAGATAGCTGGAATCTTGACGCCTACCGCCAGCAGATCGATCTGATTCACGAATTTGACGGTATCCCCGTGATCTTTCAGTCATATGGATTGACGGGGCAAGATAACGATCACATTATTTCTGCTTATGCTCAGATCGCACAACATGCGCCGCAGTATATCGCCTTTGAATTGGGGACGATGTTCGCCCCGTTCGGGAAAATCTACGATCTGGATGTATACGGCGGCATGATGAGCTTGCCGGAGTGTATCGGCGCGAAACACTCCTCGCTACGGCGGATGCTCGAATGGGAACGCTTGGAACTACGCGATAACCTACGCCCTGATTTCAAAGTTTTTACGGGCAACGATTTGGCAATCGATATGGTGATGTATGGCAGCGATTATCTGCTCGGACTTAGCACCTTCGCGCCGGAAGCCTTCGCGAGGCGGGATGCGTTGTGGTTGGCGGGCGATCCTGCGTTCTACGAACTCAACGATCTGTTACAATATCTGGGTTTCCTCGCTTTCCGCAACCCCGTTCCGGCATATAAGCACAGCGCGGCGCAGTTCTTAAAGCTGCGCGGGTGGATCGAGACGGATCACACCCATCCTCGTTCAGCTACCCGTCCCGACAGTGATCGAGACATTTTGCGCGACATCATGGAACGTCTGGATGCTGTTTTGGAGGTGAGTCGATGAGCTACAAACGAGTCGCGCAGCTTCGTACCCCGGCTGATTTTCGGGAATATTTGGCGCAGATCGGTGCCCCCCTCGACTTTGATGAAACCGTCGAACACGGCGGCGGATCGCCATTGGCGCAGCCCTATTCGTTCGATGGCGTCTCGATAGGCAATCGCTTCACCGTGCTGCCGATGGAAGGGTGGGATGCTGAACGGGATGGTCAACCGACGGATCTGGTGCAGCGGCGCTGGGAACGTTTCGGCTTTAGCGGCGCGAAACTGATCTTCGGCGGTGAAGCGACAGCCGTCCGGCACGATGGACGCGCCAACCCGCATCAATTGGTTATCAACGATGCGACTGTCGTCAACATTGGCGCAATGCGCGCTGCCCTTGTGCGCACCCACGAGCAGGAACACGGCGATACCTCCGATCTGCTCATTGGCTTACAACTTACCCATTCCGGGCGGTTTGCACGCCCCAACGACAAAAAGCGCCTTGAGCCGCAAATCCTCTATCATCATCCTTTGCTGGAAACACGCTACAAGCTGGCGGATAATCACCCCCTGATGCACGATGATGAAATCGACGCCTTGATCGAAGATTTTGTGCGGGCGGCGGTACTGGCACAGCAAGCGGGTTTTGCCTTTGTCGATGTCAAACACTGTCATGGTTATCTTGGACATGAATTTTTGAGTGCCGTAGATCGCCCGGGTAAATATGGCGGCAGTTTCGAGAATCGCACCCGCTTTTTGCGAGATATCGTCTCCGCTATCCGCGAACACGCGCCGGGTCTGTTGATCGGCGTTCGCTTGAGCGCTTTTGATTGGAAACCGTTCCGCCCCGGCGTGGACGGCATCGGCGAGCCGGAAACATGGACGGGGAGTTACCGGTATGCGTTTGGCGGTGATTCAAGCGGCACCGGGATTGATCTGAACGAGACGAATCGATTTTTGAGCCTGCTGGAAGATTTGAACATTCGTCTAGTGTGTTTGACGGCAGGTAGCCCTTATTACAACCCGCACATTCAGCGTCCGGCGCTGTTTCCCCCCTCCGATGGCTATCAGCCGCCAGAAGACCCGCTGTGCGGCGTCGCTCGTCAAATCGCCGCCGTCGCTGAGCTGAAACGCGCCCACTCGAGTTTGTTTCTCGTCGGTTCGGGCTACTCGTATTTGCAGGATTGGCTGCCAAATGTCGCCCAGCATGTCGTTCGGTCAGGCATGGTAGACTCCATTGGGTTGGGACGCATGATCTTGAGCTACCCGGACATGCCTGCCGATATCATCGCAGGGCGCAAACTTCAGCGGAAACAAATTTGTAGGACGTTTAGCGACTGCACGACCGCGCCACGCAATGGGCTGGTGTCGGGCTGTTACCCCTTAGATCCATTTTACAAAGCGCGACCGGAAGCAGATCAACTCAACGCGATCAAGCACTCGGAAAACCACTCATCGACTTCATAATTAACTTTAACGCGGGAACGACAATGCGCCCGCAGTAAGGCATCAGACGAACATGACAATATATCGGGTAGCAATGATCGGGATGGGGAATTCCGTCGACAACCATTTGAACGCCATCCGCGCGCTTGGCAGTCGGATCGAATTGGTTGCCGCCGTCGATCTGGATGAGGCACGTCTGAAAACCGTGTGCGAGGCGAATGGTATCCCGCGCTTCTACACTGACGCCGAAACCATGCTGGCGGTAGAAAAACCCGATCTGGTTCACATTGTCACGCCGCCCGCCACGCACAAAGACCTTGCTATCGCCTCGTTGGAGGCGGGGGCATGGGTGTTTTGCGAAAAACCGTTGTGTGCATCGCTCGCGGAATTTGACGAAATTGCACGGACAGAGGAACGTACTGGAAGGTATGTGAGTACCGTGTTTCAGTGGCGTTTTGGCTCGGCGGCGAAACACACCAAGCGCCTCATGGAAAGCCAAGCATTCGGCAAAGCGCTGCTTGGAGTTTGTAATACGATGTGGTATCGCCCGCAGGCTTATTATGATGTTTCATGGCGTGGCAAGTGGAAAACCGAAGTCGGCGGACCCACGATGACACTCGGCATTCACCTCGCCGATCTGTTTTTATGGTTGATGGGGGATTGGTGCGAACTCACGGCGATGGCGGGCACGGTGGATCGCGCCATCGAAGTCGAAGATGTGTCGATGGCGCTGGTACGGTTCGCCAATGGCGCGATGGGGACGATCACAAACAGTGCGCTTTCTCCACGCCAGCAAACGTACTTGCGGCTCGATTTTCAACAGGCGACGGTTGAAGTCAGCGCGCTCTATCGTTATGACAACCAAAACTGGTCATTTAATGTGCCCGAAGGCGTCAATAACCTTGCCGCCCTCGAAAAGTGGTCTGAGTTAAAGGAAGATGTATCGGGGAGTCATGACGCCCAGCTTCGCGATCTGCTGGATGCGATGGACTGTAACAGCCGTCCGCCTGTGAGTGGCGATGAAGCGCGGCGCATCCTCGAATTTGGCGCGAGCTTGTATAAGTCGGCGTTTACGGGGGCGCGGGTGGTGCGCGGCGAGATCACGCCGGACGATCCGTTCTATCACACCATGAATGGTGTGCGATGACGAGCGTCGTACAAACCCGTCCCCTTGTCTTTGCCGCTATCGGCGCGGCGCACCCACACGTTTATGGGCAGGTTGATGCCTTGCTCAAGGCAGGGGCACGTCTCAAGTGGTTTTATGATGAGACGCCGGCAGCATGTGTGGAATTCAACGCACGCTATGCCGGCGTCACGGTGGCTCGACAGACGGAAGAAATCCTCGCCGATGCCGAAGTGCGCTTGATCGTTGGCACTGTGCCGCATGATCAGCGTGCCGCGTTGGGGATCCGCGCGATGAAACACGGCAAGGATTATCTGTGCGCCAAACCCGGTTTCACGACTGTTGAGCAGTTAGAAACGGCGATACAAGTTCAGCGTGAAACACAGCGGATTTACAGTGTCTATTTTAGCGAACGCTTCAGCAATGCGGCGACCGTCAAGGCGCTGGAACTCGTGCGATCTGGGCGAATCGGGCAGGTGATTCAAACGGTCGGGTTTGGGCCCCACCGCTTGCTGCAAGGTAGCCCACGTCCGGCGTGGTGGTTCGATACTGCCAGACATGGCGGCATTCTGAATGATCTCGCCAGCCATCAAATCGATCAGTTTATGACATTTTCGGGCAGCACCCATGGCGAGGTCATGAGTGCGCACGTCGGAAATGCAAAATTTCATCAGTATCCAGCCTTCGAGGATTTCGGCGACGTGCTGCTGAGGAGTGACCGCGCGATAGGCTATGTGCGCGTCGATTGGCTGACAGCGGACGGACTGCCGACGTGGGGGGATGTGCGCTTGTTTGTACTGGGTACAGAAGGCACTATTGAAATTCGCAAGAATACCGATCTGGATGGTCAAGCAGGGGGGAATCACTTGTTTGTGGTCGATGGTTTAGGGGTTGAGCGCGTTTCGTGTACAGAGGTAGAACTGCCATTTGCGCGCCAGTTGATCGCCGATATTGATGACCGAACCGAAACTGCGATGACACAAGATCACTGCTTTCGGGTGTGTCGCTTGGCGCTGCACGCACAGGAACAGGCAGTATGGTTAACATTTGCCCCTAAAAATGCTTAAATCAATCATCGCTTTCTGAGTTTCATTAGCCTGAGTGCCTAAAATGGTCACATACAATCGCCTCCATTAAGTGGTGCCCTGCTTACGTCATCTTTACAACCGAACACCCATGTATAGCTAAATAAGTTGCCTGATGAAATAAAATACATTTCGCCCCTGTGAGCCTCAGCACTCATATCTTGAATATTAATACGTACAGACACACCATTACCATGTGACCCGATTTGCAATCCATTTTCGTCAAAATGAGCCAACAAGTTTGGGTAATAAGAAATTAGTTAATAATTATTGATTACACGAATGCCGTCTATCTTTATTGAAACGCTATTTAATATATTATAATAAATATCATTGCCCTCATCACCTACACGCCAGACCTCAAATTCGTTGATAAGCAAGTATCAGTGAATCACAGATTTGATTATCCCCACCCCGTCTGACCCTCGGTCAGCGCCCCCTCCCCATTGCATGGCTGAGGGGGAGAAAACGGCTCACAACAGTTCTTAAAAGTCCCCTCTCTACGAAGTGGAGAGGGGACGCCGACCTTCGGTCGGACGGGGTGGGGTTGTACTTTCGTGATTCACTGAGTATGATTTTGCTAGAATGGAACAAAATAGAGTCCTTTGCCATGCTATGTTGAAAGATATTCTGACGCTCCCTGAGGATTGGCTGAATCATCTCCACAAAACAATTTCCCGCAACAACAAAGTGATCGTGCGTCCAAACGCCTTCCTGAGTGATTCTTCGTAGCGGGGTACTGGCTCGCAGCGTCAACAGATGAGTGCAGGAACCATCGTCCGCGCCTACAGGGTGCTGAACGGATCGTAATGCCGATGTTCCAGCACGCCGCCGGAGTGATAGGTCACGCTGCGCACACTACGCAAGCTATCTCCTAGCATCCATTCCCAGTTCCCCGCCGAGTCTTTGTGCGCGTGCAGTTACCGAGTGAGTGGACGCACCAAAGACGACGCTTTCGCCCTCGTCGATGACCTCAAGGGTCGCCTCGACCCGGATTGTGTACCCTCACCTCACACCTCTGGAGCGCCAGCGATCTGCTGCACTATCCTGTGCCGTAGGCTGCTTAGTGTTCCAGCGCTAACAAAAAACACCCCCACTGGGAGCAGGATGTTCACTCAAGAGTCTGTTTTTTCCACCCCTCGGCGTGGATTCGACGATGACGTGCTTCATTTTTGGCATCTCGCTGGTCGCGAAAGCGTTGATCGTATTATCAACGGTTCCCGCTTGCTGCACCCTCTTTATATTGTGGAGAATGGCGCTACGGTGAGGTGTCGTCCTAGTCTGGCTATTTGGGCCGGTGAGGTTGATTTTCAGAATAAGAGGGCAGGGGGTGCAGCCACACAAAGGGCACGCACCCCTCTGAACCTTTCACAGGGCAGGTGTCTACATGCGTTGGTGATGGTCAGCCTTGGGATCTCGAGACACGCGCCAGCGCTTGCTCAATTGACGGGATAAACAGCAGGGCAATTGCATCTAAATCGCCGCACAGTCCATTATGGCTCATGAAGCGTCGTAGGGTCTCGCTTCTGCGCATCCGTCGCAGCGAACAAAAAGAATGCGGTCTCTAAAACACCGTCCTAATCTATCTTGACCTCATTAGAAATTTAGATGCAATTGCCCTGGGATAAACAGCGTTTCATCCTGATTTTCGAGATCATCGAGCACCTCGGCAAAGTAACGGGCGGCGGTCACTTTGTCGCGCGCTGCGGCAATGGATCTGCGTACAGCGAGGATGAGTGCCAGATGCAGCGGCGTCTGAATCGTCTGCGTGATGAAAGCAACCGTCTCATCGGCAGACTCCATTTCCTCTGTATCGAGAAAGAGCAGCGCCAGTTTGAGCTGGCTTCTGATCATGAAACGGACATCAAGGCTTGCAGGGCTGGTCATAGCGTTCGGCAGCAGATTGTTGTTGATGATGCTGGGGTGAAACAGCATGCCATAGAAATAGTAGATCAACGCGATCTCGTTCCATGGGACGTCGGCGAGATCTTCCCGCAAGATGTCGTTCAGGCAAGCTACCGCTTTTTCAAATTGATCAGTCAGCTTAAATCCAAAGCCCATAAGGAGCAATCCGCTGCAATAGGAAAGCGCAAGAAATGCAAAATAATATAGAGCCAAGGTCATTTTATGCTTAAGAGCGTTTGCCTAGAGGAAGATAGATTGTGAAGGTCGATCCATGTCCTACTTGACTTTGCACTTCGATTCTACCTTGGTGTTCACTTGCAATTTTATAAGCGATTGCTAGTCCTAATCCTGTACCCCCTATTTGCGTCGAACGATCTGTCTCTATCCGATAAAAGCGTTGAAAGATTTTTGTCAAATGTTCCTGCGCTATTCCTTGTCCAGTATCTGAGATTGAAACTTCAATTTCATTTCCATGCCGTTGACTGGCAAGCGTAATCACCCCTGCAAACGGCGTAAACTTGATTGCGTTATCAAGCAAATTGAGAAAAAGGCGGATCAAGTGGTCTGGAGTACCCATTATGATAACGTTTTCGGGTATCGCACATCTCAGTTGCAACCCTTTTTCATGCGCTATTGGCAAAATCTGATCCACTACTGCTTCAAGAAGGTGGGTCAGATTCATCGACTCCTCGTGATTGTTCGATGCCGAACTGTCTAATCGCGCCAGAAAAAGCAAGTCGTTGGTCAGGCGAATAAGGCGATCCGTCTCGTGCTGTATATGCATTAAGGTCGCCTGATACTCGTTTTGAGTTCGGGTCCGTGAAAGCGCAACCCCGATCTGCCCTTTGATAGCGGTAAGCGGCGTTCTGAGTTCATGAGAAGCGTCTGCCGTAAAACGGCGCTCAATTTCAAAAGCAGATTCTAGGCGATTTAGCATCAAGTTGAGGGTTCCTGCGAGGCGACCTAATTCGTCCGAAGGACCTTGATAATCGATGCGTCTTGTCATATCCGTAGCGTTGATTTGTTGTGCTGCTCGTGTCATGGTATTTAGAGGTCGCAGCAAACGATCAGCAATGAAAGTTCCGACAAGGGCAGCAACGAACAGCACAACCGGTGCGCCAACTAAAATTAGCTGGTTTAAGCTCTGTTGGGCGGCATCCACTGTATCAAGCGATTGCGCCATTTGCAGGGAAACATCAAATGTACCTTCGTTGGTGATCACTCGCTGGGTATATACCCGCCAGTGAATTCCTGCATCGACAATCGTTTGAAATCCATCTGATGGAGCAACGTCAAATGCAGGAAACTCGCCGACCTCCGCAGTCACTTCACCAGCCTGTGTCACCAGACGTAGTGCAAAAAGCGTTTGATTGAGGTTATCGACAATCGTTTGCGACATTGGGCGAAGCGATGGGGGATTGACAGTATCATCAACGTCAACAAGGAGCTGAGAACCTGCAAGCTGTAAAGCTGCATCCACCTGTGTAAAAAGACTGTTCTGAAGTTGAAATTGGAGATAAGCGCTAAACGCTAGGATGGTCATAGCCAGAAAGAAGACGTACCAAAGCGTCAGGCGAATACGAATAGTGATGGAGTCATTCAGTTTCTTGTACATGACTTATTTTGAAGCCTATCCCACGAACTGTTTTGATCAGTGATCTATTGGTACTTTTATCAATTTTACGACGTAGATAGCCGATATAAACATCAATGACATTCGTCTGACTATAAAAATCAAATCCCCATACTTGCTCACCAATCTGAGTGCGTGTAAGCACATGCCCCGCATTTCGCATGAGGTACTCCAGCAGCATGAATTCACGCTGACTGAGTTCGATAATCTGTCCACTAAGTCTGACTTCGTGCCTGATAGTATCCATTTCCAAATCTGCCACCTTCAGGATGTTCAACACTTGGAGGGGGGGGCGGCGCATTAGCGCATGGATACGTGCTAGTAATTCAGAAAACTCAAACGGTTTAACGAGATAATCATCTGCACCCACATTCAAGCCGCGTACCCGCTCCTCGACCGCATCACGTGCAGTCAGACACAGAATAGGTGTTTTCACGCCCCGTTCGCGGACTTCAGCAATAATTTGAATTCCGTCCACATACGGCAGCATAATATCCAAAATAATGAGATCGTAGTTGGCACTCAATGCAAATTGTAAACCATCACGTCCATCACGACTCCAATCGACTTTATGACTTGCCTCGCGTAAGCCTTGACAGACAAAGCGACCAATGCCGTCTTCGTCTTCAATTAACAATAGTTTCATCAAGACTCCTTCTGATCATGATTTGCTTCTGTTTCATCGGGTGATGGAATAGAGAGTTTCACTTGCGAGCGTCGGTATTGATTTTTTGTGACCATCGAAATCATGAACCAGCTAAACCCGTAACCAAACCCAGTTGTAACCAGTTCAATTTCGCTTGGATTGTCGATCAACCCCTGCCACGTTACCAGTGCAACATCAATTGTCATGCCTTCAACCCCTGCCCAGATCACACATCCACACTTTGTTCGGGGGATACGCTGCGGATCACGCATCGCAATAAACAAATTCCCAGAACGCAGCGCCTAGAAGTATGGGAAGAAGGGTATAGGTTGATATTCGATCCATCGGACTACGTATCCCATTTGCATGACAACGCTTTGTTCAACCCTTGCTTCAATTTGACATCGATATAAGCCATGAGACCTAACCCGCAGGTTGACGAGGTTGCAGTATGATTTCATCTACATAACACCAGAGCCAATTTTCGCCCTGTTCAAAGCTTTGAACGAGCGGATGTCCAGTCTCATGAAAATGCTGAGAAGCATGTTGGTTGGGCGATGTATCACAACAACCCACGTGTCCACAAATCAAACAGATGCGTAAATGTTCCCAAGTATCCCCTGTTTTTAGGCAATCCTCACACCCTTGTGCGCTGGGTTTAACTCGCTGAATTACATTAAGATGGCTACATGTTTTCGTCATGGTCTATTCCTACTTGCTAAATGACACTTTATTGGTCGTCTCATCGCCATCGGTAGGCACATCTTCGCCGATAGTGTAGTTAAACGCGAAGTCGATATACTGTACGTTCAAATCGTTCTGCATCAGCCCCACAATGTTGCAACCATCCCGGTAGGCAGCGCGTGCAATAGCTTGCGAGGCGACAGGTGCCGAGAACAGAATGAGGATGCCCAAGGCTATCGCTTTGGGGGCAGTTTCATTCAACAGCAGCGCGGATGCGATCACTAATCCCAAGATACCGATTGACGAGACCTTACTGCTGGCATGGAGTCGTGTAAAGACATCGGGCAAACGAACTGCCCCCCATACGCCGACCACGCTGAAGAAAACACCCGCAAGCAAGATAATAACGCCAATGACTTCCAACATCAGAAGAACCGCCCTTCAGAAATATGTCTGGCGATGGCGAGTGTGGCGACAAACGAAAAGGCTGCCATTGCAATTCCAATATCGATCATTTGGGCGTTATCGAGCACCAGCCCAAGCACAATGATGATGGCAACGAAGATGTTCGTCGTCAAGTCCAGCGCTTGTAGACGTTCCATTGCCGACGGTCCTGTCCAGATGCGGTATGTGGCTGGCAGAAGTGCAATAACCAAAACAACCAGTGCTGCATTTTCGATGAACTCACTCAGACTAGTCATCACTCATCCCCAAAATCTCATGCAGTAGCTTAATTCGTTTTTGTTGTTCACCTTCGAGCTTCGAGCGAGAACTATCGATGTCGAGACAATGGACATAAAGCTTGCCATTGTCACCAAAATCAATGACTAACTCACCCGGTGTCATGTTGAGTCCGTGCGCACTTAAGGCTGTTAGGTGCTGTGTTGTCGTGGTATCACCCGTATTTAAAACAACGATCCCGGTTTTGAGTTCGATTTTGGGACGCAGCAGCATTTGAGCGACGTAGATACTGGATACCAAACCATTCCAGAATAGAAGCACACTATAGCGCAGTATGGCGATAATCTGCCGGGGGGTAAAATACCCTTGAATGTTTATCCCTAGTTGTCTCAATCCGAACAATATCAAGAGAGCGATGATATAGCCGACCAGAAGACTGCCCAATTCGACACGCCCGGTAATGGCTACCCACAATAAACTAAGCGGCAAGGCAGGAAACAAAAATTGCATCATCAAAGCACCTCAAGGGGCTATTGCAACCACGGGAATTGGCGGACAGGTACTCACTAGATTCGCTGCTAGTAAGTTTGCTGGCAGCACTGCACAGGTGTAAATGGTTGGCTGTCCAAGCTGTATGACCGTCGCTTCGGCGACATCGATCAGCGGTGCAGCAAACACGCCCAGCAACACGCATATGGAAATCAGCATCGCTGGAGCAAGGAGACTGTCTGGTCCCAATTGATGATCTTCGTCGTCATGGGTAGGCGCGGGCGGACGCGGTGGACGCTGAAAAATCCACTGCCAGGTGCGTGTCATATAAATGAGGGTCAAAACACCACCCGCAATCACAAGTCCAAGGATTAACCAGCTTTCAGTATCGACACCGCCCCGCACCAGCGTCAGCTTGCTGATGAAACCATTCAACGGGGGCACACCCGCCAGTGACAGCCCTCCAATCAAATATAAAATGCTGAACAGGGTCAAGCCACGCCCTGCACCTTCTAAATGATCGAAATCGGCACTATGACCCGGAACACGACTGGCAAGCGCCCCAACGAGCATCAACAACCCAGATTTAATGTAGGCATGGTTGACGATGTAGAGAATTGCAGCGACGAGCGCGATCTGGGTTCCCCATCCGATGGCGACCAAAATGAACCCGACCTGTCCCAATGTAGAATAGGCAAGCATTCGCTTAGCATTCCAAGTGCGGAGCGCAGACAGACCGCCGAAAAAAATGCCGATCAGCCCTAACACAATCAGGATGCTCTGGATGAACGGCGCTTCCTGCGTAAAGAACAGGGTATTGTTCCTAATGATCCCGTAAATGCCGACTTTGACGACAACTGACGAGAGCAATCCACTTACGGGTGTCGGTGCCGTCGTATGGAAATCAGGTTGCCAAAAGTGGAATGGCACCACTGCGCTCTTAATGAGAAAGGCGATCATGAACATGAGCGAAGCGGGTAATGCCAACAACGGACGCTCACCACTGGCAAGTTCTTGGGCGATATGCGCTAAAGTCAGCGTGCCGAAGGTTGTGTAAATCGCGGCAATGCCAAGCAGCATCAGCACAGAGCCAATGCCACTGATGAAGATATATTTGATGGCAGCCTCTAATCCGAGACGATTATCGGAAACAGCGACCATCACCACTGACGAGATCACCATCAGTTCGAGAAAAACAAAAAAGGTGAAGATGTCCCCTGTATAAAAGCTGCCTGATAATCCGGCACCCACACTTAAGAACGCCGGCATAAAAATTGGATACGTTAACGAGTGATCACGACAGTTGAGACAATATAACAGCCCAAAAGCCACCACGCTTGTTCCCATTACGCCGAACAGTGAGGCAATCATGTCCCCAACGAGGACGACGCCAAACGGCACGGCGTAGCCACCGACGGTATAAATCTGAACGGCGTTTTCACCGCCCTGTACGTTGGCAATCAGAATACTGATGCTGCATAGACAAGCAATTACCCCTGCAATCAGCGCCACGATACGCTGAATACGATTGTACTGCGAGAGCAGCAGACAGAGCGCCGCCCCCATGAGGGGTATAACGATTGGTCCTAAAAGAAGCGGATTAGAAATACCTGTCATCACTACCCCTTGAGCTGATCGACTTCATGGGAGTCGACAGAGTCAAAGCGGTTGGCAGCAGCATTGATCATGCCCAGCAAAAGGGCGTATGAACCGAACCCGATGACGACGGCTGTCAGGATGAGTGACTGAACCACAGGATCACTCGGTTGTCCGTTTGGAACCTGATCGGTGTAGGCTGGCACCTCTCCATCAAAAACCCCAGCAGAGAGCATAAACAAGTTGACCGCAGTAAATACGATGTAGAAACCCATCGCCGCTTTCACCAAATCACGGCGTAGCATCTGAAAAACACCCAGTCCAAACATCAGCCCGGTCGTGATCGCAAAGAGTATCGTCATAGCTGTTCAATTCCTTCTGGATTGGTGATCGCATTCAATATGTTGATGAGACTGCCAAACACGGTTAGTGCGATAGCGATTTCAAACAGCGTGCTGGAGCTAAAATGCAGACCTGCGGGCAACGGGATGTCCCCAAAGTCGTTAAAAGCGAGAAAATCGCCGCCAAGTAGTAGCGGCAGCAACCCATTGACCAATGCCAAACCAATGCCGAAACCAATAATGCGGTCAGCCCTGATGTTCCGCAAACGCTGAGCGCCGTATCCAAACACCTGATACCACAGCGCAATACTGATCCCACCCACTACGCCAGCCGTGAAGCCATCCCCCGGTCCATACCCTGCATAAAAAAGCTGCGACAGCGCAATCATGATCGCGAGGGGCATAAACAAGGTAGTGGCAAGGCGTGTAAGCGGCGTTGTAATTTGACTGATAGCGCTTGGCAGGTGAAATTTCCCTTCCACATCGCGCCGTTTCGTCAACTGCAAAATCGTGAGTGCGCCTAACGCCGCCATCCCAAAGACGGTTATTTCGATTATGGTATCGGTCGCGCGAAAGTCTGTGATCATTGCACCAACGACATCCGTGACCCCTACGGTTTCAGTGTTTTCGAGATACCAATCAGCGATGATGCTTTCACGCTCTGGACGGTTGATCACTGCTGCCAGCGCAAATGCGGTAACACCGACCGAGACCATCACAGCGACCGCGATATCTCGTCTCAAAATACCTCGACTACCGCCCCATAGTACCGCCGACGCTTGTTTGCGCTTCTTCTCACTAATCCGGCTGAGCATAACGATAATCAATACGGTGACCAGTGTTTCGACCAGCACTGTCACCAGCGCGACATCGGTAGCAGGCTCAAGCAAAAACACTCCTGCGACTGAATAGCCGGCAACACCAAGCGCCAGAGCTGAAAGTAAATGTTCTTTGAACAGAATGCTTGCCCCTGTTGAAAAGAGAGACAAGATCAACAATACTCCTTTGAGAATATCTGTGGAGCCTTGCAGGTCAAATTGAATGCCCGCCGTTTGCAAATACTGTGTTGACGGCAGCACCATCAGCACACCCACCACACCAAGAATGACCACAAGATAATGGCTAAGCTTGCCGCTTTGGACGCGCAGCATGACATCACCAAGCCGATCTAAAGAGTCCATGATGCTTCGGTATACCCGCGCGGCACTGAAGATTTCGGGCATGGGACGGAGCCAGCGTCCACGCGCAAGAAATACAAGGATGCCAGCGGCGACAATCACTAAACTGATGGTGAACTCAAGGTTAAATCCACCGAAAAGATATAGTGAGAAATCAACGGGCACCGCTGCATCAATCAACGGTTTAATCAGCGGTTCGAGAAACACCCCACACAGCAAAGACAGTAGGGCAATCACACCCGCACTCAAAAAGATAAGCGGATTGGGCGCGTGATGCACTTCATGAGAATCGGAATGTGTATCCTCAGTCAAGTGAAGATCGCTGTGTACAGGTTTGGGGCGAAAAAACACGTCCCACACAAAAATAGTGATGGATACCACCAACAACCCTGATGACACAAACGCCATCAGAACAACAAGGATGGCAAGTTCACCGTCAAGCCCTAACAGCGCATGAATGAGTGTTTCCTTCGACACAAACCCCATCAATGGAATAATGCCCGCCATCGACAACCCAGAGACAACAGCAATGACAGCACCCATCGGCATCGAACGCGCCAAACCGCCAAGTTTTGAAATATCACGGGTGCCTGTGGTGTGATCAATGATACCCGCCAGCATGAACAGCGGACTCTTGTATAGGGCATGACCGATGATGCCCACCATCGCCGCCATATACCCATGATAGCTGGGCAAGCCAAGCAACAGCACCAAGGCACCCAGCCAACTGATGGTCGCATAGGCAAGCAAAGCTTTAAGGTCGCGTTTGAAAGGTGCATTAATCGCACCAACGAGCATGGTCGTCGCGCCCACCCCCACGAGAATCGTAACCCACAGATTGGTATCGCCGAGGGTTGGGTAGAAGCGTGCCAATAGGTAAATGCCGGCTTTGACCATCGTCGCTGAATGCAAATAGCTACTCGCAGGAGTAGGTGCAGTCATGCCGCCGGGTAGCCAAAAGTGAAACGGCACTTGAGCGCTTTTAGTGAAGCAACCGACCAAGACAAGCAGCAAAATCGCTGTGTAATATGGATGATCCTGAAGCGGCGTTTGCAGGAGTTGTATGTAGTCAAACGATCCCGAAGCGACCCCCATTAAGGTGATGCCCGCAAACAATGCTAAACCGCCCCCACCCGTGACGACCAATGCTTGCGCTGCGCCCTTTTGTGCTTCAGGATTCGTGCCATCAAAGCTGATGAGCAGAAAAGAGAAAATACTTGTCAGTTCCCAACAAATGAATAAAAGTATCAGATTGCCAGAAAGGACAATGCCTAACATGCTGCCAGCAAATGCCATAAGGAGCGCATAAAAACGCGGTGTGCGCGGATCACCCTCCATATAGTAGCCCGCATAAAGAAAGATTGCCGCCCCGATACCTGTGATGAGCAGAGCAAATAAAAGCGCCAGTCCGTCAATATAGAGGGCAAAAGTCAGTCCAAATTGCGGTATCCACGCTTGTTCTAGGCTTATAAACCCGTGCGTGTATATAGTTGGAAAGAGGCTGAGTAGCCAAGCAAAAAGTCCGAACATGATGGCTGCCAACACCCAATTGAGTTGGGTACCGCGCAACCTCTGTCCGATAAATGGAATGACACCAGCAAGTGCAAATGGGATAATGATCAGGAAAAATTCCATTGTAGTTTTCACCACGACAGCGATTTCGGGAGGATAACAACGAGAATTGTGACAACTTTAAGGCAAGTCTAAGAAACTTCTTAAAAAGCTCGTTTTCCCGAATTGGGTAGTTGCCAGATCAAGTTTGGATAATTCAGGTTTTCCCTTGACGAGCAGACCAAGTCCTCCTAAACTGCGCAGCTACTAACCCTCTTCAACAGCGAAGTGAGCGATGCCAACCGCCACCATAGCGGGCTTGTTCTGGTTTATCCTGGCAAGCCTATTCGTTTTGGATGCGCTCAACCTCACGCTCCGTGCGCTGTTGAAGCCCAAATCTGCGCGCAAATTCTTGCTCGACCCTATCACGCATCTCCGTCGGCGTTGGTACGATCCTTGCCTCTCGCAAAACCTTTGATGCCATGCCTTTCCTCCAGCAGCTTTAGTCAGCAGCTTCAGTTTTCACCGCATACTCAGAATGGGTTCAGGAGACGTGTTAAAAGGCTAAATTCAGATGCAACCATGCCACAGACTCTTCCCTGCCACGCATTCTCGAATTATCCACGCTTAGCCCCGTAACTACCCATCTTACTCATGGAAAGTATCCATCCGCCCCTTGCACAAGCCCATCGAATGTGACATAACCAATGTAATTACAACCTGCGTGGTGATTGGACAAAAAAGCATGACCGAATATTTTCGTCTTGACGCTGCTCAAACCTTAAAGGAGATAGATAGTCGTCCCGAAGGTTTAAGCCATGATGAGGTGGTGGAAAGGCGCAGCAAATATGGCAAAAATGAACTACCACGCGGCAAAAGCATCAGCCTACTACAACTAATTTTCAACCAATTCAAAGAAATTATGGTCATCATTCTGCTGGTCGCCGCTGCGATCTCGTTGGTGATGGGGGATTTGAAGGATGTGATCGTGATCTTGCTGATCGTGATTGCAAATGCCGCCATCGGCGCGTACCAAGAGTATCGGGCAGAGCAAGCACTAGAAGCACTTAGCGGGATGCAGGTGCCTCAGGTACGCACGCGGCGGGCTGGCGAAGTACATATGACGAGCGCAGATGATATTGTGCCGGGCGATATTATCCTTTTGGGCGAAGGGGATCATGTTCCGGCGGATGGCCGTTTACTGCAAGTGGCAAACTTGCAAGTCGAAGAAGCCGCGCTTACAGGGGAATCGACCGGTGTGTACAAGAAGCTTGACCCCGTGACCCAGCAGGGCGAGATCGCACTCGGTGATCGGCACGATATGGTCTATATGGGCACAGCCGTTACCTACGGGCGTGGCGAAATGATCGTCACCGGAACAGGGTTGAACACCGAAATCGGCAAAATCGCCAGTCTGATTATGAATGCTGAAGAGACGACAACGCCGCTGCAAAAGCGCATTGAGCAGTTGAGCCTCGCGTTGGTGCGGGGTGCCGTTGGTGTCGTGATTGTAGTGTTCATCGCCGGATTGATCCGGGGTATTCCCTTAGAACAAATGCTAATTACCTCGATCAGTTTGGCAGTTGCTGCTGTACCGGAAGGCTTGCCTGCCGTAATCACGATTAGTTTATCCTTAGGCGCATCGCGCATGATCAAGCGTAATGCCTTAATCCGCCGCCTGCCTGCTGTAGAAACCCTCGGTTCGGTCACGACGATTTGCTCGGATAAAACCGGCACTCTCACCCGTAACCAGATGACGGTGACTTTGTTCGCGCTACCCGGACATAATGCTGTGAGCGTGACCGGCATTGGTTACATGCCCGACGGCAAATTCATTGAGCAAAACGAGAGCAATGGCGATCAGCATCCTATCGATCCCAAAACTGATGCCACCGTCGGGCGTTTCCTCAAAGCAATGGCACTCGCAACCGATGCTTATCTTGAAGATGCCGACAATAATGGCGAGTTTGAGGTCGTCGGCGATACCACCGAAGGAGCATTACTGGTCGCCGCGCATAAAGTCGGATGGTCTCGTGCTATGCTCGAAACCGATTTGCCTCGTGTATCGGAACTGCCATTTAGTAGCGAACGCAAAGCCATGACCACCATTCATGAGCCGAAAACAGCGAATGCGCGCGAACTTTTCGACATCGGCGACAGTTATCTAGCGATCACCAAAGGCGCACCGGATCGCTTGCTGGAATGGGCATCGGGTGAACATACCCCCGAAGGTCGCAAACAACTGACCGAGGAACGGCGACAAATATGGCAGCGTGAAATCGATCAATTGGCGTCGAAAGGTCTGCGGGTATTGGCAGTGGCATATCGCGCATTGCCCGAAGTGCCGCGCGAAGTCACACCCGAAATCGAACGCGATCTCAATTTACTGGGCTTGATCGGCATTCTCGATCCCGCCCGTCCAGAGGCGAAAGCGGCGGTTCAAACCGCTCGTGCCGCCGGCATTCGCCCGATCATGATCACGGGCGATCACGCACTGACCGCCGAAGCTATTGCGCGTGATCTTGGCATTATCGAGGAAGGCAGCAAAGCAATCACTGGCGCGCAGATTGAAGCCATGACCGATGCCCAGCTCAACGAAACCGTTAAAACAAGCAGTGCGTTCGCGCGCGTCTCGCCCGAACATAAGATGCGTCTCGTCAAAACGCTACAAGGTCAAGGACAAGTCGTTGCCATGACTGGAGACGGAGTGAACGATGCCCCCGCGCTCAAACAAGCGGACATTGGCGTGGCGATGGGTATCACTGGCACGGAAGTCAGCAAAGGCGCAGCAGATATGGTGCTGACCGATGATAATTTCGCCTCCATCGTTGCGGCAGTCGAGGAAGGACGCACAATTTACGATAACATTCGCAAGTTTGTGTTGTTCCTACTCAGCTCAAATATTGGTGAAATTTTGGTCATGTTTGTTGGCATTCTGGTCGGAATGCCCATCCCGTTGCTGGCGATTCAGATTTTGTGGGTCAACCTTGTCACTGATGGTTTACCCGCCATCGCGCTTGGATTCGATCCGAGCGGCCCCGGCATTATGCAACGTCCTCCACGCCCCAAAGATGAAAGTATTTTCGCGGATGGCATGGGGCAACAGATACTGTTGCGTGCAGTGCTACTGGCGGTGCTAACACTGGGGGCATTCTTGTGGTCACATGCTCACCATAACCTCAATCCTTTTAGCGCCACCCTTAACTTGGAGACTTTTAGCGCGGCACAGCTTGCCGACCTCGTCGAACCAGAAGCCATTCCTGAGCAGTGGGACACTCTTACCCCAGTAGAACGGCGCACCATCCTCGAAACCGCCGTGGACACAGGCGAAAGTCTGGAAAACGAAATTGTCGCAGAAGCCGAACGCATACCGCGCACAGTTGCCTTTACCGTACTGGCACTGGGACAGATTTTTCATGTGTTGGTTATTCATGCGGGCAACAAACGCTCCTTCTTCTCCGTCTGGTTTGCCGAGAACCGTTTCTTGTTCTATGCCGTAGTGGCAACCTTTGCTTTACAACTTGCCGTGATCTATGTCCCTTTCTTTCAGCTTACCTTTGAAACCCTCCCGCTGGCACTTGATGAACTGGTGATTAGCATCCTGATCGCGTCGCTCATCCTGTTCATTCTTGAAGGGCAAAATCTACTTTTGCGGCGACGTGAGGTATAAACGGTTTTAAAACGTTGGATCGCTTCTACTGAGGAAGATTACAGAAGTACAGGCTTTAGCCCGTTCGCGGACTAACGAGTTAGTGGTTGCCAGATCAAGGTTGGATAATTTGGGTTTTCCCTTGATGGGGAGATCAAGTCACCCTAAACTGCGCAGCTCCTAACTATCTTCAACCGGGAAGTGACCGATGCCAACCGCCATCATTCTGGGCTTGTTCTGGTTTATCCTAGCAATCCTCTCGTTCCAATTCGTCTTGGGTGCGCTCAGCCTCAGGCTCAGTGCGCTGTTCGAGCCCAAATCTACGCGCAAATCCTTGCTCGACCTTATCACCCATCTCCGTCGGCATTGGTATGACCGAAAACTCCCTAAACCCCTCATGATTTTCCGCTCTGTGCTGCGCTTGTCCATTCAGTCACGCCTCGTCTCGCTCCACCTCCCTACGCCTCTCTTAAGTCCTTCCGTGGATGCACAAAACGTAGTAGCACCCACGAATCGCTTGTCTCCATCCCAACTGCGTCTATTTCGCCTGCACCGATGCCTCTATTCATACCCTTGTCGCCGACGGTTGGAAGGGCAAACATCGGGATATTCGTCGTCTGCGCTGCCAAGCTTACCAGCATGTCTTCGCAATCTGCCGCAACACGCCGCTCTTTCCGCCTCCAGAAACCGCTGCTGCTCGTGCAGTCCGCCTTCCTTCTGTTGCGCGTCGGCGTGTCCCGCGCCGACATCGCCAGTTTCATCGGTGTTGACGATTAGACTATTGCCCGCTGGCTCGACCGCTTCGGGGCGCACGTTGATCCTCTACAGGATTCGTTTCTCCGTGACCTCAGCGCACGGACGCGCGTCTGCTGAATGTGCTGGTCGCGTCACTGCACTCGCCTGAGATCGACCTGCGCGAATGGGTGACGTTCAAGCAGGCGGATGATGCCGACCGCGATGCTAGACTGGGATTTGTCAGCCAGCTGCTGGAGGGATCAGCACATCTGGCACCTCATCTAGCGACAGTTCGAGCCATTCGGTATATGTTAGCAATATAACACGCGGCTTCGTTGAGATCAACCAGGGCTGTCGCTCGAATTGACGTTCATAAGCGGTCTACGTCGTTCGTTTGTCAAAGAGGATCTTGCTGATATTTACATCAAGCAACTGTGTAAACCTGTAAGCTAGAGGACGCAATAGCAACACCCGTAGATCGTAGAATTCCCGTTGTGTGAAGCCAAAAATTTCGAAAGATGCGGGGGTGTAAGTTTTCGACGGCACGCTCAGCGAATGATGTAGTGCCCGCAGAAAGTCGTCATGACGGTCTACAGGCAAATTCGCTCGTCCATCATTGATGATGTTTTCCAGCAAATTCGATGTGTCCATAATCGCCTCAGTCCAGCCCCTTGCCTGCCATCGGAATCACCATGATGCTCTCTAGCGATCCTTTCAATATGCGTTGGATTCTACATGATTCGCGGAAGAGACCGAATTATCCACGCTTATCCCGTAACTACCAAACGGTGAGCAAAACATGATCGATAGTCTCAGTCTCATGATACTGACTGGACTCCCGGAACGAACGATTCCCATGATGGGGACGTTTTTGTGTGGAGTCAACATTTTAGGGTCAGTCCAACGGACTCAGCAGTTATTTCTACGCACTCACCGCCCATTTTGGTGCGTGGTGTCGTCCGCCAAAAGTACGCACCACCCTGTGCCACAGGTCGCTTGATATTCTAGAAATACAAAAAACACCCCGCTTGCAGCGGGGTGTATGGAGAGATTTTATGTTTTTCCACCCCTGAGAGCGGGTTTTTGCGTAACGAGTGCCTTTTCGACCGTGATCTGAGCGCGAAAGCGCACTTTCGTGATTCACTGACTTTGATTTATCAACGGTTCCCGTTTGCAGCGCCCATTTTATGGGATGTCTCAATGTGGAGGGTTGCTGAACGAGGCTCTAAAGTGGACTGACTGCCACTTGTTCACAGCCAATGCGACCCACTTCCGAGATCAACGCAATGCCACCCCCCGTATAGAGATTGTCGGGATCTTCGGCGCTGATCACTGTGATGCCGTCAATCGCACCAATCAGCCGATTTCCGGCGACTTTCAGGTTGAGTTCATAGGAATTACCCCATTCCCAACCGGAAGCAATCTCGGCTAGCACGGTATCGCGTCCTTCAAAGGCACGGATAAGACGGGTTTTCTCACGATCTACGAGCAGCGCGTAGTAACGCATCAACCCTTGAACGCGAACTGCCACGCCACCTGCTTCACACATATGCGGCGTCATACGCACGGTGACCTGATAATCAGTCCATTCTCGCGTGCCATGGATGAGCAGCCCGCGTCCTTTGTTCTGGATCAGACGATAAGGTTCGGGCCAGTAGTCGAGATCGGCAAGGCGTTCTCGACTATCCAATCCATCAATCCATGCAATTTTCCAGAAGTTAGGACCCGCGCCGCGTGTGACTCGGTTGAATTCACGCTCGACGGGGCGGTTCAGGGTGATGTTTGGCGTACCATCCCAGGTGAGGTAATCAAGGTAAAGCAAACCGTGCTGCCCGTCCGTTCCCTGAACTTGCACACCCGCAAAGGCGATTGGATAACCGTTTGTGTTCGGCACTTGCCATGTGATCACGATTGATTCGCCAGCGGCGAGTAAGATAGGTTCACTTTCGAGAACTGAAAGTTCGTCGTTGGCGTTGTAATGCTTGAGATACAAGTTGACCTGTACCGGAAGGGCATTGGCGGAATGGGTGACGACTCGTGCGT